>ERZ780212.1293-NODE-1293-length-20362-cov-3.908554_pt1 | contig 20362 bp, 16 predicted proteins | sample MGYA00511364_ERZ780212 | MGnify/ENA primary metagenome ERZ780212 (study PRJEB29588, sample SAMEA2147991) | human gut metagenome | biome: human gut; feature: human-associated habitat; material: faeces | place: Denmark | collected 2008/2010 ...
GCCATAACGGCCGCAGCAATTACAGCGGCGGCCTTAAGTTTAAAAGTCATGGTTTTCATAATAGTTATAAAGATTACATCATCAGCTTGCCTTTCAGCGCGCGTCCCGTCACGACCTGCGGTAGCTCATGGGCGACATGCCTACATGCTCCTTGAAATATTTGCCTAGGAACGACTGGTTAGGAAAATTCATGTCGCGGGCTATCTCTTTGATGCTTTTCGACGTGTTCCTCAGCTGCACGCGCAGTTCCATGGTCACGTAATCGTCAATCCACTCGTTAGGCGTGCGCCGGCTCACCTGCTTTACCGTCTCCGACAGGTATTTAGGAGTTATGCACATCTGCTCTCCGTACCAGCTCACCCGCCTCTCCTGCATGTAGTTTTGCTCCACAAGATGCATGAAATCGTTGAATATCGACTCGGCGCGCGTAGGCTTTCCGTTATAGTCCGTATGTATGCGCCCTATGGCGTTGCCCAGTTCGCATATCATGGCGGCGATAAGATGGCGCGCCACGTCCTTGCGGAAACGGTTGCCCTCGTCGTCAACCTTCCGCTTTATCAAATTGAAGTAATCCACCACTTGGTTGCGCTCCTCCGGCTCAAGGCGGAAAACGGGGAACGTGCGCGAGAACAAAAACAGCAGCGACAGTTCATGGATGTCTTTCACCACCTCGTGGAAAAAGTCTGGCGACATCATTATTCCTATACCTTTCGACGCCTTATTGAACACATACTCGTCAACCACTTGTCCGTCAGGTATTATTATGGCATCGTCAGGCAATACGTCGCGCTCTATCGTATTGGCCGTGTATTTAGAGCGGCCTTGCAGGCACAAGCCGATTATAATCCTTGTTGTGCGGCACGCCTTAATAGATATCGGTAAATTGGTAAAGTCTTCAAGTAATATCAAATCAGTGCCAATATGGCTCACGCCACCATGGCCTAAAATGTCTGCCAGCAAAGAATCCGGCAGTTCCGTATTTCCCATAAATTATTCGGTTTTTCTGCAAAGATAGTGCAAGTCGAGTGAAATGCAAAATAAAAGTGAGAGAAAAGAACTTTTATTTTCATTTGTTTTTCCTGTAGAGACGCGATTCATCGCGTCTCCCCCGCAAAACGCACGCCCACCTCGGCAGACGCGATGAATCGCGTCTCTACAGCAAAACGGAATGAGGCTGACAGCAATCATGTCTTACGCATGAAACTGCCTGAAACCCGAAACACGGCAAACAGCGCGGCGAAAGGCCGTATATCAGAAGCTAAAAAGCCGCATATTGCAGGGCAATATGCGGCATATCGTAATACCGTTGACAGTCAACTGCTTATACGGCCTACAGGTACAGCACGCTCTCAGGCCCCATGTTGAGCAGCAGGTCGAGTATGCTGAGGTTTGGCATGAAGCCGTGCTTGCGCCCGTACACCTGATAATACCCGCGCGGGGCGAACGTGTCGTCGGGAAGCGGATGCTTCGGACGGATGGCGTCGCGGTAGTCAGCCACGCCCGAAAGGCGCGCGTCGCCGGCCGGCACATATTCATCCGTGCGCCCTACGGCAGGCTCAATGCCTATAAGCTCGCACATCTTGGCGCATATCTCCATGTTGAAATCGTAAAGGAACGTCCACCGCCGCTCGAAGAACGGGCGCAGGTCGTCAGCGTAAAACTCGAAAAACGGCGACTCGCCATAGGCGCTCGCTATGGCGTTCCAGTGCAGGTGGCGCCAGTTGCCGTGGTCGCTCACGCGCACGTCCTTCATCAGGCACTTGCCACCCTGCCCGCCTCCGGCGCGCTCTACAGGCACCGTCAGCGCCTGCACACCTGCCGTGGTGGCTATCAGGCAGCGGTTGCGGTAAGTCTGTTTCGTGAAGTTGTCGTAAGCCTCAATCCACGCCTTGTCATACCGGTAGAGTTTCTGGTACCACTGTATCGGGGCGAAATAGGCCGAGGAAAGAAGTGTATGGGTCATTTCTTAAATTAACTCTATTTGAATGTCTGCAATTTGTCCAGTCCGCCATTCACAAGGAACTTTTGCGGCAAAGCGTTTGTTTTTTTAACTCCCATGAATTAGAGCTGTGCTTACATTCTTATCTTTATATTGCCTTACAGCGGCTTCAGCCTTACTTGTACGCGCGGCAGCAACCGTCCGCGGTCTGTCGAATACAGCAGCATTTGCACCCGCCCTATGACGTGGGTCTCGGGCACGAGCATGCCCGCAGCCTCCTTACGCTCCGCCCCGGCGGCCATTGGCTCCAGCCAGTAATAATCGTTGGCGAAGCGGGCGCTCACCGCCTGACGGCCGCCTACGTACAGTTTGCCATGTCGCACCACGGCCTCGCGGCCTTCGTACATATTATATATGTGGCACAGCAGACTGACGTTGGCCGAGTCGACTACACATTCAACGCTCCGTCCCGGCATAACCACCGCTCCTGCCGCTGTATCCACGGTGTCGCCCGGACAAGCCGCGCAGCGGTAGGCCATCACCTCGCGCCGCCTCACCGCCCGCGACGTGTCGGCCGGGGAGTTGAACACCACGATGTCGCCGCGCCTTACCGGGCTTGCCGCCCAGCGCACATAGCGGAACATTCCTCCGCCGCCCGTGCGCAAGCCGTAACTCCAACGGTTCACCAGCACACGGTCGCCGTCAGTCAGGCAAGGCTCCAAGACCGTGCCCCTCACCGTGAAAACGGTGAATGCCAAAGCGCGGAAAGCCAACATCAGCAAGATTGTGACCGTCAGCGCCATCACAAACTTGAGCGCGTTATTCATGTTTTTGATAATTAAGAATTAAGAGTTAAGAATTAAGAAAATATGCTTTGAGGTTTCATTCCTGCAAAGGTGGTTTTCTTAATTATTAACTCTTAATTCTTCACTTTATGTCGTCCACCATCCTGAACAGCCGCTTCCAGCGTATGCCGGAGAAGCCGCCGCGGTCGGGGTCGCTGCTCCACCAGATGAAGATGGGCTTGCCCACGATGTGGTCTTCAGGCACGAAGCCCCAGTATCGCGAGTCGGCCGAGTTGTGGCGGTTGTCGCCCATCATCCAGTAATAGTCCATCTTGAACGTATATTGGTCGGCCTGCTTGCCGTTGATGTATATCTTTCCGCCGCGCACCTGCAGGTCGTTGCCCTCGTAGACGCGGATGGGGCGCTCGTAAACGGCTATGTTCTGCATCGTCAGGCGCACCGTTCCGCCCTTCTTCGGTATCCATACGGGGCCATAGTTGTCCCTCGTCCAGCCGGTATTGGCGTTCAGCGGATAGATGTCTCCGGTAATGGTGTCGGTGTTGAGGGCGATGCTTTCCACGATGTCCTTTCGCCCGGCCAGCGCCTCGCGGGCGCGGGCTGTAAGCGGCATGTAGCCGTTCTGGTTAAGGCTCGTAAGGTCTTCCATGCTTATGCCGAGGTCGCGCATCATTTCGTCGGGTATCGGCTGGCGCAGCTTCACGTAGTATGTGTACTGCACATTGTCGGGTTCCTTGTTGGGCTTGCCGTCAAGGTAGACTATGCGGTTCTTTATTTGCAGTGTCTGTCCGGGCAGGCCTACGCACCGCTTCACGTAGTTCTCGCGGCGGTCGGTCGGTCGTGTGATTACCTTGCCGTATTCCCCCGGGTTGTCCAAAATATACTGGCGGCCTACGGCGTACACCTTCTGGTACCAGTCATACTGCTCCTGCGGCGTTAGCCGGGCCATGTCGGGCTGGTAGTCGAGCAGCTGGCTGCCGAACGAATAGCACATCTGGTAATAGTCTGCGGCCTGGTAACGCTCATTGCTTACGAGCGTGTCGCCGGCCGGATAGTTGAACACGACGATGTCGTTAAGCTCGACATGGCCGAGACCCTTCACCCGGCGGTAGTCCCACTTTGGCCATTCCAAATACGACTTGCAGCCTACTACGGGCAACGTGTGCTGCGTAAGCGGCATGGTGAGCGGCGTCTCGGGTATGCGGGGACCGTAGCTCACCTTGCTCACGAACAGGTAGTCGCCCGTAAGCAACGACTTCTCCAGCGAGCTTGAAGGTATCACGTAGTTCTGGAAGAAGAACAGGTTGATAAAATAAACGGCCACGAGGGCGAACACGATGGCATCGACCCACGACATTATGAAGCGCACCGGCGGCTCGGAGTTTTTCCACCACTGCCACTTTATCTTCTTCGTGATGTACACGTCGAAGATGAACGGCACGACAACCAGCCCCAGCCAGCTCTTGACCCAAAGCAGGAACAGCAGGTAGAGAAAGGTCACAACGGCGAACTTCGCCCATTGTTTTTTCATATTAAGTTTTTTCTTTTCCATAAGGACAGTAATATAATGTCGACAAACACAGCACCTGACACCCACCCCCAGCCCTCCCGAAGGGAGGGAGCTTAACATGCTTTTGCTGATAGAGTAATCCACAAATGGTAACCAAACTCCCTCCCTTTGGGAGGGTTGGGGTGGGTGTCAGGTTTGCAGTGGCGTCTGTTTCTTAGAACTTGAACATGTCGCCGATGGTCAGCAGGCCGCTGTGGTCCTTGGCGTATTCGGCGGCCAGCACCGCTCCTAGGGCGAAACCCTTGCGCGAGTGGGCGTCGTGCGTAATGGTGATGCAGTCGGCCTCGGAGTCATATTTTATGGTATGTATGCCCGGCACCTCGCCACGGCGCACACTGTCTATGGCCAGCTGGTCGCCGGCGCAGGCCGCGGAGCCCGTCACGGTGCCGTCGGGCGCGGTAAGCGTGCCTTTCGTCCAGCCGGTCTTGCGGTCGAGTTCATCCACTATCTCCTCGGCCAGCGTGATGGCCGTGCCGCTCGGAGCGTCGAGCTTATGCACGTGGTGGGTCTCCTCCATACGCACGTCGTACTGCGGGAAACCGTTCATTATCTTGGCCAAATAACGGTTGACGGCCGAGAATATGGCCACGCCCACGCTGAAGTTGGACGCCCAGAACAAAGTCTTGCCTTCATCCGCGCACATGCGGCGCACGTCGTCGCCATGGTCTTTCATCCAGCCCGTAGAGCCCGAAACAACCTTTACGCCCTTGGCGAAAGCCTTCAGGTAATTGCCGTAGGCCGCCGTGGGGTTGGTGAACTCTATGGCCACGTCGGCCGAGGCGAACTCGGGCGAGTCGAAATCCTGCTGGTTGTCAAGGTCGATTATACATACAATTTCATGGCCGCGGCCGCGGGCTATCTGCTCAATCATCTTGCCCATCTTGCCGTAGCCTATCAATGCTATCTTCATTTTACAATAGATTTAAATCTGTGGCAAAGGTAATGCAAGCCGAGGGAAATACAAAATAAATGCGAGAGAAACGAGCATTTATTTTTATTTCAGAGGCGCAGCTTACCTTATGTAAAGGTAATGCAAATAAATGAGACTACGAAATGAAATGCAAGAAAAAAGAGAAGCCCCCTCCCAGCCTCCCCGAGGGGAGGAGCCTGATATGCCTTGCCGGCATCTTTGCCGCCCTGGCGTATCAGGCTCATTTGTCTTATTAGGATTATTAGGCCCAATAAGCCCGGCAGTCCGGCATCGGTCTGATAAGTCGCTGATAATCAGCGTCCTTCCAACATGCCGCCTTTCAGCCTGCAAAAGGCCGTCTTTTAGCCTGCAAAACACGGCCTTTCGCAACGCCATTTACCGCCTTTCGCATGACAGGCGTTGCCGTAATGCCATTCATCGAGACTGAAATCAAGGCGTTGCCGCTTATTCGCAAAAAAACGATAAAGCGCATTACTGATGCAGGCGGCGGATGCCCGATACATTAAAAATGTACACTTATTGTAAAAAAATTATTTGCAGGTACAAGTTTTTTGTTTACCTTTGCAACCAATTTTACACATTATATATTAGTATGAAAATATACCACCTGCTGCTCGGCGCAGCCTTGTGCGGCTCGCTCACGTCATGCTTCAAGGACGAACCGCTCAACGCCGAATGTGACATAGAGCAGGCTTACGTGCAAATAGACGACCCCACGGAGATATTCTACCAAGCCAGCGACACGCTCGTCAACGTGCAGTCAAACGAGACTAGCATCGTTTTCGAGATTACCGACAAGGCCGAAATAACCACGATGGCACCCGTATTCAGGCTGACCGAGGGCGCCACGATAGAACCGGCGAACGGATCGGAGCAGGACTTCAGCGACGGGCGCGAGGTGGCTTACACCGTAACGTCGCAAGACGGGGCTTGGCGGCGCACGTACCACGTGTCGTTCCGCGTGCTGCCCACGCCTGCCGAATACAGTTTTGAGAACATGCGCCTAGTAGACGGGGCCGCCGGAGGACAGTATTACGAATGGAGCGACCTGACGGAAGAAGGCAACTGGATAGGCGACTGGGCCACGGGCAACTCTGGCTTCAACCTCAGCGCGCAACTGGAAGGAGGCACTACGCCGCCCGAATACTACCCCTCGTCGCCCGTTGACGGCGGAGTGAGCGGCAAGGCAGTCAAGCTGGAAACGAAAGACACTGGCGGTTTCGGCACCCTGTTCGGCATGGGCATAGCGGCCGGCAACTTGTTCATAGGCAAGTTTGACGCCCAAAAGGCGCTGACCGGAACAGAAGGCGCGATGCAGGCCACCAGCTTCGGCCGCAGCTTCGACCACGAGCCTGTAAGCCTCACGGGCTGGTATAAATACAAGTCGGGCGGAGAATGTATCGACGGGCGACATAACCCGATAAAAGGAAAATACGACCGCGGCGACATATACGCCGTGCTCTACCGCAACCACGACGCCGCGGGCGACGCCTTCACACTGCACGGCGACGACGTGAAGACCAGCCCGCAGATAGTGGCCATAGCCCAAGTGCCGGAAATAAACGACACGGAGGAGTGGACGGAGTTCAGGGTCGACTTCGACTACCGCGAGCCTATCGACCGCGAGCTGCTTGAACGCCGCGGCTACAACATAGCCGTAGTATGCACGTCGAGCATCGAGGGCGCCACGTTCAAGGGAGCGCTCGGCAGCACGCTCCACGTAGACGAGATAAAAGTAATATGCGCCCCTAAAACAGAATAGCCATGAAGAAAGCGATACTTACACTCATACTGGCCGCCACGGCGGCCGTACAGGCGGGAGCCGCAGGCCTGCTTGACAACCTTACGTACAACCTGCGCTTCGGCTACAGCATAGGCGGCACCGCCCCCATGGGCATGCCCGCCACGATAAGGAGCATGGACAAGTTCACCCTGACGCCAAACTTCAACCTCGGCCTCGGCATATACAAGAACCTAGGCGGGCGCTGGGGAGTGACCACGGGCATGTACCTTGAAAACAAGGGAATGGACGTGGAGGCCACCGTGAAAAACTACCACATGGCCTTCGTGCGCGGCAACCAGCGGCTGGAGGGAAATTTCACCGGCGGGGTAAGCATGGAGGTGGAGCAGTGGATGCTCACGCTGCCGCTCATGGCGACATACTCGCCAAGCAAGAACGTACACATAAAGCTCGGCCCGTACCTCTCTTACGTGCGCTCGCACAAGTTCACCGGCTATGCCTACGGCGGCTACATACGCGTGGGCGACCCTACCGGGCAGAAAGTGGAGATAGGCTCTGACGAGAGCAACCGCGGCGAGTTCGACTTCTCCGAGGACATGCGCTCGTGGCAGTTCGGCATGTTGGCCGGCGTTGACTGGTACTTCCACAAGCACTGGGGATGCTTCGCCGACCTGTCGTGGGGCTTCACCGACATCTTCGACGCCGACTTCAAGACCATAGAACAAGACCTCTACCCCATCTACGGGACAATAGGCATTAGTTACAGAATAAAATAATCAACAACTAAAAACAAGGAAAAAGATGAAGAAAATTTTTACACTTATGGCCGCAGCCGTGATGGCTTTGTCGGCCAATGCGAAAGATTATACTGACGATTTGGCGATTACCTTGAATGGTATGCCTACTGCTCCGGCGCAAGCTAAAATAACAGTTAACCCCGTTGCTGGCTCTGACGGACTTTATGACATTGTCCTCAACCAGTTTACTTTTGGCGGAGTCTTCCTTATCGGAGACGTGACAATTGAAGATGTTGTCGGCAACAGCACAGACGGAATGGACGGATATACTTATTTCGAGCCTATCACCAAAGAAGCTACGATTACGAATGCGGAAGGCAGTTCGATTGCCCAACTGCTTGGTTACAAGGTAACTGTTACGATAAATGAAGGCAGCAAGATGTCTGACAACGACCTTTATCTGCTTATCGAACTGCCTGTTGATTATGGAACAAGCCATTTCGATGTAGCAGCTGTATTCGGAACAGGCGGCTATCAGATAAAAAACTCTGGCTTTGAGTATTTCCATAAGGCAACATACACAAGCGGAAGCAAAGAATATTCAAGCGATGAGCCTAACGGTTGGCACTCATTCATGAGTTCAACGGGTTTGCTTGCAGGTGTTGTAAGTACGACAACAAAAACGTTTATTTCAGAAGATACCCCGGAGTCTTCTTTAGGAACAAAGAGCGTCAAGATTATTTCAAGTGTTGTGGATTTAGGTCTTTCGAAAATCCCTGCCAATGGAACGTTAACCACGGGACAGATGCAGGCAGGAGGATTTTCAGCTACCGACCCTGCAAACTGCGCTTTCCTTGACCTTTCTAATGAAGCAGTTGACGGTAACGGCGACCCGTTCTACACCATACTTAACGGCAAACCTGACGCCTTGACCGTATGGGTTAAGTTCAAGCAAGGCCAAGACCTTGGCGAGAATAAATACGCCAGTGTAAACGCGGTTATCACCGACGGTACACGTTATCAAGACCCGGAAGACCCGGATGAAACTTATACTAATGTCGTAGCCAAGGCGCAGAACAAGACAATCGAGAGCAAAGACTTCACTTGGCAGCAGCTGACCATCCCGTTTGACTACGATACCTACGCTTCAAACAACGCCGAGGTAAAGGCTATTCTCGTAACAATCGGTACTAACGCGCAGCCCGGTGTAGGCAGCAAGGACGCTAATAATCCCGACGAAATATATGTTGACGACATCGCGCTGGTGTACAACGCCGGCCTTGAAAGCCTTAACATAAAAGGTATGGACGTAGCTCTTGAGGACGGAAAGACCGCTTACGAGCTTGACGGCCTTACCGGGGAGCTTTCGCTTGACGACATCACAGCCGTTTCTGACGGCCGCGGAGCAATGGTAACTAAGACTATCGAGGCTACGGACGGCGGCGCGCTGGTAACCATCACTGTAACATCCAACGACTATCAGACAGTCAACACATGGACAGTCAACGTCAAGGGCGTGTCTACCGGCATAGAGAAGGTCGAGACAACGACCGAGAACGGCGTACAGGCTATTTACACATTGGACGGCCGCATGGTAAGCACGATGGACGCAAAGGGCATCTACATCATCCGCAAGGCTGACGGCACTACCGTGAAAGTACTCAAGAAATAAGCACAACCGCTAACATATAAAAGTCCCGGGCGCGCGACCGCGTCCGGGATTTTGCGTATATTTATTGCACGAATATAGGACGCAGTTAGGCAATGACAAGCTAAAAAACTGCGTTTTTGCTTGTCGCTGCTCCCACCTTTTTTGTATATTTGCAGATTGAACAATCCAAACATATAATTATGGACGCATTATTTATGTCTGCACAAAAAGAGGGAAGACGCCTTGAGTTTAAGGAAAGTCTGCCTACAAACTCGGACTTGGCAAAAACAATCGTGGCTTTTGCCAATGATGCCGGAGGGGAAATTTATATAGGTATAAATGATGCGCATGAAGTTGTCGGTTTGCAGGAAGACGATTTGCCGCATATCGAGGAGCAAATAAGCAGTATGGTGTATGACAGGTGTTATCCTACAATTCTGCCTGAAATATCTTTTATTACGTTTAAAGAGAAACATCTCATACGTGTCAGGATATATCAGGGAAGTATGCCTCCGTATTATATCAGGCAAGAAGGCAAACTTAAGGGAACGTATATACGCGTCGGGTCAACCAACCGTGTTGCAGACGAAAGCATTATTGCCGAGCTGGAACGGAAAAGGAGAAGCAGGTCTTATGACGCGGAATTGGTATTTGACAAGACTGTCGGGGAACTTGACATAACAAGTTTCCAAAAGTTTTATGAAGAGAAAACGGAAGAAAAATTAGACATGCACACGATGCGTAAACTTGATTTGGTGAAAACCGAACAAGGTAAGGAATATCCTACAAACGCATTGGTCCTGCTTTCCGACGACGCGTTACGTTTCTCCATGTTCCCTAACGCAAAAATAGAATGTGCCCGGTTTAAAGGAACAACAGCCGATGAATTTATCGACCAAAAGAGCATAACCTGCCATATCGGGCAACAGGCGGAGGAAGCATACAATTTTGTTTTACGCCACATAAACAAAGGAGCGAGGGTCGAAGGCGTCTACACTGTTTCGCATTGGGAATACCCGGTAAAAGCCATAAGGGAGATTATCAGGAACGCCGTGGTGCATCGTCAGTATTCATTGACAGGAAAAGACATAAAGATCGCGGTTTTTGACGACATGATAGAAGTTACAAGTCCGGGACTGTTGCCGCCATCCATTGATTATTCAGACATGCAAAGCCGCCAATCTGACGCACGTAACAAGGTCATAGCGCCTGTGTTCAAGCGTCTTGGCATTATAGACCAATGGGGTAACGGATTGAAGCTGGTGTCATCAGAGATGGCAAAATATACCGATATTGAATTGAGATGGCATGAAGTAGGTTTGTCTTTCCAAGTACAATTTGTGAAAAAGAGAAATACTGTTGACGATAATGCTGGCGGTAATGGCGGTGATGTTGGCGGTAATGGCGGTGATGGTTTGATTGAAAATAGGATAAAAGAACTGATGATTAAGAACAAGTTTATAACAGCTTCAGAAATCGCTAATAGTGTAAATATAAGTAAGCGGAATTGCGAACGCATTATAGCCGAACTGAAAAAGAGAGGCGACATTGAACGGTTTGGAGCTGCAAGAACCGGCCATTGGATTGTAAACAGACTGTAAGACTTGGATAAATAAAATATAAAACTATAATTATTGAAACCATGGAAGCCTTACTCCAATACGCATGGAAGCACAAGATGTTTCCCCTGAAGCCGCTGGTGACGACCGACGGGCAGGCCGTGGAGGTAATCGACACGGGACTGCAGAACACAGACGCGGGTCCCGACTTCTTCAACGCGAAAGTGAAAATCGGCGGCACGGAGTGGGCAGGCAACGTGGAGATACACGAGCGGTCGTCATACTGGCGCACGCACGGGCACGACAAGGACGGGGCCTACGACAACGTAGTGTTGCACGTGGCGGAGACTATAGACGCCGACGTGACGACCAGCGACGGCAGGCGGGTGGCCCAAATGCGGCTGGACATACCGCAAAAGGTGAAAGACAACTACGAGGCACTGCTCACGGAAGACCGCTATCCGCCGTGCTACGCCGTTATACCGACGCTCGACAGGCTGACCGTGCACAGCTGGATGAGCCGCCTGCTGGCCGAGCGTATGGAGCGTAAGACCGAGGACATACGCCGCAGAGTGGAGCTGTGCGGCGGCTCTTGGGAAGACGCACTGTTCGTTACGATGGCGCGCAACTACGGCTTCGGAGTGAACGGCGACGCTTTCGAGCGTTGGGCCGTGAACGTAAACCTGAGGGCCGCCGCCCACCACAGGGACGACATATCCCAGACCGAGGCCCTGTTTATGGGACAGGCGGGACTGCTAGACCCGGAGAGCGTGCCCGAACGTTACCGCGACACCGCCGCGAACGAAGGATATTTCGACAGGATGAGACGCGAGTATGAGTACTTAGCCCATAAGTTCGGGCTGAAGCAGATGGACTGGAAGGCGTGGAAATTCCTTAGGATGAGACCTCAGAACTTTCCCCACATACGCCTGTCGCAACTGGCGGTGCTATACTGCTCGCGCCGGAGCGACCTGAGCCGGCTGGTAGAATGTGCCACGGCTGACGACATGCGCGACATGCTGCGCACCAACGTAACGCCGTATTGGGAAACTCATTACACGTTCGGCTCGACAAGCTGTAAGACAAGGAAAAACCTCTCGGCGGCATCGCTCGACCTTATTATAATAAATACGGCCGCGCCGATGCTGTTCGCCTACGGCCGCCACAGGGGCGACGAAGCCCTGTGCGAACGGGCTTTAGACATTATGACACAGCTGAAAGCCGAAAACAACCACATCGTGCGCCTGTGGCGCGAATGTGGACTGAAGGCCGACAGCGCCGCCGACAGCCAAGCGCTGATACAGCTGAAACGGGAGTATTGCGACAGGAAGGACTGCCTGAGATGCCGGGTAGGCTACGAATACCTGAAAAAGAAGTAAACAACGGCAAAACACGGGCGAAACCATGACCGGGCGTTACATTTTCAATAAAAAACGGGAAAATGTTTGCATAACTGAGATTTTATTACTAATTTTGCAGCGTTCAGTGGAATGAGGGGCTTTGAGAAGTCCCTCATTTTATTTTAATTACCCGTTTATGATAGACAAAAACGTAGTTAGGAATTTAGTTGAAGAGTGGCTGAAAGACAAAGAGTATTTCTTGGTTGATGTTGAAATCAGCCCGGACGACAAAATCATTGTTGAGATTGACCACGCCGACGGAGTATGGATTGACGACTGTGTGCAGCTGAGCAAGTACATAGAAGACCACCTGAGCCGCGACGAAGAGGATTACGAGCTTGAGGTGGGCAGCGCCGGACTGGGCCAGCCGTTCAAAGTGCCGCAGCAGTATGTAAACTTCATCGGCAAGGAAGTGGAAGTGCTCGACGCCGAAGGAAAGAAGCACCGCGGCACGCTTAAGGCCGTAGACGGGCGCAAATTTACCGTGACCGTGAAGGAAAAAGTAAAGAAGGAAGGCGCCAAACGTCCAGTGACGGAAGACGTTGACAAGACGTTCGACATGGACGAAGTGAAATATACGAAATATCAGATAAACTTCAAATAAAAGCACATCACCCAACGCCCCTATCCGTAATGAAAGGCGATAGGCGTGAAGACCACCCGAAAATAACAAAAAAAGATATGGCAACAAGAAAGACTGGTGAAGAGACCGTGAGCATGGTCGACACCTTCAAGGAATTTAAAGACACGAAAAACATCGACCGCACCACGCTGATGAGCGTGCTGGAGGAAAGTTTCCGCAACGTAATAGCGAAACTCTTCGGCAGTGACGAGAACTTCGACGTTATCGTGAACCCCGACAAGGGCGACTTCGAGATTTACCGCAACCGCACCGTCGTGGCAGACGGCGAGGTGAAAGACGAGAACAAGGAAATATCACTCACCGACGCACTGAAGATAGAACCAGACTATGAAGTTGGCGAGGAAGTCAGCGAGAAGGTTGACTTCAGCAAGTTCGGACGCCGCGCCATACTCAATCTCCGCCAGACTTTGGCCTCGAAAATACTAGAACTGGAGCACGACAGCTTATATAATAAGTATAAAGACCGCGTAGGACAGGTGATAAGCGCCGAGGTTTACCAAGTATGGAAACGCGAAGTGCTGCTTGTCGACGATGAAAACAACGAGCTGATACTGCCAAAAGCGGAACAGATACCGCACGACGTTTACCGCAAGGGAGAGACCGTGCGCGCCGTCATCAAGGAAGTGACCAACGAGAACAACAACCCGAAGATAATACTGTCGCGCACAAGCAACATGTTCCTCGAGCGCCTGCTTGAGGCCGAAGTGCCGGAGATAGCCGACGGCCTGATAACCATACGCCGCATAGCCCGTATGCCGGGAGAAAGGGCGAAGATAGCCGTAGAGAGCTACGACGACCGCATTGACCCGGTAGGAGCTTGCGTCGGAGTAAAGGGAAGCCGCGTGCACGGCATCGTGCGCGAACTTGGCAACGAGAACATCGACGTCGTAAACTACACCGCAAACATCAAGCTGTTCATACAGCGCGCGTTAAGTCCAGCCAAGATCTCAAGCATCAACGTAGACGAAGAGAACAAGAAGGCCGAGGTTTACCTGCGCCCCGAGGAAGTGTCACTGGCTATCGGCCGCAGCGGAATGAACATCAAGCTGGCCAGTATGCTTACCGAATATACAATCGACGTGTTCCGCGAACTTGACGAAAGCGAGGTTGACGAGGACATCTATCTCGACGAATTCTCCGACGAAATAGACCAATGGATCATCGACGCGATAAAGGCTATCGGCCTCGATACGGCAAAAGCCGTGCTCAACGCACCTCGCGAAATGCTTGTCGAGAAAGCCGACCTAGAGGAAGAAACCGTCGACAACGTGCTGAAAGTGCTGAAGGCAGAATTTGAATAATTCATAATTCATAATTTATAATTCATAATTGGCTGCGCGTACACGATGGCAAAAGCCAATTATGGATTATGAAACAAAGCTCGGACAGACCAATTGGGAATTATGAATTATGAATTATGAATTATGAATCAAAAAGAGTATGAGTATCAGATTAAATAAAGCAATCAGAGAATTGAATATAGGACTTCAAACGGCAGTTGAATTCCTGAAAAAAAGAAGTGACTTAGGCGAAGTGAGAGACGACCTGAGCTTCAAGCTCAATGACGGCCAATACAACGCCTTGAAAGAGGAGTTTAAATCGGATAAGGAAGTAAGGACGCAAGCCGAAAAACTATTCCAGAAACATCCGAAAGAAAAGAAACGCCCCGAGCGTAAAGAGCAAAAGGCAGGTGACACGCCGAAAGCGCCGGCGCAAAAATACACCGTGCTTGGCAAAATAGACCTTGACAACATAAACAAAAAGCCTGCTCATGCCGCGCCGGCACAGCCGAAGAAGGACGACGCAAACGACAAGGCTTCTGCCGTAAGCCCGTCTGCCAACGCCGCAAACGAGACTGTAGCAACCGTACAGACACAACCTGAAGCTAAACCAACGCAACCCGAAAGGCAAAAAGAAAAGCCACAGACTGCGCCTGAAACGCGGCCACAGGCAAGTGAAGCGGAGACTGCGCCACAACCGGAAAAAGCAAAACAGGCTCCCGAGGAGAAAAAAGAAAAGGTTCAAACTATCGACAACAACGACGACGAAAACAAGATATTTACCTTGAAAAGCGAGAAAAAACTCGCCCCGAAGGTAAACGTATTGGGAAAAATAGACCTCGACTCGCTGAACCAAAGTACACGACCGAAAAAGAAATCGAAAGAAGAACGCCGCAAGGAACGTGAGGAGAAAAACGGGCAGACACGCGCCGACGGCAAGAAAAAACGCTCACGCATAACCAAAGAACGTGTCAACATTGACCAAGCCGTAAAGCAGACAAACAACGCCAACGCGGCCGGCGACAAAGGCGGAAGTAAGAAAAAGAACCGCAAGCGCGGACACAAACCGCTGGAAGTAAACGAGGAAGACGTTGCACGTCAGGTAAAAGAGACGCTTGCCCGCCTCACAAGCAAAGGCCAGAACAAGAAAGGAGCCAAGTACCGCAAGGAGAAACGCGACGCCGTACAGGAGCACCTGAAAGAGCAGCGCGCCGAGGCCAAGGCTGAAAGCAAGGTGCTGAAACTGACCGAGTTTGTCACCGTTAGCGAACTGGCAAGCATGATGAACGTGTCAGTAAACCAAGTGATAGGTACTTGCATGAGCGTAGGCATCATGGTTTCAATCAACCAGCGCCTTGATGCCGAGACCATAAACCTCGTAGCCGAGGAGTTTGGTTTCACGACGGAATACGTCAGTGCCGAGGTTTCCGAAGCCATAACGGAAGAAGCCGACGACGAAAACGACCTCGAGCCGCGCGCCCCGATAGTAACCGTCATGGGCCACGTAGACCACGGTAAGACGTCTTTGCTCGACTATATCCGCAAATCCAACGTCATCGCAGGCGAAGCCGGAGGCATAACCCAGCACATAGGAGCCTACAACGTAACGCTGGGCGACGGCCGAAAGATAACGTTCCTCGACACCCCGGGCCACGAGGCGTTCACCGCCATGCGTGCCCGCGGCGCTCAGGTGACAGACATCGCAATAATCATAATCGCCGCCGACGACAGCGTCATGCCGACCACTCGCGAGGCCATAGCCCACGCCCAGGCCGCCAACGTGCCGATGGTGTTCGCAATAAACAAGATTGACAAGCCGGGCGCAAACCCGGACAAGATACGCGAAGACTTGGCCAACATGAATCTCCTTGTAGAGGAATGGGGCGGAAAATACCAGTGTCAGGAAATCAGCGCGAAAAAAGGCGTCGGCGTTGACGAGCTTCTTGAGAAAGTGCTTCTCGAAGCCGAGATGCTCGACCTGAAAGCAAACCCCAACCGCAAGGCCACCGGCAGCATCATAGAATCGTCGCTCGACAAGGGCCGCGGATACGTTTCCACCGTATTGGTAAGCAACGGAACGTTGCGCGTAGGCGACATCGTAATAGCCGGAACCAACTACGGACGTATCAAAGCCATGTTCAATGAGCGCAACCAGCGCATCGAGAAGGCAGGCCCGGCAGAACCGGCAATCATCCTCGGCCTCAACGGAGCGCCGACGGCTGGCGACTCGTTCCACATTCTCGAGACTGAACAGGAGGCGCGCGAGATAGCCAACAAGCGTCTGCAACTGCAACGCGAACAGGGCCTGCGCACGCAGAAACGACTCACCCTGAGCGACATCAGCCACCGCATAGCCCTCGGTTCGTTCAAGGAACTGAACATCGTAGTAAAGGGCGACACCGACGGAAGTATCGAGGCTTTAAGCGACTCGTTCATCAAACTGTCGACAGAGAAAATCAAAGTAAACGTAATTTACAAGGCTGTCGGCCAGATATCGGAAAGCGACGTGTCGCTTGCCGACGCTTCCGACGCCATCATCGTGGGATTCCAAGTACGCCCGTCAGCGGCCGCACGCAAACTGGCCGAGCAGGAAGGTGTAGACATCAACACCTACTCTGTGATTTACGATGCCATAGAAGACATCAAGTCGGCCATGGAGGGAATGCTCGACAAGGTGGTAAAAGAAGTTGTCACCGGACAAGTGGAAGTGCGCGAGGTTTACCATATCTCGAAAGTGGGCACCGTGGCCGGAGCTTACGTCACCGAGGGAAAAGTCCACCGTAGCGATAAGGCGCGCGTAGTGCGCGACGGCATCGTGGTACACACAGGCGAAATAAACGCCCTGAAACGCTTCAAGGACGACGTGAAGGAAGTAGGCGTAAACTTCGAGTGCGGTATCAGTCTTGTCAATTTCAACGACATCATCGTAGGAGACATCATCGAGACATTCACCGAAATCGAAGTGAAACAGAAACTCTGATCCACGATACGCAAATTTACATAAAGCCGTCATGCAAGAAAGAAATATCTTGCATGACGGCTTTCTCATTGCAAACAGCCATTTTCTTGCCAGTGAATGAATAAGAAATGCGCTGCAACTCTTCACGAGCTGCAGCGCATCAAAAATATGTTTAACTAAAAAACCTTTTCGATTCGAAAGGCAACCTCACGGCCCCCTTTGTCATCCTAAATAATCATGAAAACTTTACCTTAAACTAATACTATTTACTAACCTAAACAATTTATTAACCTTTTGACAATGCAAAGATACAACGAAAATACCCGCATGTCAATACTTTTGAGTGTATTTTTGTCATCATTATCGCTTTTCTTGATACAAATCAATAAATTGTGTGCGCAAACAGCAGATAAAATGCCTCTTATTATTGGAAAAACGCATAATTTGTTTTAATTTTGTAGCAGTGTAAAAAACAACGTTTTCAACGATGCGTGTTCTCATTCTAAACACAAGCGAAAGGACCGGCGGAGCGGCCGTAGCGGCCAACCGCCTCATGGAAGCGCTCAACAACAACGGCGTAAAAGCCAAGATGATGGTGCGCGACAAGGAGACCGACAGCATTACCGTAGTAGGCATAGGCGGCAAGATGCGGCGTAAATGGGCCTTCTTGTGGGAACGTTGGCGCATATTCAGCAATCTGCGCTTCTCAAGGAAACACTTGTTCGAGGTTGACATCGCCAACTCCGGCATCGACGTAACCCGCACCCGGGAGTTCCGCGAGGCCGACGTAATCCACCTGCACTGGGTCAACCAAGGTTTCCTTTCCCTCCACGGCATACGCAAAATACTTGATTCAGGCAAGCCTGTTGTATGGACCCTGCATGATTTCTGGCCAGCCACGGGCATCTGCCACTATCCGCGCCAGTGCAAGGCGTACAAGTCAGGCGGATGCGGAAACTGCCAATACTTGCCAGGCCACGGCTCGCGCCACGACCTGTCACACCGCGTTTGGAACAGGAAGGAGCGCACGTGGAAGTCGGGCAACATCACGTTCGTGGCCTGCAGCCGCTGGCTTGCCACGGCGGTAAAGGGCAGCGGCCTGCTCACCGGCAAACAGGTGGCAAATATTCCAAACACCATCGACACGCGGCTTTTCAAGCCCGGCGACAAGGCCGAAGCGCGCCGGCGCCTCTCCCTGCCGCAAGACAAGCGGCTCATACTGTTCGTCTCACAACGAATCACCGACAAACGCAAAGGCATGGACTATCTAGCCGAAGCCTGCTCGAAACTCGCCGCGGACTGTCCAGTGATGAAAGAAACCACGGCCATAGCCATACTGGGCGGCAAGGCTGACGAGATGGCCGGGCGGCTGCCGTTCCCCGTCCATGCGCTCGGCTATGTAAGCGACCCGCAAAAGATTGTTGAAGCGTACACGGCGGTCGATATTTTCGTGCTTCCGTCGCTTGAAGACAACCTGCCAAACACCATAATGGAGGCGATGGCCTGCGGCTTGCCGTGCGTAGGCTTCAATGCCGGAGGCATACCGGAGATGATCGACCACCGCAAAAACGGCTACGTGGCGGCTTACAAAAACGCCGACGACCTTGCCGAAGGCATACGCTGGACGCTGCAGGATGCCGACTACGGCACGCTGAGCGGCAACGCCGTGCACAAGGTGGCAGTGGCGTATTCACAGCAAAGCGTGGCCATGCGCTACATCGAGATTTACAACCAAGCCATCGCTTACAGACATTACAAGCTATGACAAAGTTCACGATCGTCACCATTACCTACAACGCCGCTCCGGTGTTCACGCGCACTGCGGAAAGCGTCATGGCCCAGGCATACCGCAACATAGAACATATTATCGTCGACGGAGCCTCGACTGACGGCACGGCAGAGCTTGCCAAAGAATACAAACGGCGGTCGGACGCGGCAATGAACGGCCATGAAGTGCGCGTAATATCGGAACCCGACAACGGTCTCTATGACGCTATGAACAAGGGACTTGCCCTTGCCACGGGCGACTATGTGTGCTTCATGAACGCCGGCGACTTCTACCCTGACGGCTCGACACTGTCGCTCATAGCGGCCAACGCTTGTTTGGAAGACCTGCAAAGCACGGACAAACCGCTGCCCGCCGTGCTCTACGGCGACACCAGCCTTACCGACAACGACGGCCGTTATATAGGCCGACGCCGCCTCGCGCCGCCCGAGCGGCTTACATGGCGGTCGTTCCGCAGCGGTATGCTGGTATGCCATCAGGCGTTCTACGCACGCACGGACATAGCCCGGCGCACGCCATACGACCTGCGTTACCGCCACTCGGCCGACGTTGACTGGTGCATACGGGTGATGAAAGAGGCCGGGCGCATGACGCTGCCTTTGGTCAACATCCACGCCACAGTGGCCTGCTACCAGCGCGAGGGACAGACCACGAAGTACCACCGGGCGTCGCTCCTTGAACGGTTCGACGTTATGCGGCGTCATTACGGACTGGCCATGACGCTTGCCATGCACGCTTGGTTCGTAGTGAGAGCCGTGTTGAAGCGCGGCAGGAAATGATTGCCTTAAGCGGATTTTACGCTTTTATAACTAAAATATGTCTGTAAATTAGACAGTTATGCCTAACTTTGCACACGACAGAGAACTACAAAACAAAATAAAGAAAGGAGCAATAATGAAAAAAATCATCATCAGCCTTGCACTGCTCGGAACGTTCAGCCTAGGCACGATGGCCTTCATCAGCCACGACAACGACGAACCGCCTACACGCAGGACGGAGCAACAGTGCTACAGGCACGGCGGACACGGGTGCCAAGACGGCCATTACCGCCACCACCGCAGGGGCGGATGCTGCGGCGACTACCGCCGCAATGACGACAGGCGCGGCTACGGATGCTGCGATGAAAGGTATGACTGTGGAGCGTGCCGCTACGACCGCTGCACGGTGCGCGACTGCCACGAACGCGGCGAACTATGCAAAGAGTGCGCCGAATGGCACGGCAAGCATCACGGCGACGACGTGTACAAGAGAAACGAAAAACGGTAAGAAAGACGACTGACGGAAGCCGGAGGCACTACCAAAGCACTGCTTCCGTCATTTTTTATGCCACAAAAAGACAGGCGGCTGTCAGCTCACGCTGACA
>ERZ780212.1296-NODE-1296-length-20326-cov-2.335307_pt1 | contig 20326 bp, 19 predicted proteins | sample MGYA00511364_ERZ780212 | MGnify/ENA primary metagenome ERZ780212 (study PRJEB29588, sample SAMEA2147991) | human gut metagenome | biome: human gut; feature: human-associated habitat; material: faeces | place: Denmark | collected 2008/2010 ...
AAAGCAGCTCCGGACGGTTAATGACCGCCCGTGCAATCGCCACCCTCTGCTTTTCTCCGCCTGAAATTTCCGAACTTTTGACATACATATTGTGCGAAAGTTCAACCCACGCCAGCAATTCAATCACCCTCTGGCGGATTTCCTTTTCCCGCATGCCGCGAATTCTGAGCGGCAGAGCCACGTTGTCAAACACGCTCAAATGCTCCAGCAGGCGGAAATCCTGAAATACGACCCCGATTCTCCGCCGCAGAAAAGCCAGCGTGTCGCGCCCGGTCAAAGCCACGTTGTTGCCAAAGACCTTGAGCGTTCCCGCTGTCGGCCTCTGCGCCAGATACAACATCGAAAGCAGCGACGTCTTCCCCGCGCCGCTTTTTCCGGTCAGAAAATGCATCGACCCGCGCCGAAACGAAAAATTGATGTTCTTCAGCACCTCGGGATTGTCTCCGTACCGGAGTCCGACATCTCTCATCTCCACAATCGGTTCAAACTGCCTTGTTTCCATTTTTCCCTCTTTCCTAACCTCGTTTATCCCTCTGGTCCTGAACTGTCCGCCGCTTTAACACTTTTTTAACCTATAACCCCAAAAAAGATTTGATTAAATAATTTTTCTTTATATACTAACAGGAAATAAAAAAAGGAAGAGCCAATGTTAATAAGTTGTCCCAAATGCCACAGCATTTATGAAATACCGGATGACCTCATCGGGAAGACCGGGCGGAATTTCCGTTGTCAGGCGTGCGCCAACGTCTGGCATGCGATGCGGAGCGACGCTCTGGGCTATGAGGAGGAAAAGGAGAGCGAGCCTTTTATTGAGCCTATCCCCGTTTCCGAACCGCCCACCCGCCCCTGGCCGTCCGAAAAAGAGGAATTCACTGTGCCTGCCGACACCAAGTCGGGGAAGAAAACGCCCTCGTCGTTTGAAATCCTCGCTGCGGAAGGCGACCCTGCTTTTGTTGCCCCGGTAATGAAAACTTCCGGACAGACAACTGCTGCACAGAGTATGGCTGCGCAAAATACGATGGCAACGACGGCACAGGAAGCGCCCCGAGCGGCATCGAATGCTGACGACGAGTTCCCGCAGCCTCCCAAAACAATGTCTTCGGCCGAAGTACTGGCTGCCGCGCGGCAAAAGCGCGAAATTACCCTGACTTCCGATTACGGAACGTCTTTTACTATCAGTATGGATCCGCCGGAGGAACGCGAAGCCGAAAATACTGCCGCCACGCCATTCGCAGCCAAAACAGCCGGCGGAATATACGGCTCCGGCCGTGCCGAACCGCGCCTGACTGCCGTATCGGAACCGGAACCTCTCACCGCCACGCCGGACGACCATCTTGCGCCGCCAAAGCCGTTTAAGGGATATCGCAAAACCTGCGCCTTCCTCAGCCTGCTGTTTCTGGCCGCGTGCGCGCTGTTTTTGCGTCGGGAAGCCGTTGCATTATACCCGGCTGCCGAATTATGGTACAATAAAATCGGCCTGACCGGGCTGGACAATCCGCAATATCTGAAGTTTGAACAGATTTTCGTTGCCGAAACCTCGGAAAACGGCAAACCCGCCGTCAGCGTCCGCGCCGTTATCAAAAACGGTTCCGTTTATACGACCGTTGTTCCGCGCATAACCGTTGCCGGTACGGCAGAAACGTTTGCGGCAAACCGCACCCGGCTCAAAGGCGGCGAAACCGCCGAAGCCTCATTTGTGCTTCCTGCGCCGCCGCCCGGCACGCCGCTGAGCCTGAATATCGGTTTCGCCGAACCTTAACGCCGCACAGGCTGTCGGAACCACGGCAAAGGATTAGCCTCCCAACGGTTTCCGCTTTATGCGACGCCACTTGTAATTAACCATCGGCTCCCGTTTTCGCAACACGGGCAATGCCGTCCATTTTTAACCAAAGGAGCTTATCATGTTAAGAGAAAACCTGCAAAACGCTTTAAAAGAAGCGATGAAAAACCATGACACGGCCACAGTTTCCGCCGTCCGCCTGATTATCGCCGGACAAAAGGAAAAAGACGTCGCCGCCCGCGGTGCCGGAAAAGAATGCGCCTCCGACGCCGATTTGCTGTCCATGATGCAGGGAATGATTAAACAACGCAATGAATCGATAAAGATTTACACCGAAGGCGGACGCCCCGAACTCGCCGCCAAGGAACAGGCCGAAATCAACGTAATTGAACGCTTCCTCCCCAAACAGCTGAGCGAAACCGAAACCAAAGCCGCCATTGAAGCAGCCATCGCTAAAACCGGCGCCGCCGGCATGAAAGACATGGGCAAAGTCATGGCGGAGCTGAAAGCCGCATATGCCGGTCAGCTGGATATGGGCAAAGCCTCGGGAATGATTAAGAGCCTGCTCGGCTAAAACGCCCCCACCCGGCAAACGTGCGCCGCGGTATCCGCCTCCGCCGTCTCCGGCAAGGGCGGCCTGCCGTCGGGGCTTTCTCTTCTCCGCCGTCTCCGGCAAGAGCGGCCGACCCGGAGTTTTTCTCCTCCGCCGCTTCCGGAAAGCAGCGGCTGCCCCCAACGGTTAACGGTTTCTGCCTGCGCTGCCTTCGGCAACAGTAACAAGGACAAACTATGGCTAACGACGATTTACAGCGTTTTATAGACGAACTTCGCGCCCGCGTTTCCATCGCCGACGTTGTCGGCGCCAAGGTCAAGCTGACCAAAAAAGGGCGCGAATATCAGGGGCTCTGTCCGTTTCATAACGAAAAGACCCCGTCGTTTACCGTCAACGAAAGCAAAGGTTTTTACCACTGTTTCGGCTGCGGTGCCCACGGCGACATCATCAAGTTCGAGATGGAAGCCAACGGCCTCCCGTTCATCGACGCGCTGCAAAAGCTCGCACATCAGGCCGGTCTGCAGATGCCGCAGCTTTCTGCCAAAGACAAAAAAGAAGAAGACGAGCGCAAATCCCTCTATGAGATTATGGAAACCGCCTGCGCCTTTTTTGAACGCGAACTGCGTATGCCGGACGGCGCTTCCGGGCTGAAATACTTCACCGAAAAGCGCGGCCTTTCTCCCGAAACCCTCAAAAAATTCCGCCTGGGCTTTGCCCCCAACAACAATGCCCTGATGGCACACCTCAAAGCGCAGGGCATAGACGAAAAAGACATGAAAGAGCTGGGATTGATAGCCATTCCCGAAGATACGTCCCGCCGCCCCCATGACTTCTTCCGCAACCGCGTGATGATCCCGATTACCAACAAGCAGGGAAAGATTATCGCTTTCGGCGGCCGCGTGATGGAAAAAATAGAGCCCAAATATCTGAACTCGCCCGACACGCCCATTTTCAACAAACGCCGCAACCTGTACAATCTCGACAAAGCGCGCGAAGTTGCCTATAAGGAAAAGAAACTCATTATTTGCGAAGGCTATATGGACGTCATCGCGCTCGACCGCTACGGGTTCGGCTATGCCGTCGCCCCGCTCGGCACCGCGCTGACCGAAGAGCAGATTGCCGAAGCCTGGCGCGTCTGCCCCGAACCCATTTTATGTCTTGACGGAGATTCCCCGGGCGTCAAAGCCGCGATGCGCGCCGTTGACCGGGTACTCCCGATGCTCAAAGCCGGCTATTCGCTGCAATTCCTTTTCCTGCCGGACAATCAGGATCCCGATGAATACCTGCAGGCGCACGGGCACGACAGTTTTGCCGCCCTGATGCGCAAGACCTCGCCCCTGATTGATATTTTATGGCGTAAATATACCGAAAACGAAGACAGTTCCACACCTGAAAAAAAGGCATTGATAGAAAAGACCCTGCTGTCCGAAGTCGCAAAAATCGGCGATGCTACCGTACGCAGCTATTATGCGCAGGAAATCCGCAGCCGGATATACGCCGCCTTCCGCCGGACGCCTTGGCAACAGCCCGCCGCACCCGTCCCGCCGGCTCCCAGAATACCCGTTCCCCCAACCTCAAAAATGCCCGAAACGCCGCCCGCATATCTAAACGATATTCCGTTGCCCGAGGCCGCGCCGCAACACCGAAAACCGCAGCCGGACCGCCCGTCTCAGGCTCCCCGGCAGTTCGCAAATACCGGCTCGCCCTCTAACTCCGGCCCATTCCCCGATACGGCGTCTTTCTCAGGCTTCCGTCCGTCTTTCAACGCCGTCCTGTTATCAGGGAGGCGCCCATTCTCCAACTCTGCTTCATCACCTGATGCCCGCTCATTCCCCAATTCCGGACGCGGTGCCTCGCGCTGGGCAGACACCCGAACCCTGCGCCCCGCACTCAGCCACGGCATTGCCGCCGCACCGGAAACCTTGCGCCAGAGCGCCGACGGCGAATGCGACAAAAACCTGCGTTTCATCATCGCCGCCGGTTTGGTCTACCCCGAACTGATTGACGAATATGAAGAACAGGTTCTCTCCTCTGACATTAGAAATGCCGGCTTGAAAAACCTTTTCGCCGCCATGGCGGATTTGTACCGCGAAGCCGAAACGCCCCCTGCTGCCGACGAACTGCAGCAACAGCTGGCGCAGCGCCCCGAAGGCGCCCCTCTGGCCTCGCTCTGGGAACTTGATATGCTCAAAAAACGCTCCCCTTTCATCAATGACCTGCGCAAAAACATCGATAAACTGCTTTTGGAAGACAAACTCCGCTCCCTTGAAGAAGAAATCAAAAACGTCAGTGCCGAACTCTGCAAAAATTTTACCGAAGAAGCCTACCTCCGCCAGTCCGCCCTGAAAAAGGAACGCGATGAAATCCTCGCCGCCGCGGCTGAACCCGAAGACTGACCTAATTGTTTCGCGATACCTCCGGTTTCCGGCGTTTTTCTTTGGCCGTTTCCTGCCCCAGACCTGCCCGTTCGCACAGACTTTCCGTTTTATTTCTACCGCCCCGGCCTGCCCGTTTGCACAGACTTTCCGTTTTATTTCTACTGCCCCGGCCTGCCCGTTCGTGCAGACTTTCCGCCTTATTTCCGCTGCCCCGGCCTGCCCGCTTGCACAGACTTTCCGCCTTATTCCCTCCCCCCTGCCGTTTCCTCCCGTCAGATTTTTTTGATATTTGTCTTGACAAAGAATTTCCGTAATGCTATATATTCTCCCACTTAATTACAATTCTGATATTTTTTTCAAATTCTCTCAAAAATAGTCTGCCTTTGTTTTCAGCAAACGCAATACTATGAAAGCAATGCTATAGGCGAAAGCAACGCAGGCACCCCCTTCCCCTTTGTGAAAACCGGAAGGGCTTTTTAGAAAAATATTACTTTGTCAGATACTATAACTTAGCGGATACAACTTCTTTAGTCATAGATAAGGGCTGTTCGTTTGTGAAAATAGGCAGCTCTGCTTAAAAAGAACGCACTTAAATCTATATAAATCTAAATTTGCTTTTTTAATTTGTCTTACGACAAATTGTTTTATTAAAACATTCCGGCATGCGGTTTTTGCGAAAAAGTCCAATGCCTGCTTCAAAAACAAAACCTGTTTCTTTGCGAAAAGAAACAGGTTATTTTTTGCCGAAAAACTTTATTTTCTGCGCCAATGCCCGGATTTTCCCGACCGAGGGAGAATTCGCCAAATCCGCACTTTCCACCCTGCGTTTAATTTGTGCTGCCTGCTCTTCCGCCCGTTTCACCGCAGCTGTCGTAATATTCTTAATCCGCTCAAAATGCCTGTCTATCTCTTTGGGCGAGATATTCAAAATACTGCTTATGTTTATTTTCTTATCGTCCGCCAACGCATCTTCTGCCCTGCCTACCGCAGCTTCTTCCCCTTCATCGTCCCATTCCTCAATTGCGGGAAGTTCAGATATCGCCGCAGGCTGTTCCGGTGTTTTTGCAGAAAATTCCGAAACTTCCGGTTCTGCCATCGGGGCTTCAGGCTCTGCTATCGGGGCTTCCGGTTCTGCCATCGGGGTTTCAGGCTCTGCCATCGGGGTTTCAGGCTCTGCCATCGGAGTTTCAGGCTCTGCCATCGAGGCTTCAGGCTCTGCCATCGAGGCTTCAGACTCTGCCATCGGGGCTTCCGGTTCTGCAATCAAAGTTTCCGATGACACCGTTACAGGAGTTTCGGGCACAGACAAAACCTCCGATGGCACAACAGCCGCTGCTTTTTCTCCCTGTTCAGGCATTTTTTGGGGGTCATCTTTTTCTTCTTCCGCAGCGGATATTTCTTCCGTTACCATTTTACCGGCTGATACAGTTTTCAAAGCTGCGCTTTTCGCCGCCAGTGCCTCCTTTAAGCTCTGATAAACGCCGTATGTCGCCTTTTCCAGCCCCTGCATTTTTGCCGTTGCCGCACTCAGGTCAATCGTCGTTGCGCCCAAAACCGCCCGTTCCAGCCGCCGCCGCGCCGACGTCAGCGGATTATCATCGGCCGTCCCGATAAACACACCGTCGGTATTTCGGTAAACATTCAGTTTCATTTTTTCTGCCAAAGCGGCCATCTCCGCCGCCAGCCGGCTGTCCGCCGCCGCAAGCGTATTCGCCAAAACAATAAACTCCCGCATCAGGCTTTGCGTTCCGCCGTTCCCGACGCCGCATTCATTGTCCGGAGCCAGCCAGCCTTCCTGGACGAGAAATTTAAGCAAAACCGCTGCCTGCACCGCGCATCCAGTTTCGGCAAAATCCCGCGCCGCACACAATGCCCGCTGCGCCGCATAATGGCGAAAAGCAGCATGTTCCGACGCCGTAACCCCTTTCGCCGGCAATTCGGGCAGATTTTGCAGATTAATCCGCACCATATCCGCAATCAGCGTTTCCGCTCCCTTGGCTTTAGGCAGCAAACGGTGCAAAAAGCCGCACATCTCCGTCGCCCGCCCTTTTTTAGCCAACTCCAGCAAAATCCGCACCGCCGACTTGACCTGATTAAGCTCCAGCAGCGCCAGCGCAAACACCACGCCTTTCGGCGCCGCCCCGGTTTCAATCAGATGCAGGCACCTTTCCGTCAGCGGGCGTATTTTTCCCGGTTCATGCCGAATAAGTTTCGCTGCCGTTTCCTCGCAAAAGCCGGTTTCCTCTTCCAGCCCCGCCGCAAATTCTCCGATTTCCGCATTGCGTGCCAAAAGCGGTGCCGCCTCAAGTTCGGAAAGCCCGTTCAAAGCGTCGTCCGCCGCCAGCCTGGACAAAACCGTATCGTCCAGCCCGATGCCCTGCGGCGCAAAGCCGTCAGCCGCTGCCTCACGCAGATAGCGGAACAAATAGTCTTTTTCGGCTTCGCTTAACCGCCGCTGCGTATAAGCCGCCACATCGCACAGCCGGCGCAGCGCCGCCCGCTTTTCGTAAACAGCTGTTACCGCGTCGCCCGAAATCCCGCAGGCCGCCCCCTGCCCGCGTAACCGTTCCAAATAGGCTTTCAGCCGGCCGCCCAATTCTTTAACATTCAGTTCATCAATCAGTTTTTTATAATCAAAACAATATGGTAAAACATCTTCTTCAAGTTCTTTATCATATTTTGCCAGTTTTTCCAGTATCGTTTTCTGAAACTTAATTCCGGCCTGAAAATTATCAAGCCCGTGCCATGCCCGCAGCCGGTTGTCTTTATGCCGCGCCGCCAGTTCCCGCGTAAAATCTCCGAGTATTCCTTTTTCAAACGCGTCCGGCACGCCGTTTTCTTTCAGCACCTGCCAGATTTTCCGCCGGGCCGCGGCATCTGTTCCTCTAAGGCCGGCAACCCCGAGCGCTCCCCACAGATACGAAAAGTTCTCGGCCGCAAAAATATCCGCGTTTTCCGGGCGCGATAAATGTTTCATCACCCGTTCAGCCGCTACTTCCGCCCCGCCGAGCGCCAGATTTTCCAGTTCTGCCTTTGACCACATCATGTTTTTGCTGCCGTACTCCGCTTTGCCTGAAAGCCTGCCGCCATTCCGGCCAAGCTCCCGTATTGCCGTCAGAATATCGTGCCGCAGCCCCCGCTGTCAAGCACGAATTCCCGCTGTCAACATAAATAAAACCGGCTCCCCCTCCTCTTCTTTGCACAAACAGACTCACCACCGGATAATCTCAATCACGGCCGTCCAACCCAAACAGCCTGAAAAAACCGCGGCAGTTGCCAAACATAAAGGCCGCCCCCTGAGCCTATCTTGCCCTAGCCGCCTGCATGGCTTGTGTTTTTGCCGTCCGTTCAACTGTGCATTTCTGCATAAAATCTATCAGTTTGTCTTCTCCGCGTTGCTGTGCCAGTTCAACCGGAGATCCGGCATTACCTTTTTTGTGAATATCCGCACCGTTGTCAATCAGCAGGCGAACAACATCATTATACCGTTTCTCAAAGCCGTCTTTTGCCCTTTCGTTTGCCTTGGAATAAGCTATATTTGTCACAACATCAAGCAGCGGCGTTGAAATTATACCGTCATCGGTATACGTACTGTTGACATACTTCCTGCCGCCATTGGCCAGTACCTGCCGCACCGCCTCTGCATCTGCCGCATTGGCTGCCGAAACCAGTGCCTTTTGCATATCCGTTTTGATACCATGCTCCAGACAGAACTTCACCCGCCCGGCATCACTCGCAACATAATTGTCCAAATTGCCAAGGCTGTTTCCCTTTTCAATCAGGTAAGAAACCACCTGTTCATTCCACGCGGGCTTATCAACAAGACCGTAACCGCTATAAGTATACAGCGCCTGTTTGCCGTCCTTGTTTTTATAATTAAGGTCTGCGCCGTATTTTTCCAAAAGTTTGACCATCTCAAGCGATGTGGCATAAAAAACCGGCGTTTCTCCTTGTTCCCCTTCCATACTGAGATTTGGATTGGCTCCGGCTTTGAGCAAGAGCTCTGCTCCTTTGATATTGTCCCACTCAACGGCTTCAAACAACACAGACTTTCCATACTGCCGCGAATTGCGTTTGTCCAAATCCGCCCCGTCGGCAATCATCTGCTTATATTTTTCCACCTGCTGCGCCAAACAAGCTTCCCGCCAGCGAGCATCCTCAAAAGACGCCGTTGTTTCATCGTGCTTTTGTTCTCCCTGCGCGGAAAGCTGCTCTTGTTTGTCCGTGTTTTCTTCCGATTGCTGCGCCTGTTTCGGCGAACACGACGCCATCGTTGCTGACGCCGCCAAAATAATTCCGGCCGTTGCCGCTTTTCTTCTGATTTGCTCCTTCAGTTTTGCAATTTTTTCTTTTGTTTTCATAATTCTTTCTGTTGCTGTATTCATAACGGTTCTCCTAAATTTTAGACCTTTTGGGTTAAACTGAACTATCAAAAAAACTATCTTGATGAATAAAATTGTACCTCTGATATAAGCAAAAAGATATAAAGCTATATGATTGTATATATTGAAAAATTTTTTATTGCATATTGTGGAAAAATAAGGTACCTTTTTTCTCAACACCTTTTTGCCCCGCCGCCGGTACTCTTGCTGCTGTCTCCGCGCCCCTCGCCACATCGGCATCTTCTTCGCACCTTTCTCGCCATATCTGCCCCTCGCCGCGGCTTTTCGTATTATCTCCCCTTTTTGTTGCAAAAAAAATCGGGATTTTGCGGATTTAACACTTGACAAACGCGATTCGGCAGATTATCTCTTTAAGCGCTTGCAATTTTTTGCCGGTTTATACTACGTATAAAAGGCAATTTAAAATCGATTTTAAGGAACGACATGTCAGATACAGATAACGAAGATTACAAAACGTCTGATGCCCCCCTCTTGGATTCATTCGGCAGCGCTCTGAAGAAGCTGATTGCCAAAGGCAAAGAGCTGGGCTATATCACAATTGAAGAGCTTAATCAGGCGCTTCCGTCCGAAAAAGAAACCTCCGACCAGATAGAAGACATTATGGCTGCAATTTCCGATATGGAAATCAGCATCATCTCGGCTGACGAAACCGAAGATTTTGACGACGAAGGCGGCGAGACGGAAAACGAACCGGAAAACGACGTGCTGGAAGACGATGACGCCGTCGGCAATCTGGACGCGAAAGACCTGATGCGCTCGGACGACCCGGTGCGGATGTACCTGAAGGAAATGGGCACCGTCGAGCTTCTGTCGCGCGAAGGCGAAATTGCCATCGCCAAACGCATCGAAGCCGGAAAAACCGTGATGATCGGCGGCCTGTGCGAAAACCCGATGACGCTGAAAGCCATTTCCAAATGGCGCGACGAGCTGGTCGCCGGCACCATGCAGCTGCGCAACATCATTGACCTTGAAATGATGTACGGCGTTGATTCCGAAGCGATTGTCTATGACGACGATGCCGCACCGGTTGACGACGACCTTGAACAGGTTACCAAAGAGCTGGAAAGCAAAAACCTTGACGAAATCGACGACGATTTGGAAACCGATATCGAATTTGACGGCACGGTCGACGATGAGCCCGAAGAAGAAGACGTTGAAGACACCGGCGAGATGGACGGCGAAACCGACGGCGAACTCGACGACGAGGATGAAGAAGGCGGACACAGCACTACTTCCATCAGCGCCATGGAAGCAGCGCTGTTTGAGCCCGTGTTGGACATCTTAAACAAAATCTCCAGCTATTATGACGAGCTGAGCCGCATTCAGGCGCAGCGCATGAAGGCCATTCTGGCCGGACGCAAGGCGCAGACCTCGCTGGAAAAAAAATATATCAACATCAAAAAGGAACTGATTGAGTTGATGAGTTCAATCCATCTTAACTCTGCCCGCGTCGAAGAGCTGGTCGAACAGCTGAACGAGCTGAACCGCCGCCTGATGGGCGTCGAAGGCAAGCTGATGCGCCTCGCTCTAAACGCCCGCGTTAAACGCGAAGACTTTCTTGAAGCCTACCAGCGTTCCGAACTCGACCCGCATTGGGTTGAAAAAATGGCGGAAAAGAAAGACAAGCACTGGCAGAATTTTATTAACGACAACCGTGCCGAAATCACCGAACTCCGCAATTCTCTGGCCGAGATGAGCAAAGAATGCGGCCTGCCGATTTCCGAATACCGCAAAATGGTAGATACGATTAAGCGCGGCGAACGCGAAGCCGAACGCGCCAAAAAGGAAATGATTGAAGCCAACCTGCGTCTGGTTATCTCCATTTCCAAAAAATACACCAACCGCGGCATGCAGTTCCTTGACCTGATTCAGGAAGGCAACATCGGCCTGATGAAGGCGGTAGACAAGTTTGAATACCGCCGCGGCTACAAATTCTCGACCTATGCGACATGGTGGATACGCCAGGCGATTACGCGTTCCATCGCCGACCAGGCACGCACCATCCGCATTCCGGTTCACATGATAGAAACCATCAACAAGCTCGTGCGCACCTCGCGCCAGATGATGCTGGAAATGGGCCGCGAGCCGATACCGGAGGAACTGGCCAAACGCCTGTCCATGCCGGTTGACAAAATCCGCAAGGTGATGAAGATTGCCAAAGAGCCGGTCAGCCTTGAAGCCCCGGTCGGCGACGAGGAAGATTCCTCTCTGGGCGATTTCATTGCCGACGAGAATGCGCTGCAGCCGATAGATTCCGCCATTCATTCGAATTTGAAGGAAACCTGCACCCGCATTCTGTCATCGCTGACCCCGCGTGAAGAACGCGTCCTGCGTATGCGTTTCGGTATCGGTATGAACACCGACCATACGCTGGAAGAGGTCGGACAGCAGTTTAACGTAACCCGCGAGCGTATCCGCCAGATTGAGGCCAAAGCGCTGCGCAAGCTCAAACACCCGAGCCGGAGCAAAAAACTGCGGTCATTCCTCGACCAATAAAACTGTTTTTAACCGACGCACAATCACTCGGACAAAACAAACTTTAAACGCAAAAAAGGGTACCCGAAGGTACCCTTTCCGTTTTGCAGCACAATACAGCATAATAACTATTTGGCCGGATGATTGTTCTCCCCGGCCGCAGTAATTTTGCGGGTACTGTCTTCGTGATCCGCATTGCCGCTGGAACTGCTTTCATCATCCGTATCGTTGTGGGAACAGCTTTCGTCGGCTGCATCACGGCAGGCACCGTTTTCATCACCGGTACCGTTTTCATTCCCAGCATTGCACGTGCACCCGGAGCAGTTTTCTCCCCCGGCGCAATGTCCGCCGCAAGAATCGTTTTCACAGCCTTTGCAGCATCCTGCCGCCGCCCGGCATTTTTGCAGTTCTGCCGCAGCTCCGCCGCAAAATGCCATCATCATCCCGAGATGCATTATCTTTGTCAGACTTTCAATGCGTTGCAGCGCCCAGGCGGAAACAATCCTCATCCCGAGAAACAGAAAGAAGCACCCGATAATCCAAACCAACCGGCGCAAAGTAGCGGTCATTTCATTGTATGCATCGCGCAAAAACCCCAGTTCGCCGTGCGAAATCTCGCCGGAAGCATAGATATACTGTCCTTCCCAGAGGTAGGCCGTCTTCTCAGACAATGAGCCAATCGGTTTTCCTGTCAGTATATCTGTACTGACAGCCGTACCGGAAATGACGCCATTCATTTGCTCCGCCTTAACCGGAATTGTCTCCCGGCCTAATACGGGCCATTTGGCAAACAGGCCGATAATCATCAGAACAAGCATTAAAACCGAAAAGCCCCACACCGTTCGCAGCAAAAGCCAGCCCGACATGCGCATATTCAGTACCATCCTGTAACCGATATAATAAAGCAGCAGCAAAATCGCTGCCAGCCCCGGCACCAGATACGTCATCGGCGAACGCGGCAGATTATGCAGGGCCAGTTTGTCCGCGCCGTGAAGCAATCCCGCCAGCCGGTCAGTATCCATATGGCTGACAAGCTCGACCGTACTTTCCCGGGCATAGACGTAAACTTTTTCGCGCAAATCGATTTTTTCATTGCCAACGCCAAAATCGGCATACGTCGTTATGTACGTTTTCACGGCATCAGCCGTATCTTTCGCCGTTTCGTCGTTAATTGTCAGCAATTGTTTCAGCGTGTCAAGCCGGGCATATCCGTACGCTTCTTTCGCCAGGGGCGCTTTCGTTTCATTATGGCGGCAGCTGTTCCATGCCAGAAGCAGCAAGCCCAAAATAATAATAAATCTGAGTTTCATAAATAAAAATATTTAAGTAATTAGTAATTGGAGTGCATTTTAAGCACAATTAGACAAAATGTCAATATTTTTTTAGCCGCTTTCGCCATGTCACGGCTGCCATTTTCGCCATCCCACAGCTGACGTTTTCTCCATCTCGCAACCGCCGCTCTCTCCATCCCGCAACCACCGTTTTCGCCATCCAGAAACTGCCGCTTTCTCCATGTCACGGCTGCCATTTTCGCCATCCCGCAGCCGCCACTTTCTCCATCTCACGGCCACTGCCATCACCTATACTTATCGCCCTTTCGCTACTGTTGACAATTCCGCCCCGGTTTGCTACAATTAAGTTCAGGTTCCGTTCTTGATTGTGAAAGCGCCTGCTATGAAGATGTATATCTATACCTACCAATACGATAAAATCAAAGCCGAAGGATACAAATCGCTCGCCGCGCTTCCCCGCGATGAAAACTTTTCCGGCCGTCTGAAAGTACATGCGCATTCAGCCGGGACGGAAGACCCTGCCGGCATTATGCAGTATCTTGAAAATACGTTCCCCGGCCGGCTGCGCTCCGTTTGTGCCCTGACCGAAACCGCTCCGTCCGACACCTTCCGACACCCTTATCTGAACACGCTGGTACATTGCGCCGACATCATATCCGTCAACTTGGAACAGCTCCTCAAAGACGGCATTGTCGAGGCAATCTATGCCAAAGACCTGCGCCGGACCATTCTGGACAATCCCGATTTTGAAAACATTTTCCCCGTAAGCGGCATTGCTGAAATAAAAGCTTCCGCCGCCGCCGACCCTGTCGACTGGCACCTGTGCGAAAAAGACGAATACCTTCCTTATTCGCCATGGGCTGCGATAAAACATTATTTTCTGGTATTGGCCAACGGCTGCATCCCGCCTGAATACATCACGCTGGAAGTTGACCGCTCACCGAAAAAATTCCGCTGATCTTATCCGCCGCATCCTGCCGCGCTCAGCCATACCCTGCCTTGCTCGGCTCCTCTCCATACAAATCAGCCCTCTCTCCACGCAAATCCGTCCCTCTGTCTACACAAATGTCTACATAAAAAGGGGCGCTGATGCACCCCTCTTCTAAGCCTCTTCTTGCGATTTTTCTTAGTTGGCTGCTTCTGCAACCGGCGCTTCAACAACCGGAGCCGCTGCTTCTGCGGTCTCGTTGCTGTAAGCCTTTTCCTGTTTCTTCGCTTCGTCGGCGGTTCTGGCAACGTTAACCAAAATCGTCTGCGAAACTTCCGGATGCAGGCTCAGTTTAACCTGATAAACGCCCAGATATTTAATCGGCTTGTCCAGCGAAACGAAACGGCGTTCCAATTCAACCCCGGCCTCGTTAATCGCATGAGCGATATCGCGGATGGTAACCGAACCGTACAGCTGGCCGGTTTCGGCCGCCTGGCGGATAACAACCACGGAAAAGCCCTTCAGTTCTTCGGCTTTCTTGGTTGCTTCTTCAAACAGAGCCTTGTTGCGGGCTTCCAATTCCGCACGCTGCTTTTCAAAATAAGCAACGTTTGCCTCCGTCGCGCGCAAAGCTTTGTTCTGCGGCAGCAGATAGTTACGGGCATATCCGCTCTTAACGTGAACCTTATCGCCCATTTTGCCTAATTTTTCGACATGTTCCAAAAGAATGATTTCCATTGTTTTTGTCTCCTTAGTTAGCAACATACGGCAGGAGGGCGACATAGCGGGCGCGTTTGATGGCGCGGGCAATTTCCCTCTGGGTTTTTGCGGTTACGTTCGTAATGCGGCTCGGCATAATTTTGCCTTTTTCCGAAATATAGCGGGAAAGAAACTTGGTGTCTTTGTAATCAATCACGAAATCCGGATTGTCGCTGAAATTCTTTCTCTTAAAAAATCCTTTGTTTGCCATTATTCCATACTCCTAATCTTAAGCCTGTTCTTCAGCGGCTTTTTCTTCTTTTTTGCTGCTGAATTCTTCAACTTTGACCGTCATGAAACGAATAATGTCTTCGTTCAGGCGGGCCAGACGCTCATATTCGAAAATTGCGTTTGCCGGAGCGGAAATGTTCAAAACAACATAGTAGCCCTTGCGGTTCTTTTTAATGCGGTAAGCCAGGTTCTTCAGCCCCCAGTTGTCAACGCTGACAACTTCTCCGCCTTCTTTCTTGATGGCTTCGGACAAAGACGCAACAATGTCGTTAACCTGAGACTGGCCGAGATCCTGACGGGCAATTAACATACCTTCGTATTTAGTCATAAATAAAATCTCCTTATGGATTCTCAACAAAATTAATGTATAGCCGCAGACAGCCGTCCACGGCAAGGACAACGCCGACTATACCCTGATTTTTTTAAATTGCAAGCCTTTTTTTCACAAAATGCTCCGGTTGCGCCCGCCGCTTCCTGCCTGCCTGCGCCTAACGCCATCTCCCATTCTGCAAACGCCGAAGCTCATTCCGCAAACGCCGTCCCCCTCCCCCTTGTTAATACCGTCCCCTTTTGCAAAATCCATACCTTTTTGCAAAAAAAATTGCCCTTTACGCATTTTTTGCTTGCCTCATTGCTTATTTTACGCTATATTAAAGAATGTTTTATTAAATTTATGTAATTTTTATCATTATGGAAAATGTTGTTTTATGCAGCCAGGACTATACCGTTGCCGCTGCGCAGTCATTGTCAAGAAGTGTGTTAACCCCGGCCGAACAGGTTGAGCTTATTTGTCTGGGAGACGCCTGCTTCTTAAAGGGATTTATCTCTGAAAACCGTTTTGACGAAGATGTCGAACCGGAATTTGTAGAAAACGCCGACCTCGCCCTGATTGTTTTTTATAACAAGATTCACGAGCTTTCGGCCAAAGCCCTGCAGATTTTCAAGACCCGCTTTGGCAATATCGTGCTGTAGCCCCTGCTGCTGCCAACTCTCTGAAAAGCCCCTGCCCCGCGCAAGGGCTTTTCTTTTACGGCAAACACGCACCCCGTAAATATACGGTACAGATTTCGCTTTACAAATACTGCCGCCCGTTTTATACATAACCGGCAGCCTGATAATGCTGCAAGAAATAATGCTGTAAGGAAAATTGCCGCTATGTCAAATGTCAAAACCAACGCCATGCGTATTCTCGACAAACACAAAATTGCCTACAAGACCTATTGCTATGCCGACACCGGAGCCGTTTCCGGTACTGAAGTCGCCGCCGCCCTCGGGCAAAATCCGGCACAGGTGTTCAAAACATTGGTAACTGCCGGCAAATCCGGCACCCATTACGTTTTTATGCTGCCTGTTGCCGCGGAACTGGACCTCAAAAAAGCCGCCCGCGCCGTCAATGAAAAATCGGTGGAAATGCTGAAACAGAAAGACCTTCTCCCCTTAACCGGCTATGTTCACGGCGGCTGCTCGCCGATTGGCATGAAAAAGCAGTTTCCGACCGTTGTCGACCAGACCGCTGCCGGATTTCCCACCATAATTTTCAGCGCCGGCATGATTGGCTATCAGGTTGAACTGCCGCTCCCCGCGCTCAAAACCGTCATTCCGCTGACAACCGCCGACATCACAGCCGCATAATCGCCGACATCACGGCCGCATAATCGCCGCTTTTTGTCATTTTCCGTAAAGCTGTTGCTTTTTTGCCTGCATTATGATATAATTTCTTTATTGATAAACAACAAACGGAGAACGTGCATGCCTGATACCGCCAACAATCCCCAAACGCCGGAGGAAGCCCTCGCTGAATATCGGGAGGTTGTAGCTCCTGTTGCTTTTTATGACGGATGCCCACTCAATGATTTGAAAGTTGAAAACAAAACAATCCGGCCGCCGACAATGCACCTGATTATACCCAAAACGGCTTTACACAATATTAACCGCAACCGGAAAGACCCGTTCAATCCTGTTGAAAACGATAACATGTGGTATCCCAAAGCACAGGCGGGCATATTGTCGCTGAAAGATTATCAATCCCTTGCGGTTCATAACAACGTCGTCGGCCTGACCGACAAGCTCGCCGTTTTATGCGCGCAGCAAAAACAGGAAGAAGCGGACAAAATCCTTCCGGGGTTTTATGAACGCTACGCCTCAAAATTCACTCTGAAAAAAGAAGACCGCCCTCTCGTTTATGAAAACGAAGACTACGAAAGTGCACAGCAATATGTAAGAGAAAATTTTGGTGCAGCTTGTCCCACCTTCCTGAAAGATACGGAAGCCCGCTGGAAAGAAGACAGCGAGAGTATTTTGGGGCGCGAAGAAAAAAATTAAGCGATGCCGGATACTATGCCATAATCAGAGGACATTACTACGCCCCGACCGAAAAAAACAACCGTTACACCGCAAACGTCCGCCAATTAGATATTGCCACTCTTCATAAGCTGGAAAGGGAACGGCTGAAACAGGAAATGCACGAAGATTTTGACAAAGCTTTCAACCGCCCGGCAGATGAGATGAATAACGGCAGAAATCCCGCACAAAATGCCACCGCTCCCCGCGCCGCCGATACGGCCTTTCCAAACGCTGCCGCAAGTTCTGCCACACACGGCATCTCCGCAAGCGCCGCCGACACAGCCACTCACGACACCGTACACACCGCCGATACTGTCGCTCATGACATCATTCCAAACGCTGCCGCCCGCAATACCGGCGCCAATTCCTCAGAGGCAAACGCGGCAATAGTTGCTTCTCTCAGAAAACGAACTCTGGGACGCTAAGCTTCGCTGTTCTCCCCTTCGCCGGCAGCCTTAAACACCGGCTGCGCCGCGTGTGAACCGTCGCAAAACGGCTTGTTGTGCGAACGCCCGCAACGGCACAGCGTCTGCCGGTTGCGCACTTCATAGCTGCGTCCGGAAGCACTCTCTACTTCGATGCCGCCTTTGACAAAAACCGGCCCGCTCGCCTCAATAACCGGATCTTCCAGCACCGCCACCTCAGGCTCATATTCGGGTTCATATGCCTCGCCGCTTTCCTTATCGTACATTACCAGCCTGCCCGCCGGGCAAAGCATCGCCTCGCGGATAGCCTGCTTGTCCGCACGGTCGTTTCCCGCATTAATAAGGTTCCACACCCGCCCTTTTGCGTCGCAAAACCGTGCATATGCGCAGAACTTCGGATTATCCGCCAGCCGCAGGTTTGGCCCTTCAAAATATTCCGCTCCGTCTTCCAGCGGCGCAAAACCGGCACTCTCCTCGCCGTCCCAGGCCGCCGCCGCATGTGAACCGTCGCAAAACGGTGCGCGGTGCGTCCGCCCGCAGCGGCAGACGTAAACCGGGTTCTGCGCAACATCGTACTTTCTGTCTGCCCTGTATTCCTCGCTTGCCCCCTCGTCGTCGGGAATAATCTGATAACGCATAATACGGTCGATATTATGAACTTCATACGGTCCGTCTTTGGTAACTTTAATCCGTGGTCCGGCTTTCATCATCTGCCTCCTTTCTGTCCGGTTGTTTCGCTGCTGCCTGATTATATAACTGCCCGCCGCCCGTGTTTAAAGCCCGCGGCAAAAGTCTTTTCCCGTCCGCCCAAACCGATGGGCAGACATACAAAAAGGGCGGCATTGCACCGCCCCTTCTGTCCATTAGCAGCTTACAAAATTTTGTCCCGGCAATGCGCCCGGCAAAACGCCCCGACGCTTGCAGGCTTATTTACGCGTAATTTCAATTTTACGCTTTTTGCCCTTCTCATCCTGCGACTTCGGAATAACGACATTCAGCACACCGTTGTTAAATTCGGCCGTTGCGTCGTCAAACCGCAAATCCCACGGCAGAGCCACCGTCCGTTTGAACGACCCGTAAGAAAATTCCGAAAAATAGCTTCCCTTGCCATGTTCTTTGCGCTCCTGCTTTTTCTCACCCGAAATTGTCAGATACCCGTCGGCAGAAATCTCCAAATCAACATCCTTCTCGCTCATTCCCGGCAATTCAGCCGCAACTTTGACTTCATTTTCGTCCTCGCTGACTTCCAGCTTCGGCTCGGCCGCCTTCATTGCGGTATTTTCGTACGGAAAGTCCAGCCAGTTGTTGAAAAAGCTGTTGACCATATCGTTAAAGTCTTTGTTTCTATAACCGTAATGCGTAGGCATTCCGTGATTGTTGTCTTTGCGTGTCATATTTGTATCAGTCATTTTATCCTCCAAAATCTGTTCGTGTCTGCATCAGCCGCTCTGCGTATCCCCGCTCGGAAACATCTCCCGCGGTTCCGGTTTCATCGGCGGCTTGCATATGTACCACGTTCTGATTCTGAATTAGGAAGTCCGTAAATCAAAATCAAGACTTTTGGCAATAAAAGTGCAAAAATATTTTTCGCTTGCATTTTTTCACTCTTCCCCGTTTTTCGTCCGCAATTCCTGTTTCCCCGTTTTGCTCCCGTTTTCCGCCGCTGCCGCCTGTGCCCGCCGATACCCTTTGCCGAAATAATAAGCCGTAGCCAGCCCCAGCAGGCATAAGGCCGTACCCGGTGCTGCCGACGTCTGCACCGCATATCCCGCGGCAATCGGCAGACCGCCGAAATAAGCCCCGAGCGCATTGCCGAGGTTAAATGCCACCTGCGCACCGGAAGCGCCGAGGATTTCGCCGCCCTTTGCCGTATCGATAATCAGCGACTGCTCCGGGCTGGAAACGCCGAACAGGCCGAATACCCCAAAAAACATCAGCGCCAGCGCAACATACGGCTGCGGTGCCAGCAGCAGAATGCCGGCCGAAGCCAGAAACATCAGCCCGATCATCGCCATCGTCAGTTCCACCGCCGGCACTCTGAGCGACAGCCTCCCGCTGACAAAATTGCCGAGCACCATCCCCAGCCCTGCCAGCATCATAATTCCCGCCATATAATAAAACGGAAATCCGGCCGTTTCCACCATAATCGGGTTAATATAGCTGTACCAGCAGAACAACCCGCCGTTGCCGAGCATAATCGTCGCCAGCAGAAGCCACGGCTGCGGCTTTTGCAGAAACGCAAACTGCGCCCGAAAGTTCGTCGCCGGCAGCGGTGCAATATCGGGTACCCATTCCCGAATGGCATAAATCGTAAACAGCCCCCACGCGGCCACCACCGCAAACAACATATGCCAGCTCATAATATGCGTCAGATACGATGCCATCGGTATTCCCAGCAGGTTCGCCACCGTCATGCCTGAAATCATAACCGATACCGCCTCAACCTCTTTGCCCCGTGCCGCCAGTTTCTTCGCCGCAATCCCTGCCACGCCGAAATACCCGCCGTGCGGCAGCCCGGAGATAAACCGCGCCATCATCATGAGTTCATAATTTGGCGCAAACACCGCCAGCAGGTTGCCTGCACACATCACCGCCATCAACGCAATCAGCAGTGTTTTCAGCGGCTTTCCCCGCGAGAGGAAAACCAACGCCACCGCACCGAAACAAACGCCCAGCGCATAAGCGGATATCAAATGCCCCGCCTTTGCAATCGAAATTCCCAGCCCCTCGGCCGCCGCCGACAAAATGCTCATCATGCC
>ERZ780212.1297-NODE-1297-length-20321-cov-3.230040_pt1 | contig 20321 bp, 18 predicted proteins | sample MGYA00511364_ERZ780212 | MGnify/ENA primary metagenome ERZ780212 (study PRJEB29588, sample SAMEA2147991) | human gut metagenome | biome: human gut; feature: human-associated habitat; material: faeces | place: Denmark | collected 2008/2010 ...
GCTTTTTTTTTGCCCTCCTCCGCCTCATCAGTACCCGCCCGCCCGGGAATTACGCCGTTGGCTCTGCGTGAGGGCAACGTCAACGTAATTTCCAATATTTCCAAATCAATGTGTTTGGGCGCAATAGTAAGATGTTTCTATTGCTCTCTGTGGTGACGCGGCAGGCGTGGAAACATTTTGCGGAAGCGAAGCAGATGGATGGAGATACTGCCCCCGGCGATGACAAGTGTGACAGCGATTAAGATCATGACTATGCCGATGCTTTCGCGCAGGGTCATCCGCTCACCGAATATCGTTATACCGAATATTATCGCTGTGACTGGCTCAAGAGCGCCAAGTATCGCAGTGGGGGTGGAGCCTATGTATTGTATGGCGCTTGTCGTACACAGAAATGATATCGCAGTCGGGAATACAGACAGAGCCAGTACGTTGATCCACAGATACCATTTATCCGGGGTGGTGAGTGCTGTTCCTGTAAGCAGCCTGATGATGAAAAGCGTGACACCGAATACCAGAACGTAGAACGTAACTGTCAGGGTTGCTGTGCTTTTGAGAACTGTCTGATTGATGCCTACTATGTAGATGGCGTAAGTAAGCGCCGAGGCAAGTGCAAGCAGCGTGCCGGTGAGACTCAGCGTAGTGCCGTCGCCGCCTTTGTACAGCATGGATATGCCTCCCAAAGCCAGCAGCAGGCAGAGGCCGGTCATCATTGTGAGTTTTTCCTTAAAGACCAGAGACATGATCAGGGCGACCATTATCGGGTATACAAAAAGAATGGTGGATGCTATGCCGGCTTCCATGTAGTTGTAGCTTTGGAAGAGCGTCAGTGAGGAGATAGCGACCAGCAGCCCCATGACAATCAGTGTCATAGTCTCCTTGCGGTTGATTTTAAAAGACCGCCCTCTGGCCTTTATCATGACGGCCAGTATCGGAATGGCCAGCATGTATCGGAAAAACAGGACGGATTCGGGATTCATGCCGGCTTTGTATAGCGGCAGTGCAAAGAGAGGGTTCATGCCGTAAGTGGCGGCTGCAATAGTCCCTAAGATATATCCTTTGGTTTTGGTATTCATATTTGTTTTTTCAAATTTCGCCTGCAAATATAGATGCTGTTTCGATTTTTATTATAGAAAATTTGATTCCACGGCGAGGATAGGCAGGTACGTGGCAGTACAGCCTTGCTTGTCTCAGGGAAAGTGCCGGGATTCCCTGAAAATTCGGTTCACTTTCCACCGTGGCATTAGACTTCTAACGACAGTCAAGAACTTTTGGATAATAGTGGCTGATTTCATATTTTTGCAGATTGTGAATATAATAGGATAGTTATTATGTCTTGGTTCAGTAGGAAAAAGCATGACTCGGAAGAGCTCCGGAAGGAGAAGGAGACTTTGGACAGAGGGCTGGAGAAGACGAAAAGAGGTCTTTTTGACCGTCTTTCCCGTGCCATTGCCGGAAAATCCAAAGTGGATGACGATGTCCTGGACGGTATCGAGGATGCCTTGATTGCATCTGATGTCGGAGTGGATACGACCTTGAAGATTATTGATATGTTGGAGGAGCGTGTGGCCAGGGACAAGTATATGAATACGGCAGAGCTGTACGGCATTCTGAAAGAGGAGATGATGTCTCTGCTGGATGTGGAAGGCAAGGAGGAGGCTCCGGTGTTTGACTTTTCAAAGAAGCCGTATGTGATAATGGTCGTGGGAGTGAACGGAGTGGGCAAGACCACCACTATCGGTAAGCTGGCCGCTAATCTGAAGGCATCCGGCAAGAAAGTGATGCTCGGAGCTGCCGATACGTTCAGGGCCGCGGCTGTGGACCAGCTTGTAATCTGGAGTGAGAGGGCCGGAGTGCCTATCGTAAAGCAGCAGATGGGCTCGGACCCTGCATCGGTGGCGTATGATACACTTAAGTCGGCCGTGGCTCAGGATATGGACGTAGTCCTTATCGATACGGCTGGCCGTTTGCACAACAAGATCAATCTGATGAACGAACTTACAAAGATACGCAATGTGATGCGCAAGGTGATACCTGACGCTCCTCATGAGGTGCTTTTGGTACTGGACGGTTCTACAGGGCAGAACGCTTTCGTGCAGGCCAGGGAATTTACCAAGGCTACGGACGTGACGGCTATGGCTGTTACGAAACTGGATGGTACGGCCAAAGGTGGTGTTGTGCTGGGCATAGCGGATCAGTTCAATATCCCTGTCAAGTTTATCGGTGTTGGAGAGGGGATAGAAGACCTGCGTGTATTTGATAAGAAGACATTTGTGGACTCATTGTTTGACTAGAAAAATTTAACGATATGAATATCTCATATAATTGGCTGAAAGAGTATGTATCTTTCGATCTGTCTCCGGAAAAAGTAGCGGAGATACTGACCTTCATAGGTCTTGAGGTAGAGGAAATGGAAACAGTGGAGGACATTCCCGGAGGTCTGGAGGGAGTTGTCGTGGCGCAGGTACTGGAATGTGTTCCTCATCCGGATTCGGACCATCTTCATATAACCAAAGTTCTGGCTGCCGAGGGAGACGAGCCTCTGCAGGTGGTCTGCGGTGCCCCCAATGTGGCGGCAGGCCAGAAAGTGCTGCTGGCGACGGTCGGTACTTCGTTGCCTCTTCCCGACGGCTCCAAGTTGAAAATCAAAAAGTCCAAGATACGTGGAGTGGAGTCATACGGTATGATATGCGCCGAGGATGAGCTTGGAATCGGCCAGTCCCATGACGGAATAATGGTGCTGGAGCCGGAGGCCAGAGTAGGAATGTCTGCCAGGGACTATCTGCATCTGGGGTCAGACACGGTGTTTTCTATCGGACTTACCCCTAACAGAGTGGACGGTGCCTCCCACATCGGAGTTGCCAGGGATTTATCGGCATATCTGAGGCTTAACGGTCTGGGTGGAGAGTTGACTCTTCCGGACGTGTCGGCATTCAGGGAAGGAGATGGAGATTCCATACCTGTGGAAGTGCTCAGTCATGACGGAGCACCGAGATATATGGGAGTGACATTGAAGGACGTGAAGATAGCTCCTTCTCCGGAGTGGCTGCAGAAAAAGCTTCTGGCAGTGGGCCTGCGGCCGATAAACAACGTGGTTGACATTACCAATTTTGTCCTGATGGAGACAGGTCAGCCTCTTCATGCCTTCGACGCCTCTAAAATTGAAGGCGGCAAGGTGGTGGTGCGCCGTGCCGTGGATGGAGAAAAATTCGTCACTCTGGACGGGGTGGAGCACACGCTGTCTTCAGAGGACCTGATGATCTGCAATGCTGCCAGGCCTATGTGCATAGCCGGTGTCTTCGGCGGCCTGGACTCAGGAATCACCGACAGTACAGTTTCAGTATTTCTCGAGAGTGCGTACTTCAATCCTACATCCATCCGCAGGACATCGAAGCGGCATGGAATAAAGACTGATGCGTCATTCCGGTATGAGCGCGGTGCAGATCCGGAGATTGTGCCTTATGCAGCCAGGAGGGCGGCTTTGCTTATGCAGGAACTGGCAGGTGCCACTGTGGTCGGGAGAATCCAGGAAGTGTATCCGGAGAAGATTGATAGGAAACGGGTGTCCTTGAACTTTGCCCGCATGGAGGCACTTATCGGCAAGAAGATAGGTGCGGAGACCATACTGCGAATACTTGAATATATGGATTTCGGGATACTTTCATCGGATGCGGAAGGTGCGGAGGTCACAGTCCCTTCTTACAAGGTGGATGTGTACAGGGAGTGCGACGTGGTGGAGGAAGTACTCCGTATCTACGGCTACAACAATGTGGAGCTTCCTGAACGTATCGTATCCTCGTACGACAATACGCCTAATCCCGATCCGGAGTCAGTAAGGGTAAAAATGTGCGACTTGCTCGCGGCCAACGGTTTTATGGAGTGCATGAACAACTCTCTGACCAAGGCGGATTACTACAACAGCCTGAAAACATATCCAAAGGAGAATCTGCCGATGGTGATCAATCCTCTCAGCTCGGATCTCAATGCGATGAGGCAGACTCTGCTGTTCAGCGGTCTGGAGGTGATCGCACACAACCTGAACCGTCAGGCCGGAGACCTGAGACTTTTCGAGATGGGCAATGTCTACCGCTATGAGCCTAAGGGAGAGGGGGATCCTGTCAACAATCTGGAATCGTACAGCGAGCGGATGCATCTGGCTATGTTTATGGTCGGCAAGGGTACTCAGTATTGGAGAAATACTGCCGGTGCGGGACATTTTTTCGCCTTGAAAGGATATGTCGAGTTGTTGCTCCGGCGTATGGGAATGGATATCAATGTCCTTGATTACGAGCCTGCGCCTGCGGACATCTTCTCTGAGGGTATGGTATGCAGGGTCCCTTCTTCAGGGAAGGTTCTGCTGATGTTCGGTACGGTAGCTCCGGCCCGTCTGCGTCAGTTCGATATCAAACAGCCTGTGTTCGCGGCGGAGATTGACTGGCAGCTGCTGCTGAAGCACTATCTCAAGTCCAAGGTGCTGTACAAGGAGTTGCCGCTGTATCCTGAGGTGAAGCGGGATCTGGCTCTGCTGCTGGATGAGAATGTCACATTCGCCGATATCCGCAAGGCTGCGTTTGCCGCTGAGAGGAAGCTGCTGCGCAAGGTGGTGCTCTTCGATGTCTACAGAGGCGACAAGATACCTGCGGGAAAGAAGCAGTATGCAGTCAGCCTGACATTGCAGGACTATGACAAGACTCTGACCGACAAATACGTAGACCAGACAGTCAACCGTATCCTCGGTGCCCTCTCACACCAGTTCGGTGCTGTCCTGCGATAATTTACAGTTATCGGAATATAAAAGAATTACTGCTTTCTGAAAACTTTGGCTCCCGAAAAGGGAGGGGACCCATGAAATGGGGAGGATTTTCAGAAAGCAGTAATTCTTTTGTTATTCTTCTAGTTGACTAGAAGAGGTAGCGGACGCTTAAGGCAATACCGCCCTGGAAAATTCCAAGGGAGTTGAAACCTGCCCCGTTATGATTGAAGTAAGGACCTATAAGAGGACGCCAGTCAAGGGAGATGTTCATGGGGAACCAGAAGTTGTATTCTACACCGATACGTCCGGCAACTCCTACGAATCCTGTTATGTCATTGAATCCGTACATACCTAAGCCGGCTCCCACACCTGCGTACCAGTTCCATGAGCCTTGCTCCTGCCATGAGTTGATGGGGAAAATCCAGTCATAGGTGGCAGCTGCCTCAAGACCGTAGAATCCGGGCAGACCGAAATCAAGTTGCACCATATTGTCTCCAAGTGAGTGCTGGTAGGTCAGTTCAAGACCATAGCCGAGACGGCCTCCGATTGCGCGCGGCTGGGCATAGAGTGCTGCAGCTGTGAATAGAGCAATTGCAATAACAATGATCTTTTTCATCTTGTTTAGCTTTTAGTAGTTAATAATGATATGAGTTAAAAATAGATTACCGAGGACTTCTCTACTTCGGAGAGGATGGAGTTGGCTACGCGGCTGGCGCCGAATCTAAGTAGACTGGGGTTGAGCCAGTCAGGGCCGAGTATGGTGTCAACGATGGCGTAATACACAGCCGCGTCTTTGGCGGTGGAGATGCCTCCGGCAGGCTTGAAGCCAACTTTGCGGCCGGTCTTCCCGTAGTATTCCCTGATGCAGTCGCACATGACGATGGCGGCGAACGGGGTTGCGGCCGGTTCCATCTTTCCGGTGGATGTCTTTATGAAGTCGGCGCCGCATTCCATAGCCAGAAAAGAGGCCTCTCTTATCCTGCCGGCATCGGCCAATGCTCCTGTCTCAAGGATCACTTTAAGCACGGCATCACCGACTATGTTCCTGATGGAACGTATCTCTTTCTCGCAGCAACTTAGGTTGCCGTCAAGAAAACTGTTGAGAGCGAGAACTATGTCTACTTCGTCAGCCCCTTCTTCCACAGCCATGCGGCACTCCAGCTCCTTGACTTTCAGAAAACTCTGGGAAGCAGGGAAGCATCCGGCCACTACGGTCACGTGTACTCCGGGTACGGTCAGTGTCTCCTTGACGGTTCTTGCGAAATTGGGGTATACACAGATGGACGCGGGCGGTTGATATCCGGGAAAATGTGTCTGGAAATCATTCACTTTACCTACCAGTTTGCGGACACTTGAATATGTGTCCGTTGACTTTAGTGTGGTCAGGTCGGTCATGCTAAGGCAGGCTTTTAGAACTTCCGGAGTCATCCAATGGCTGAGATTGTCATGGACGGCCTGTATTCTTTTCTCAAAATCTTCCATTTATTCTCTGTTTTTCGTATCAATAAGAATGGTGACAGGTCCTTCATTGACGATAGTCACCCTCATATTTGCACCAAATATACCTTTTTTAACGGGCTTCCCCAAAATATTTTCCAATCTTAGTAGAAATTTTTCGTACAAGGGAATGGAAATTTCCGGCCGGGCGGCTTTTATGTATGAGGGCCGGTTGCCTTTTCTGGTGGATGCGTAGAGAGTGAACTGACTTATTACGAGGATATCTCCGTCAACATCCCGGACGGACAGATTCATCACTCCGCCGTCGTCGTCGAATATGCGCAGATTGACGATCTTGTGACAGAGCCATTCGATATCCTCGTCCGTGTCTCCGTCCTCAATGCCGATGAGCACATTCATCCCGCGTCCTATCTCTCCGTGACATACTCCGTCAATCACTACGGAGGAACTGCTCACCCTCTGGATTACCGTTCTCATTACCCTCTGATCTGAACTTTGATGCCTGCGGCTTTGAGAGGAGCGGCTATGGCTTCCATCTCCTCCACCGTTACTTTCTCAAGTTCCTTGGCCGGAGTCTCGCGGTCGAGCGTGTACATCATGACCTCACGGGGCCGCAGGTCAAGTACGATATCTCTCCATGGGTCGACACTTTCCTTGCAGGTCAGGTCTATGCGGCGGCCGTCTATGGTTCCCCGCAGGAACATGGTCTGTAGGATGAAGTTGCCGTTGAACAGCCTCAGATGCTCTATTGTCTCCTTGAGCGAGTAATGACCCACCGGGTTGTCCACCAGGCGGATATATTCTTCCAGACCGCTGTCAATCTTTAGGATGGGGTTGGTCACTTTCATCAGAGCCTCCCGGATTTCTTTCCTGCCGGTCATGGTCGCATTTGAAAGTACGGATACGGCGGCGTTCGGAAAATACTTGTCCCGCATCATCAGTGTGAAGTCGATGATTTCTGGGAAATCGGGATGCAGGGTGGGCTCTCCGTTGCCGGAGAATGTGATGGTGTCCACGGGTGTACCCTCGGTATGCAGTTCGGCGAGACGTTCCTGCATCCGCTGGAATACTGCTTCTTTTGTCGGGATAGTCTGGTCGCTCCTGCCGTCTTTGTTCCAACCGCACTCGCAGTAAATGCAATCGAATGAGCAGAGCTTGCCGTTGTCGGGCAGAAGGTTGATGCCCAAGGAGTTCCCAAGGCGGCGGCTCTTGATGGGGCCGAAAACTATCTTGTGAAAAAGTATTGTTGACATGATATGACGTGTTTCAGATTAGTCGTCTGGATGTGCTTTCAGGGGTAAGCTGCATGTTCTGGAAGTCGATATTGTCGATGAGCACTACGCCGGGCTTCTTGCCTTTGTCGAAGGAGCCGAGTACGTCATCCTTGCCCAGGGCTGCCGCACCGTTAAGGCAGGCCCATGTCAGGACAGTCTGCAGGGGAATGCCGGGGTAGTGCCGGTGTATGCATTTTAATTCCTCTACCATGGACAGGACGTGGTTGGACGAGAGGCTGTCAGTGCCGACAGCTATTCTCACACCCATGCTCATCAACATGGGTAAATCAGCCATTGTCCTGTGAATAAACATATTGGATAGCGGACATGTGACCCATGTGCAGTTTTTCAGGATCTGTTCGGCGGCGTAGACGCTGTCCTCATGTGCGACGGTGTTGTGTATGAGCAGTATATGCTCTTCAAACGGGGCGGGATGGACTTCCTGCAGCCGCTCCAGAAAATGGAATATGGCCGGTCTGCCAGTGGCGGGGACTACGCTAAGTCCGCGGTTGACATAGTTGTCGTAAAGCGGTCCTTTGTGAAACCCAATCATGTCGTCCTCCTCCTGGGACTCCTGATTGTGGTAGGAAATATATCCGGCCTTGAGTCCTTCGGCTGAAGCCATGCGTAGCAGATCGGAACTCATGGTGTATGGGGAGTGCGGAGTTATGGCCGCGTCGATGCCGGTTTCGGCTGCTTTCACCGCCAGCTTGCGGGCATCTTCAATTACTGCCGGTGCATCCTGGGGCTCGGAACCGAATACCTCTATGAATGTTCTGGTGTACATCGGCCCCTCGCTCTTCATGGCGAAACTCTCGTCGCAGTTGGAGATATCGGCCATGGCGCTGACACCTTCCTTATACAGCTTCTCAAACTGTGCCCTCATGGCTTTCTGACGCTCTTCTTTGGGCGCGGACTCGCGGAGGGCGTTGATCTGGTCGATGAAACCGGACATGCCGGTAGCCTCACGGAACTTGCCTTCCAAGTGTGACAGTTCTATGTGGCAGTGCGCGTTTGTGAAGCCTGGAACCAGTATTCCGTTGTAATATTCCGTGCTGCCGGTCTCTTCAGTCAGCTTTCCCGTGCCGATGACGGTTCCATCTTCGGTTATATCCACATATCCGTTGCGTATAGGATCCGATGTGATCGGAAAGATATAGTTTGCAGCTATCCGTCTCATTTGTTTTCTTCTTTTTTGTCCTTTTCAGAAATTTGTCTGGTATGTCTTACAGTGGATGTAAGCGGATTGAGTTCTTTCCCTTGCCGGATGGAGTTTCTCTTGTCATCCAGTATGTCCTTGAAAACAGGCGGCCGCATGTCATTTCTGTCGACTGTGTTTCTCAGTCCGGCAGCCCTCTCAGCTCTTTGGATACTGTCTTTGCTCAGTTGGATGCTGTCCTGTATTTCAAGAAGGCGGTCCACTTCATTCATGAAACCCGGTGTGCTGTAGAAAGTGAAGTTCTTATCGGCATTCAGAGCCGAGTCGTTGAATATCAGGAACCGGTTGACGGGACGCTCCATGAACGCGGAGTCTATCACAGGGGATTCGGGAATAGTGGAGTCCGGTTTGAAAAACAGTATCCTCATGCATTTGTAGGCCATACCTGCATGTACGCCCTCGGATGTGTAGAGCTCAAGGGAGTCGACCAGAGACCATAGCCTGGGACGTTTGCCCTCGGCTTCCAGAATGGCGTTCAGTTGCGCCTTGCGTTTCTCCAGCATGGTCTTAGTGTCCTCGAATACGCTCTCGAACTTGTCAGGACGCTCTAGGTAGAAGCTTACGCTTCTGTTATAGTCTTCAGTGGTATATCCGTATTTGTTGAATATGGGCTCATATATCCTCATCGTGTCGGCCATCTTTCTGAGGCCGTAGTTTACATCCACCGCCTCGTCGGTCATGTATATGTCATAGTATATCTTAGACATGGTGCCCTTAGGGATGATATCCTTTCTGTCCCTGCATGAAGGCAGGCACACAAGGGCGGCTGTAAGGATGATTAATAAGTGTCGGATATTCGGAATATGTCGGGACATAGTACTCTTTGGCTTGTTTCAGTGTGCAAATATAGAGAATAAAAGTTATATTTGCATCCTTATTGTAAGGCTATGCTGATACGTCCTCCCAAACTGATAAAGAAGATTTATCCGTCTTTTATATGGTCTTTCCCGAAAGAGGAGGACGGGCTTTTTCTGACTTTTGACGACGGACCCTGCCCTCAGGTTACGCCATGGGTGTTGGACCGGTTGGACGAATACGGGGCAAAGGCTACATTTTTCTGTATAGGCAAGAATGTAGAGCAGTATCCGGACTTGTTCGGTGAGATAGTACGGCGCGGCCATGCCGTGGGCAGTCATACCTACAGCCATATTCCTGGTTGGCGCGTACATCTGGATGATTATGTGCAGGATGTGGATATGGCTGCTGAGCTGATCAGAACCAATCTTTACCGCCCTCCGTATGCCAAGATAACCAGGCGTCAGGCGGATACTCTCAGTCTCCGCTACAATATCGTGATGTGGAGCATCCTCAGCCGTGACTACAACCGCAAGCTCGGACACAGGGCCTGCGCCCGTAATGTGCTGCCGTATCTGTCGCCCGGATCCATAACGGTGTTCCACGATTCTATGAAGGCGTCCAAGAATCTATGGTACGCACTGCCCAAGACTTTGGATGCAGTCAGTAAGGCCGGCTGGAAATGTAAACCGATATTATTATAAGATATGAAGTACAATGTATTATTACTCGGTTCGGGCGGAAGGGAGCATGCACTTGCCTGGAAGATAGCGCAGAGTCCCATGCTGGGTGAGTTCTACGCACTGCCCGGAAATCCCGGCATTAACTCTCTTGCTAAGGGGATAGAAGGGAAAGTATCTGATTTTGAACTGATCCGCAGGACTGTAGTGGAAAAAAATATAGACATGGTGGTTTGCGGGCCTGAGGATCCGTTGGTTGGAGGACTTAGGGATTTCCTTGAGTCCTGTCCGGATGTGAAGGAGGACCTGCTGTTCGTAGGACCAGGAAAAGCCGGGGCAAGACTGGAGGGCAGCAAGGACTTTGCAAAGGAGTTCATGGCAAGGCACGGAATACCTACAGCCGCCTACAGGACTTTTACTGCGGGGCAGAAAGACGAAGCGTTGGATTTCCTGCGCTCGCTCAGGCCGCCTTATGTCGTGAAAGCGGACGGTCTTGCTGCCGGCAAGGGGGTAATCATATCCGAGTCGCTTGATGAGGCTAAGGAGTCACTGGAGCATATTTTCGGCGGACAGTTCGGATCTGCCGGATCAAAGGTGGTCATCGAGGAGTATCTGGATGGAGTGGAGGTCTCGTTCTTTGTCCTCACTGACGGTCACGGATATCTGTTGCTGCCAGAGGCTAAGGATTACAAGAGGATATGGGATGGAGACAAAGGTCTCAATACCGGAGGCATGGGCTCAGTATCTCCGGTGCCCTTCTGTGACGGGGAGTTTGTGGAGAAGGTGCGTAGCCGGATTATTGAGCCGACTGTCAAGGGATTGGAGATGGAGGGGATGGACTACAGGGGCTTTATATTTTTCGGGCTTATGAACTGCGGAGGAGATCCCTATGTGATAGAGTACAATGTGCGTATGGGGGATCCGGAGACGGAGTCGGTGATGCTGCGCATAGACAGCGATCTTCTCGCCCACATGGCGGCAGCGGCCAGAGGAAATCTGTCGGCTGAAGCAATCAAAGTGTCAGACCGGGCTGCGGTTACAGCCATAATCGTGTCTGGAGGCTATCCTGAAAAGTATGGTAAAGGATATCCTATAAGCGGTCTTGATGCATTGACGGACATTACAGCTTTCAATGCGGGAACATCATTGAAAGATGGATGCCTGGTGACGTCAGGTGGCCGGGTACTGGCACTGTCGGCTGTCGGAGAAGATCTGGCCGATGCCAGAAACCACATATATTCTCAGATAGACCGTGTCTCGTTTGACGGAGCCTTCCATCGGAGCGATATCGCGTTGGATATGATAAACTGGCCTTCCGGTAAGAGATGAGGGATACCCGTCAGTCTTCACCGGTCATGGCTCTGCTGCTGGCTGTAGCGGCGGCAGGGATGGCCGTGTCTGCTTTTTTTCTGCCTGCCGGTCAGGATGTGACGGTATCCGTACTGCAGTCGGAATGGCTTTCCAATGTCCTGGCGCTTCTGACATTACTGGCAGTTGCTGTGTCTCTCAATTATGTCAATTCCAACAATTTCCTGTTCTCATCAGACTCCAGGCTGCTGTATTTGCCGTATTTGCTGGCAGTTCTGGCCTTTCCTGGTGCGATATCGCTAACGTACAGTCATCTGGCTGCCTTCTTGACAGTCTGGACTATGTATTTCACTCTGATGTATGTCAACAGTGAGAATCACAGGCCCTATTATGCATTTATGGCCGGTCTGACCTCGTCGATGGCGGCTTTGATGCTTCCACCTCTCTTGTACGTGTGCGCGTTTATCATGCTGTATGTGATCTTTGTGCGGGGGCAGGCTCTGGCCCGTCTGCTGCTGTCCTACCTTTCAGCAGTGGCGCTGCCTTGGGTGTATGTCTCTGTGTGGTACGGATTTTTTGTGGAGGATGGGACTTTCAGGCAGTTTTTGGCAGATTACGGGGGAGGATTGGTGCCGTCATTGCCTGTATTGTCCGGCATGGAGTTACAGACTGCGATATATCTCTCCCTTCTTGCGATCATTGGCTTCAGGTCTGTCGTTCATGTGGTCTCGAAGGGCCATGAAAGAAACAAGGCCCAGAAAAACGCGTTCGGTCTTTCTGTGGCCTTGTCTGTATTCATACTCATTCTGGAACTGCTGTTCGGAGGAAGTCTGCCTCCGTCTTCCATCATAGTGGCGGCAGTGCCGTTCTCGTTCGCCGTTTTTGATTTTCTCTCCAACGGCAGGAGGATTGAGACAAATATTTTGCTGTCGCTCCTCCTGCTGGCGGCAGTCCTGCTCAGAGTGTCGGAGTTCCTGAATTTCTAGATAGTCCTTCCAGGATATACTTTCAGGGCTTCTCTGAGGCAAGTCAGGGCTTCACGCAGATCCTCGACTTTGAGCACATAGGCGATGCGTACCTCGTCCTTGCCCTTACCGGGAGTTGCGTAAAATCCGGCCATCGGCGCTACCATCACGGTCTTTCCGTTGTAGGAGAAATCCTCGAGAAGCCACTGCGCGAACTTCTCGCTGTCGTCTATCGGCAGGCGTACGGCCGCATAGAATGCGCCCATGGGAGTAGGGCATACTACGCCCGGGATGGTGCGGAGAGTCTCTACCAGGAAGTCTCTTCTCTTTATGTATTCGTCCCTTACGGCCTTGAAATATGAAGCCGGGGCACTGAGTGCGGCTTCAGCGGCAATCTGTCCGTATGCGGGGGAGCAGAGACGGGCCTGAGAGTAACGCAGCACGGCGTTCATCACTTCTTTGTTCTTGGATACGATCGCACCGATGCGCACGCCGCAGAGGGAGTATCTCTTGGAAACGGAATCGCAGAGAATCACGTTGTTCTCAAGTCCCTTGATGTGCATGCAGGAGTAGTGGGGCTCGTCTGTGTAGCAGAACTCACGGTACACCTCGTCGGAATAGATGAAGAGGTTGTGCTTGCGGGCGACGTCTCCGAGTTTCTCGATCTCGTCCTTTGTGTAGAGTACTCCGGTAGGGTTACAGGGGTTGCAGATGATGATTCCCTTGGTACGTGGAGTGATGTGTTTCTCGAACTCCTCAATGGATGGAATAGCAAAGCCGTTGTCCATGGATGTGGTGATAGGCACGAATTTTACATCGTTGACGATGGCGAAGGAGTTGTAGTTGGTATAGAAAGGCTCCAGCACGATGACCTCGTCATCCGGATCGCAGGTTACTGTGAGGGCTATCTGCAGGGCCTCACTGCCGCCTGTAGTGATGTTGATGTCCGTATAGTCGACATCTATGCCTATGTTCTGATAATACTTGGCCAGACCTTTGCGGTAAGACTCATTTCCGGCTGAGTTGGGATAGGCCACCAGCTTCAGTTGATTGTCCTTTACTGCCTGAAGGGCCTCTTGCGGAGACTCTATGTCCGGCTGCCCGATGTTCAGATGATATACGGTAATGCCCCTTTTCTTGGCGGCATCAGCATAGGGAACCAGTTTCCTTATGGGAGATGCGGGCAGTGCCTGAGCTTTTTTAGAAAGTGTCAGCATGATATTGATGCGTAAAATATTGTTAAATTTGTTTTATAGGGCAACAAAGTTATGAACTTTTCCGCAAAAACTTCTAAATTTGTATTTTGTTAACGAAATATTGTCAATCCTGCGAAAAGAGATTATGAGTAAAACTGAAAGCAGATACATGCTCAGAGGAGTCTCCTCTGTGAAAGAAGATGTTCACAACGCCATTAAAAATATAGACAAAGGCCTCTATCCTAAGGCTTTTTGTAAGATAATCCCAGATATGTTCTCCGGAGATCCCGACTATTGTCTGGTCATGCATGCTGACGGAGCCGGCACCAAGTCCTCGCTTGCCTATATCTATTGGAGGGAGACTGGAGACATGAGTGTATGGAAAGGCATTGCCCGTGATGCGATGGTCATGAATACCGACGATCTGCTGTGCGTGGGCATAGCGGACGGCATATTGGTGTCATCAACTATCGGACGCAATAAGAACCTTATTCCCGGTGAGGTGATATCGGCTATAATATCAGGTACGGACGAGTTTATCAAGTCCATGGGGCGTTACGGTATACGGATGACTCTTACGGGTGGAGAGACCGCTGACGTCGGGGATCTTGTAAGGACTGTGATTGTGGACAGTACGGTCTGTGCCAGAGTCCGCCGCTCAGATATCATAGACAATTCACGGATATCCGCCGGAGACGTTATCGTGGGTCTGGCATCATTCGGGCAGGCAGAGTATGAGGATGAGTACAACGGAGGTACAGGCAGCAACGGCCTTACCTCAGCCCGTCACGACCTGTTTGCCCACTATCTGGCAGACAAGTATCCGGAAAGCTATGACCATGCCATGCCTGTCTCTCTGGTTTATTCCGGCAGCCGTCTGTTGACAGAGATTGAGCCGGAGACCGGTATGACCTACGGTAAACTGTTGCTGTCTCCGACCAGGACATACGCGCCGGTAATGAAACGGATATTCGACGGGTACAAGGACCGGATCCACGGTATGATACATTGCTCGGGTGGAGCACAGACCAAGGTCCTCCATTTTATAGATGCCCTGAGAGTGGTGAAAGACAATCTGTTCCCTGTTCCACCGCTCTTCAAGGCAGTGCAGATAGAGTCCGGTACCGACTGGCAGGAGATGTATAGGGTATTCAATATGGGGCACCGTATGGAGATCTATACGGACAGGGAGTCGGCTTCGGCCATGATCGATATTTCCCGTTCGCTGGGAGTCGATGCCAGGATTATAGGGCATGTGGAGGCTTCTGACAAGGCCGAGGTAGTGATTTCCGGAGAAAACGGAAAGTTTGTCTATAACAATTAGTGTTCCGTCATGATGTCAGGACGACATATTCAAAGATCTGTCACGCTCGTGCTTCTGTCGCTGATTCTGTTTTCCTGCAGGGATGAGGAGGGTGAGGAGGCTTTGTTGCCCATAGCACAAAAGGCACTTACTGATACGGCATCTATGTATTATATCGATGCCGACAGTTATCCGCAGGATATATCAGGACTGCCAATCGGTGTCCTGGATTGCAGTGTGAACGGTTTTGAAGTGGTGGAGAGGCTGCTTACCTTGGACCGTTTTGACAATATCACAGGAAAGCCGGAGCCGGACGGAATCATAGATTTTGGGGGAGAGAACATACAGTTCCTGTCTGACAGGGCAAACGGCCCATATGGCGGATATATAGCTAAGGACAATTTGGACTTTCTTAAGGAGCAGGTCCTGAGCAACACTATTTTCCTGATGAGCGACGATTTCTTCAACCTGGCCGGTGATGAGTACCGTTCCGGTTTCAAGGAGCCTGTAAAGATGATAATAGTGTCCTCACCGGTAGCTGACCTGCGCGTATTGCCGGATATCAACAACTTTTTGGAGCAGAGCGGAACTGGAGTCAAGGCAATAGGAGTAGTCGAGGCAGGCATCCAGGAGGCGGTGTCTGATGTGGATGAGGACGGCAATCTTTGTGTAGGGGTGCTCTTCGCTCCTGACGGTGTATCCTCTATCGAGTATGAGTCGATGATAAGAAAGTCTGTCGGGAATACGGGAGGTAAGATACAGGTACTTAATCAGGAAGCAGTGGGTCTGGATGCGGCCATAAAGGGAGATACAGCCTATGTGGACACTACGGCTGTCGTGGCCAGGGACTCATATGCCGGGCCTGTCGCCGGTGTCAGCTACAACAATATAGACATGTCCCTGTTTGACCGTTATGGATTCGACACGCAGGGCAATGCCTTGTTGTATGTCAGGAATGGAGATATTTCCGGAGTGCAGCTTAATTCGGTGGAGAATTATGCTCGCTTTCATCTGGTGTCCATGATAGAACGCCACCGCAGGAGCGGGAGCAGGGTTCCGATATCGTCGATAATACTGGCCGACGGCAGTTATGCTCAGATAAGGGATATTCTGGAAGAGGTGATGGATGAGCTGTACAACTACAGGCGTGGGGGCATTTATCTTTACCGTTCAGGCATTTCTCCTGATTTCAGGTTCATAGATCCTGCCGAATGTGCGGCTGTCGAGGCATACAAGATATTGAGAAATGACCGTAATCTGGCATTGAGAGGCGACCTGACCAGACTTGAGTCCTTTATTACCATGCCGTCAGCTTCATTGCCTGAGGATGCCATCAATCCGGACGGGACCATGAAAGATGATTATAGATACGGGCGTCAGTGCGGCAGCGAGGAACTGACTACCAAGGTAGTTCCGTTCTCTCCCAGGTATGTTACGCCGGAAATTATGAACTATATTGAAAGGAACAATTCGGAAGTATATTCCCTGATAAGAAATTACCTATATTAAAATGCAGTATCCAGCAAGTATTTCCTCAGAAGAACTGTCACAGCTCGAGTCAGTGGATTTTGACGGTCCTATCGTCGTCGTGTCGGATCTGGATGAAGATTTCGCGGAAGCGATGGACTACCTGAAGAGCCAGACTGTGATAGGCTTTGATACTGAAACCAAACCTAGTTTTACTTCCAATTCGCCGCGTCACCATGTAGCATTGCTTCAGCTCTCTGGAAGGGATAAGGCATATGTGTTCAGGCTTAATCTAATAGGCCTGCCTGCTCCCTTGGTCTCAGTGTTGTCGGACGGTACTATCACAAAGGTGGGAGCGGCTGTTAAGGATGATGTCCGCGGACTTATGTATTACCGTAAGTTTACTCCAAGGTCGTTTGTAGACCTGCAGTCTATGGTGGCCGAGTACGGCATACAGGATAAGAGTGTAAGAAAGATGTCTGCCATCATTTTGGGCAGGAAAGTGTCCAAGACTCAGCAGCTTTCCAACTGGGAGGCGCCTCAGCTCTCGGGTGCGCAGTTGAAATATGCGGCAATTGATGCGTGGGTGTGTCGCGAGATGTATCTAAAATTGAAGTCCGGAGAAAAGAAGTGATGACGACAGTATTTTTGAAAAAGGGCAGGGAGGAGTCTCTCAAGCGTTTCCATCCTTGGATTTTCTCGGGGGCAGTCGCCTCGGTCTCCGGTACGCCATACGAGGGAGAGGTGGTTGAGGTCGTATCTTCAGAGCGGAACTTCCTGGCCTACGGGCATTACCAAAAAGGCTCGATAATCGTGCGCGTGCTGACTTTCAATCAAGATTGTCGCCCAGGTGATGACGGTCGTATGCCGTTGGAGTTCTGGGAGAACAGTATCTCTGCGGCCATGCGGATGCGCACCTCCATAGGTCTGCCTTCGTCTCAGACCGACTGCTACCGTCTTGTGCATGGAGAGGGAGACTCACTGCCTGGTCTGGTGGTGGACGTTTACCGTGATGTCGCAGTACTTCAAGCTCATTCCGCCGGAATGTATCTGTCGGCAGATCTGATTGCAGATGCGGTCATGAGGTGCGGTGCGGGCCGTATAAGGGCTGTATATAATAAAAGCGAGGGGACAGCTCCGCATAGGGCCGGTCTGTCGCTTCAGGACGGGTATATTACAGCACCATATGAGACAGACGAGTGTGCAGTACAAGAGAACGGACATAAGTTCCATGTCAACTGGGCGGCGGGACAGAAGACCGGTTTCTTTCTGGATCAGAGAGATAACCGTGAGTTGGTGGGCGAGTACTCAAAAGGGCGGAAGGTCCTTAATCTATTCTGTTATACAGGAGGATTCTCTGTGTATGCCTTGAATTGCGGGGCTTCTTCCGTCGTATCTGTGGACTCTTCGGCTGTGGCAGTTGAGATGCTCCGTCGTAATGTCATGCTCAATACAGGCTCTGAGGATGCCGCCGGCAGGCATGTGGCTGAGTGTTCGGACGCAATGGAGTATCTGAAGGATGTTCGTATCGGGGATTTCAGTCTGATGGTGGTTGATCCGCCGGCGTTCGCCAAGCATCGGGATGCGCTGGACAATGCGCTCAGGGCCTACCGCCGTCTCAATGCGTCGGCCATAGGCAAGATCGCCTCAGGAGGCCTGCTCTTCACCTACAGTTGCTCTCAGGCAGTGGACCGCAGGACATTTGAGCTGACGGTCTTCTCGGCAGCTGCCCAGACAGGCCGCCGGGTACGCATACTTCGCAGGCTTACCCAGCCGGCGGATCACCCGGTCAGCATCTATCATCCCGAGGGAGACTATCTCAAGGGACTTCTGCTATATGTCGAATAAACAGTCCCTTTATGCACGAGATACATCTCTCCCATCAGGATAAGGCTCTCAGATATCAGGAACTGCTGCCGCAGATACGTTCTCTTATCGAAGACGAGACCGATCTGACGGCCAATCTGGCCAATGTGTCGGCCGCCCTTAAAGAGGCTTTCGGGTTTCTCTGGGTGGGCTTTTATATGGTGAGGGAGCATGAGTGCGAGCTGGTGCTCGGACCGTTTCAGGGACCTGTGGCATGTACCCGTATTGCTTATGGCCGTGGGGTGTGCGGTACGGCCTGGAAAGAGGGGAGGAGTATCATAGTAGATGACGTTGAGCAGTTTCCGGGGCATATTGCATGCAGTTCCCTTTCCCGTTCCGAGATAGTCGTGCCCTTGAGGTCGGAGGACGGCAGTGTCATCGGAGTCTTGGATATAGACAGTTCTGAGACAGGAACTTTCGATGAGGTTGACCGCAGGTATCTGGAGATGTTGTGTAATATAATTTGCGAATCTGCAAAATAGTATCTATATTTGCCCTCCCAATTCGCTACGGTACCATGGCCGAGTGGTTAGGCAACGGTCTGCAAAACCGTGTACAGCAGTTCGATTCTGCTTGGTACCTCTGAAGCAAGAGGCTGCAGCATTGCGGCCTTTTTCTTTTTGATGCATCCCTACTTCCGCAAGATTGTCTTTCGGGAACCGGTTTCACTGCTGCATACACTATAGTCGGCTTGCATTTTCGCACCCAGTCTCCTCTTCTCAATTGCTTCCAGTCTGTAATTGGTTATTTGGGGTATAGACTTGGAAGACAGACGATTATGGGATTATGAGAATAACAGATAGTGCCGTATCGGGTCAGATTTCGGCTTGAAAGAGCAGTATCTGTTACCGGATTGTGCCGATAAGTAGGTGAGTATATGTGCGTTATGATGAAGAACTGATTACAGACAGGGGTTGGCGCAGCGTACTGAACAGTTGTCTCAAAAGAGGTGTCCTGCCGGGGACTCTGCCCGTTGAGGATATCAGCTTTTGCGGAAAGAGACTTTGAGGAGGACGGGCTGATGGTCTGAGTTGCGGAAACTGAGATCCAAAGCCTTGACCGAGTCGGCCTTGATGCTGTCCGAGACATAGAAATAGTCGGTGACGGTCAGAACGGATTCCGGTCCGTATACGGTATTGAGGTGACGCAGTGTCTTGGCAGAGGAGTCCCACGCTATGTGTCCCGTGCCCCTGAGAAGTGAGGTGTCTAATGCAACGGTAGTGAAATGAGGGTCCGAAAGCTCTTCTGCGGACGGAGAGTAGTCCGGCGGGTACTGGTTCCAGTCACCGCCGATGATGAACGGCGTGTCACCGGAATGAAGTTTCTCGGTCATCTTTCCCAGGAACTCAGTCTCGACTGTGCGCATGCCGCCTGTGTCGTAAGCCGTGTTGTGGGTATTGCCGATGACTATGCTGCGGCCGTCGGCGAGGCGGAAGGTAGCTGTGAGCAGGCAGCGTTTGAGGTTGAACATGCTGACCGGCCAGGTGAAACGCGACGGGTACTGCCATCTTATGACTTCCTTCGGTGCTATACGGCTCATCAGCACCACACCGCTGGCGATTTTTCCCATAGGAGCCTTGACAGGAATAGGAACAAAAAAAGATTTGTAATTGTACGCCAGATAGATATGGTAATCCGGGAAAGCCTTGCGCAGCATCTCCACCTCGTTGATGCGGTAAGTGCGCCTGGAGCATTCGTCCACTTCCTGGAGCAGGATGATGTCGGCATTGTGGCTGCGGATTTCGGATATGATGCCTTCGATGTTGGCCAAAGTCCTTTCACGGCTGGTACGTACCTGAGTGCCGCCGTCGTAGAAGAAGTCCATGTCATCGCCCAGTCCGCCGTAACCGATGTTCCAACAGAGTATGGTGACGGAGTCCGGCAGGGCATCCGGGCTGCCTTCGGAAGCCTGTCTGTCGTGGCTGGCAGCTGGGGGATTGGCCGTGGAAATGACGGAGCGGTCCTGCAGCACCTCCCTGTCGGCGGGACGGTAATCAGTGATTACAGCAGTCAGCAGGAACACCAGGAAAGCGGCCGCCA
>ERZ780212.1298-NODE-1298-length-20320-cov-2.367283_pt1 | contig 20320 bp, 26 predicted proteins | sample MGYA00511364_ERZ780212 | MGnify/ENA primary metagenome ERZ780212 (study PRJEB29588, sample SAMEA2147991) | human gut metagenome | biome: human gut; feature: human-associated habitat; material: faeces | place: Denmark | collected 2008/2010 ...
GATTTTGATTAGGGATATTGGCTTATTGCTCAATATCACGGAAATCAATTATCTAATACTTACGCTCATTTTAAGAAATTTTAGGGATTTTTCGAAAAAAAATTTTCCTATAAACACTCTCATGACCCCGAAGCCTATCAAGAGGGAATGCACTAAAATAAATTTAATAAATTTTATTAATACGCAAAAGAGGACGCTAAAGGAGTAAACTCCTCTAACAACCCTCTCTTTAATATAAACTCCCTCTCTTTACAGAAGCGGCGGCGCCTGTGACAAAAGGTCTTTAAAGCAATGACAAAAACCCATAGCTAACTTTAAACTCGGAAACCTTAAGCTCCCCTGACCCGTTTCTGAAATTGCAACACCCTCTACCTCATCATCCCAATAAAGGGAATACTTTACCTCACCCCACTCCTGACCTTCACACCAAACCCTGAGAAGCTGTCTCAATTTGGCTAAAGCCAAAAACGCCTTAGCCTCATTATAGGTGTAGAACACTACGCTCCTATCACAGGCTTCTACGGACTCCGATACAATAGCAGCTATAGAGCCTTGAAAAGTAATTACACTCTCCTCATAACTCACCGGAAACATTTTACAGTACTCTTCCCAACTTTGAGGAGGAAGGGCAGGCTCTACCATAAACTTTCCCTCCTCTTCCCTTACAAGGAACTCTCCGACATCAGAGTAACAACCTGACCGTTCTTTAATGTAATCTCAGTTTTCATATTCCTAATTATAAAATTAATAATCTTGCTCCTCCCTCGATTCCCTCAAACAAAACACTACGGATAACGCTACATTGAAAATTAACAAAATAGGCTCCCAATAACCCAGCAAACACCACGAAAACAAACTCAAAACCCCAAACATTACAACCCCTACAACAAAATAGGGAAGTAACTTATAGACTTTTCTACCTACCAACATAGTTTCTCGGAATTGTTATATAAGGAAGAAACCCGTCCCCTTCAGAATAAACGCTTGACCCAACTCTAAACATGACGGCAACCCCACTACCCCTAAGGGAGTAACCTTCTATCCGGTCAAAGAACTCATATAAATTGTCCACCAACTTCGGATTGGGAACTTGAGAAAACAAGAAAACTACCTCACCTCGCTCCTTGGGAACATCGCTAAGCCTGACCCAATACCGGGTGTTGGGCACTTTACAAAGACCTTCCACCTCTATTAGAACATTCTCCAAAAGAGGGACAACCTTAAACTCCCCTCCAAAAGAGGACGCTACGGCAATGGAACTCTGCCCAACGGGAACTATAACCCTTCCCCTAAAACTATCTAAAACCCAACCTTCAAAGTCCCTCCTAAACTCCTCGTCATAAATAAGATTACTCAACTCAACTCAACTTTCCCCTGAGAAGTAACTCCCGCCAACAAGAAAGGTGAAGATTTTCCTCTAAGAGAAACACACCTAACCCAACGATTGGCAATATTAACTAACGTGGAACTGCACTTTACGCCCAAATACAAAAGAGCGCTACACTTTGTAAACCTCCTATACCTCCGACCCATATATCCAAAAAAGCCGTAAACTAAATCCAACTCTTCCCTTAACCTTGACGGAGGAAACTTACTCAACTTAGACTCAAAATTCGCTACCCCCGGAATCTGCACCGTATAACCCTCGTCCAAAACGCTTACCACCCCTTTTGACCCAATTAACTCAAATGGTGCGTCAATCACTGACACAAACCCAACATAAAGAAAGTTAACCGGGTAATTGTCCGCGTAAACCTCTGCCTTTAAAAATTTGAGACTCTCTTCCACCTCGGCCAAATTTGACCCCAACCAGAACGGGACAACTTCTCCAAAATCCAAATTGAACTCCTTAGCTTGAAGAGAAAACTCCCCACTATAAAGAACATAATTTCTCGCATAAATAGGTTTCATACCTTACACCCTCCTAACTTAATCTCTGTAAGACAAAAGTAGTAAAATAAATTTATTTTACAAAGGAAGGGGCGGAAATTTTTTATCCCCGACCCCTTTAACTTTTAAATGTTCCAAACGAAAACCTTCTCATCAGGACTATCCTCGACGGTAAGAACGGCATCCGGATTTGACAACCCTCCATAAGCATAGTCCTCCAAATTCTTTACATAAATATAAAGGACTTGACCCGGAAACTTTACATCCTCCTCAACTCCAAAGTAATATTTCGAATTAACAACTCTGGGAGCAAGACCCCATTCCGAATTAGTGAGACCCTCCCTATTGATAGAATCAATCAAATCAAAAATCCTCGCATCCATAAATTCATTCTTTATTAAGTTACCTGCCCTAACCTTTATTAGGATACCTCAAAGATAGTAAAATAAATTTAATCTGCCAAATCATTTAAAGCATCCTTAGACCCCTCTACCAGTTTGGAACTTAAGTCCTGCACATTTCGATATTTCCAACTCCCTTGGAGAAGGGGAAGGAATACCGACTAATTCGACACTTTAGAAACCGGAATAAATACCCGGAAATTTGTGGAAAATTATTATCTTAGGTATAGGGAGAAAAGTGACCCAATTTCCAGCTTTTGGCCAGTTTTCGAGGAACTGTAAGGAAATTATTGCATAAATAATCAAAATGGGCAAATTTTCGCTTCGCGAAAAGCCCTTTAATCCGATTTTAGATAGAAAATCACCCCGATTCTAACAAATTTAAAGTAAAAGAGAGAAGCACCTTACAAAGTGTTACTCCCAGTATAGGGACGTAATTACAAATTGTAAGTTATCCGAACTCTATACTTACAATCTGTAAGTACAGGGAAGAGCAAACCCTACCCCTCCTAAACAAAGTATCACCCTAATGTTGGGGTGCTACAGAAACGATAATAAACTTTGTTATCTTAAGTAAATCCTTCAATTTCAGGAACTTAACCCTTACGGGAGGATAGAATATCGTCCCTCAAATCCTCCAAATCGGATAAATGCTCTTGTTCATCCTCCAATATCTGACGAGACACTCGGAACGTAACCAAATCCTTACCCTGAGTAAACTCACATATCTCAACATACCGGGCAATGGCATCCTTCTCGGAAAGAATGTTTTGTTCCACACATTCCAGAACATCATATGGCGCCACCGGAACCCTGTAAGGCGCCAAAGGGAGACTTTCAAAAGAAGATAACGAATTGATTGTCTCAACATTACCCCCTAACTCCGATATCCTCTTTAGCAACTTCTGAAAATGGTCATCCAACTCATCCTGAGCATTCGTCTTAAACAAACGCTCCACATCTGGACGCATAACCCCTACCAGAAAATCGGCAACAACTCGATACTGGTAATACGCCCTAACTTCCTCTGCGGCGGCATACGAAAGTAAATTTAATAAATAATTCACATCCAAAGAGGAGGGCAGAGTCTCCGCAACAGAATCGGAAACCCGGCAAATACTATAAATATCAGACTTAGACATACCCTATTTAATTATTTGATACTTAACTATTTAGACATATAAGGAATACTATTCTTTTTGTATTTACTATATGTGTGGAGAAGGGGTCTGTGCTCCCTTCAAAGAGGACAACTCCAAACCCCTTTAAAGCTACACTAAGACCCCTTCCTGAAATAGAATAGGTAATCAACCTCTTAAACCCTACTCTAACTCATCATCAGAACTTGTAAACTGATTCTTTTCCGTAAAGTAATCCTCCAAAGAACGCATGAATTTTTCACGCTCAACGGGAGTTTTTATCGACGAAAGCAACCTTAACACTTTCCTGTCATCCTCCGAAATAGTATCCTCCGGAAACAAATTCTTACCTTGAACTATTTGACGCTCAAGATTTAAAAGAGCCGTAATACGACGCTCCAAATCTTTCCTCTCTTCATATATCTCACTCGGTGTAAGAACCCCCTCTTGGAGTTTCTCCTCCAACTGAGCAACATAAGCGAAATCCAGACGAGCATACAAATCCATACTCTTGGCAACAACCTCATGAAGTTTTTGTACCCCAGACACCAGCCCGGCAGACATCCCTATCTGAAGCGTCTTTAAAACCAAACCCTTGTCAGCCTCAACAGATTGACCTGAAATTATTTGCTCCGCCAACTCCAAAGCTACCTCTTTTGAAATCTCACTCATAATTTATCGTAATTAAAACCCTTACTAATTCTGAATAATCAACATCCACCCTTAACCCTTCCTCCACAAACTTTAAAAGAGGAAAAACTAACCCCGAAGAAACCCTCATCCTCGTAAAAGAAACTTCCCCCGTTAAATAAGGAAGTAAACTCCCTACCTCGTCCATACTAACCTCTAACTCCGTACTCCTAACATCCGGAAACTCATCCGGTAACGATTCCCTCGTAAAGTATTTTGCTATAAAATTACCACACTCATTCCGGGCAATTCGATAACAATAATTATAAGCACTCCATTGAGGGTCATAGTTTTTATGCCTCTCTAAAAGAACGACCCAAACAGCCGCCCTTAACTCCCGAAATAAATACGAATACTTCGCATAATAGTGATTCATAACCACAGATATAACCTTATTAACTTCGGCTATATCCTGAGGGGTCGCAACCGATACCGGATTGGTGAAAAACTTCGTCACAACCCTCTGGTTAACCTTAATCCTATATTTCGGGGTCTCATCTTCCATTTTTGAGAGGAAATAAAATTTTATCCCTTCTTCAACTTATCCAAAAACGCTCTTAACAATATCTCAAGCCCTACCTCATCCCTCATAGCGGCTTGCGCCGTCGGAGTAAAGAAGAACCCAAACATCATCCTCCCTACCCCTGCCTTATATAACTTATTCTCAACACTACCTTCCTTGGAAGTAAACAAATTACGAATGAAAACCCCTATAGAACTCTTTACATCCGTAATGGGATACTCTAAAACCTTCCTCAATAACTCTTGAGGAGAATTAGAAGGATTATTCGACAAAGCATTAATAACCATGGATTTAAATAACCCATACGATGAATCCAAACCTTTGACCCCAACTAATTCATACAACTGCAATAACTGCAAAGCATCCCTCATATGACCTTGAGCCTTCATAGAGAGAATTGACAAACTCTCCTCCGTTATCTCAATACCCCTCCCCTTGGCTATCTCTCTAACCCTCGATTCTATAAGAGGAGCAGGAATGGGAGAAACCTCTAAACACAAAGAACGCGACTTAATCGTCGGAAGAATATCTTCCGTGGACGCAAAGAGAAATATAGTATTAGGCACCCCGTCCTCTATTAATTTTAGTAAAGCATTCAAAGCCTGAGTAGAAGCAGAATGAATTTCATCAATAACCACCAACCTCCGCCCCTCCGGCCTTATGGCTAACCTCTCAGATAAATCCCTGATATACTCTACATTACCTACACTGGACGCATCCAACTCCATATAAAGATTGGAAGTTTTCATCTGAACATCCCTACAAAAAGAACACTCATTACAAACATCCCCCTCCTCCTTAAAGGATTGGCAATTAAGAGCTTTGGCAAAAATACGGGACGTGGTGGTTTTCCCACTTCCATAAGCCCCCTTGATGAATATAGACCTTACACTAACCCCCTCGCTCGCCGCAATTCTCTTTAAAGCAGATACAACTAAATCTTGCCCTACAACCTCCGAAAACTTCTGAGGCCGATACAAATTAGCAAAACTACCCTCGTTATGAACTCTATTCATCCCCCTTAACTGCCGATTTACTACAACTCCTCTCTAAAATATAAAGAACTGTAGTACTTGGAACTGTACTAACAATCTCATACCCTTGGTTATACACCTCATGTAATAGCTTCGCTAACTTAGCGGGGTCCTCATTTCCCGAAACTTGCAAAACCTTAACTTCCTTCATAACTCTTAACGAACAATCCCTGACTCAACATCCGCCCAACGCTCCGTATAAAAATGATAGTAAGATTTTCCCTTACACCCCGGAAAGTAACTATGTAACCAAGCATGAACTATGCTGGGAAGTCCCACAATAAGTAAATAGAATAAACCTAACTTCTTGGAACATTTGCAATGCCCTAACTCATGAAGTATATCAACCTTATTATCCCCTCCCAGATAAACATAACGACCTAACGAAATCCCTCCGGGAAACGTGGGACAAATATAAACAAGGCAATCCCCGTAAACCCTTATAAGCCTCGGCTTATAAAACAACCTAAGGGATAACCCTATAAGATTCTGGGGTAATTGCCAAACATATAACCCTACCCCCTTTATAGCCCTCTTGACCTTATTTTGCATTGACTGATAAATTGTTGAGTTATATCCTTATACGGTAAATCCGGTAAATACACCTGACAAACCTTCCCAAACCCTTCATAATACCTCTTCAAATGAAGACCATTCACAAGACCGGTATTCGTAGACTTGGTAAAATCATTGTCAGCAATAAACACAATTTCCGAGAATAAAGATAATAAAATTTTCGTTGATTTGGAATTGCCTCCTAACGTTGTAAACCCTAAAACATTGCAATCAGGATACAAAAACTTCATGGTCAGATAATCGGACACACCCTCCGTAAGAATTACAGAACTCTGAGTTAAGTCCAATAAGGATAGCCCAACTAACCCGTACCTATCAATAGAAGTACTCCGGGAAGAACTATACAAATTCCTCTGATACCAAAACAACACATCACCCCCTAACCTTTCTATAACATCCACGCTATCAGGGGAAAAAGGTCGAGACAGTGAAACATTACTTAAGAAACCTTCCCTTACCCCGTGACCCCAAATTGCCTCAAGGACAACCCATTGAGGGCTGTCCCAATTCACCAGAGGCAACACAGGCTCAACACGGGATAAATCAAGATTCATTTCCGGGAAATACTCTTACAACTGGGTCATCGAATAACTATGCCCTACCTTATTGGTAATAGCATAGAAACCCTTAACCTTACCCTGAACCTGACTTTTAGTCACTCTCAAATTGTAAAGGGAAATACCCATAACCTCCAAAATATGAGCAATTTCCACAGGTTCACCCAAACTCTCAAACAACAAATCAAACAAACCCCTTTGCCGATTCGTCATGAAAACTACACTCTCTTCCCCACTAAGCTTTCTCAGCGTTACTGGACACTGACTTACTTTTCGAGCCATAAATAAACAATATAAATTTTATTAGCAGTTTTTTACCATTAACGCAACCAAACAATTCAACCCTATAGAATACGTTTTCTGGTTAACTATATCCATAACCGCTCTCTCCCTTCCACATAAACAAGTTAAAGAACTCTCCCGAACGGTAGTAACACATTTCACAAAGGTAGTATCCAACAAACGACCTAAACCTACCCGACGAAGTGACATTAACCCTAACAGATAATTCCAAGGAGAATACTTGCAAGGAACTGCAAAGTACCCACAAACTCTATCCTTTAAAGTAAAATGTGGCGCCTTAAGGGTGGCGTCGAAACCCGTCTCCAAACCACCCTCAGCCCCTTCGACCTTCACCTCACCCCCATACTTCATGGCTACAAATTGCCACATTTCCAAAGGTAGGGTAGATTCAAAGTAATAAATATTAATATCCGTGGGCAGTATTTTATCCTCCAACATGACCTTACAAACATCCACAACTCGAAACGTTTTAGATTCCTGATTAACCCGACCCACCAAATCTAAAACGGCTTGATACACATCCGATTTGAAACACGCATCAAACACCTGAGAACCCCTTAACAAATAAGTCATTTCTGCATCACTCTGCCAAGCGGCAGAGTGACCCTCCGAAATCCTTAAAAAAGAACTCGCTACCTCCTCCGACGCTATCAAAAACTTCGCCATGGAATTGTAAACGACATTCTTCGGATTCAGCACCTCGTAACCTTGTTGACGGATAACCCTAAACCTTAACTTCTGCTCGACCCTCGGAGCCTTTAACGCAATAAGGTCGTCCGAATTTTTGGTGGAAGTCAAATCTCTGGAAACCTGATGCTTCCTCTCTTCATTCGATTTACACCTCTCACAACCCTTCAACCTTTTCCACTCCTTACCCTGACATTTGCCCTTCTCATCTATCCAAACATCACTATAAATAGGAAGGGGGGAGTCTTTAAATACTGAGGCCTTACACTCCACTGGTGCTCCCTCGTAAGACTTTAAGCACCTGACCGTAGGAGTAGCATTAACCCCGTCCTTTAAAATTTTATAAGCATCATAAAGAACAGAAGCATACAAAGGAACATAAACCCTATGATTACAAGTAATACACTCATCCGGCCAACGCTCATTGAAAAAATAATCCACATTAACCAAGGCCTTATACTCCCTCCACTCTTCTTCGTTATTTACAATCGAGCGAAGAGAATAAACATAAATCTTACCCGACGCTACCCATTTGGCAACCCAAGGTGTAAGACCCCTCCCAACATCTATAAGAACTTGCTCTATAAAGGAAGAGTGCTTGAAACCATTGCATTTTAAACGAATGCCATTCTCCTTAAACAACTCATTCCACTTCTGGGGAACTACATAATCCCCCTCATAGGAAAGCCTTATGGCCTTACGCTCTGCAAAATAAAGGGCAGTATGGGGGTAATGAACTAATAATGTTCCCTTATACCTTATCGGTAGAGCACCTCCGGTGCTACGCGCCTTCTCCCTCCACTTCTTCGTAAAGTTAAATAAATACTCCCAATCTGAATCTTCCTCAAAACCGGAAATAACTAACCCTACCTTACAATCTAAAGCACCCATATAAATGCCATAGGTCATATAGCTCGATAACGCTTCCTCCGAAAGATGCTTATTATAAAAATTATTGCGAATCCTCTCGGAAACACCCTCCAACGGTGCAACCATTCGGGTAAACCCCGTCTGACGCATCATCCGCATCGTATCTACATCCCGACCCAACTCATCAAGCCTCATATTATTGTAAGGTACCTTAGAAAACTTACCCCTCCAACCATAAATAAGACCCTTAAAATCGGTCAGATAATTCATGTTGAAACTATAAGGTCGAACACTATCCGAGGCAGAATAAACCTTGCCCTGCTCCGCAAGATAAAATTGAAAATCTTTCCTATGCTCGACAAACCCTCCCGAATAAGACCCTTCATGACAAAACCGACACATCCCAGACCTCGTACACCCCTGAGCGGCCATAAACTGAACTTCCCCAACATTACTCCCATTGCCTAAATTAATATGCCGAGCGGCTCCTAACACTTCCGGTAACTCCGACGGGTAATAAGGAATGCACATATCGGGGGCATGAGGATTAATCTTGATATTGGATACTATTTGATTTTTATCGTTCATCCTAACTTCATAGGCCTGAGGCTGATACACCCAACTCGCCTCCTCTGAAACCCCACTCTCTCCCAAACTCTTATCCCAGAAAAGATTTAAATTCTCTTGAAGAGTAACCTTACCCTTATTCTGAATACAATGCTCGTAAAAACTATTGATACAATAATATTCCCCTAAGTGAATGAAATCACAAAATGCCACTCTTCCGTCCCCTAAATCCCCAAACATAGCTTCGGTAACAGACCCGGTAATACCCCCAACATTAATAATGGGGCACTCACCTAAAAGTAAATCTTTTCTCTCAGTCCACGTAAGAGGAATCGGATGGTCACATCTATTAAAGGTAGAAAGGATATTAATAGCAGTTAATTGCTCGTAAAGTATTGAAATCGAAAACCCTACCATATCATAGTGAGAAGCATCCAAATGAGTAATATTACCTAACGCATGAGGAACACCCCACTCATCATAAAACTTTAAATCCTCCCTCTCCGGAAGATAACAAAAGTCAATGAACACACCGGGACATTTCGACCTAACCCAATCGTTCATTACTAACATTGTCATACTTACCTTTTTGGTAATGGCCGTAGAAGGGAAAATAACCAAAACTTTCCACCTTGACCCCTCAAACTCCTCCGGAGACATTAATTGTGAATCCCTATTGAAAAACTCCGGAGACGATTTTAACCTCCTCCCACACTGCTCTATAAACCTTTGTGACTTAGTTTGCATCCTTACTCTACCCTTTGAAAAATCGAGGAACTTGGCTACCTCTCCCTGAACTCAACAACCCTTTAGAAGGGAAAGCCAATCCATGGACTCCAATTATTCTAATTCCCAATACGAAGAGCAGTGACAAATTTGTCACTGCTCTTAAAATAAATTTACATACTACACGCAGACCAACCACATGAAAGGCAAATCACACAACCTGATTCATGCACTAAAGGTTGACCGCACTCCGGACATATATCCATAAATTTAATCCTCTTTCGCTTTCGCTCTCTCCTCCTCACTCATAACCTTCCACAAAGCTGACTGATACCGAGCTAACTTACCCTCTGGAGAAATTCGCGAAAACTCCTCCCTCTCCCAATTAGAATTGCGGAGCTTACCCTCTATCTCTTTGTAAGTAGAAACTCTCCTCTCAGAACTCCAATTCCGAAAATCCCAGTCCCACTCACCTTTACGAGATTCTTCCCTCCGAAGATAAGAATTATACTGTTCCTGAAAAACCTTACCCAAGGTAGGAATTATTCTACTCTCTGGGAAATACCTGTAAAGCGCTTCCGCGAACTCCTCTGGAGTAGACCCCGTAACCGGTAACATCCTCTTGGCCACAGTATACGCCCTAAACTGAAATTTACCCTGAGGCGTATAAGATTGGTAAATAGTTATGGGCTTATCCGGAGAAGCAAGAAATTTTACCTCCGCCCCGGAGTAGTCCCCAAAATATTTAGACAAATGACGAATTGTATACCATACAGGATGCTGAGTTTTTACCCACTCGTTTAACCCCTCACTCCCGTAATCCTTACCCTTTACATCATACTTGGAAAGCCAGAGAGACGCGGCTTTATAGGCAAGTGTATCCTCCATAACAGTAAAAGACTTTAAGTAAATTTAATAAATGGATTCCACACCTCTGGGGAAGAAGCGTGGAATCCGGGGAACTATTTAAAGCCCACACAAAGGGGAAGAAATGAATCACTTATTAATACGGGACTTAACCCCCAGCCCCAACTCCTTATTGAGGAACCCAGCAAGTTTGGCTGTCCGCTCTGCTCCCAAAAATTCGGCGATTTTCTGAGCCAAAGAGGATTTGTCCGCGGCCTTAACTACATCTACAAAAAGAGTGTAATTCCTCGCATCGGCCTCTGTAGCTTCGCTAAACGCCCAACCCAGAGGAAGTTTCTCATAGACCCCCGACTTAATACGTTCTGACATTCGCTCCTCGGGAGCGGCATCTTCTATCTCGTCCTCCAACTCATAAGTCCTCGCAAGATACTGCGTAAAATCTTCTATCTCTTCCGGAGACAAATAAGACTCGAACTCTGGTATAAAGTCCGACGCATTGTATTGAATATAATCCTCCAACTCAGCACCACTTTTACCCCTTAGCTCTTCTTGATTATTACGCAAGTAAGTTAGAAAATCTGACCATTCCCCCGGAGAAGAATAAGACTTCCACGCAAAAATCACCCCGTCCGGAGACAGTAACTCCTTCATTCTCTCAAATCCCTTATTCGAGGAATCTTGCCCCTTTTCTATTTCATCCTCCTCATAATCAAGGTCATATAACCTGATTATAGTATTGGCGAAATCCCTGACCTCATCCGTCGAAAGATAGGCTTCCAACTCATTCAAAACATTCTCCGAATTTTCAAGAATGAACTCTACCCATTCGACTTTCTCCCAATCTTCCGCCTCATCCAAACTCCAATACCTTTTCAGATAAGAAGTAAACTCATCGAACTCACCAGAACTTGCATAACTTGACCACTCACGAAGAATTTCATCAGGAGTAATAAACTCCCTCACTTTTTCCATTTCGGGAACTACCTCAGCGGAATCCGAAACACCCTTCTTCATGGATTTTAGAACATTGAACAAATCCGTCCCGGTAATAACCTTTGAAAGCACTTCCACCGCCTTTTCATCACCCAACTTCTTCCTCCACTCTGAAAAGCTACCCTCAACTCCCAGAGCGTCCAAATCGTAGGTAATACCTTTCTCAGAACGATACTTTTCCCATTCATCCAGAAACACTTCTGGCGTTTTCGAAAGCATGACCCTCCTATTCACCTCAGGAGACAGACTCAACTCCTTAGATGAATCCTTAAGAGGGGTGGAATCTTTCGGAGCACGATACTTTGTCCACATTCGTTCCGCATACTCGGTAAACCCTTCATAATCTTTGGGAAGGACACTCTTCTCATACTCTTCTACAATTATTTCCGGGTGCTCCGTTATCCATTCATCAACTTCCTCGTTGGTAACTCCTGACCTTTCAGAGATAGTTTCTGAAACTTTCACATACTCCGGCCAACCAAAGTAACTCATATACATCTGAACAAAGTCACTTAGCTCTACCTTGCCCTTTATCTCTTCGTAGCGACCCGAAACATCGGTCTCAACGCTATCGCAAATCTTACGTATGTCCACTTTAAAAATAAAATTAATTGTTCAACACTCTTACTGAGGAACAGCAACATACCCAGCATCGCTTGGCCACTCTTCACTAAATTCCTCCTTAAACACTTCCTTAGCCTTATCCTCCGGAAGGATTCGATACCTTCCCTCTTTCTCCGTCTCAAACACATCTTCCGAAACTTGCTTTATCTCGGAAACTTCATCCCCTCTCAAAGAAAAGATACTCGCGAACGCTCTGGCCAATTCCGGATGAGTATATTTCGGAGAAACATCCCCTTCGGAATCTCTCACCTTAAGGCGATTGTTGTAAACCCAAAGTACACTATCCGGAGATACCCTCTTCTCACCAAACCCCGTAAGAGCATCCACACATTTACCCCAAAGGTAAGAATCGGTTACTCCCTTGGGGAAAGCAGACTTCAACTCTGATGCAGACTTGGCCGGCCTCTTACCCTTCGGGGGAACAACCGTAAGTTTATACTTCTGACCCCCTACCTCGACAATTCGACCTTCTAACTCAGCTTTTGACTGATTTTTAGCCCACTCCTGCAACTTATCCTTACCGGAGAAAGAGGGAATTTCTTCTGAATCGGAAACCTTAATACTCGGGTAAGCCTTGGAAACCTCCCCTCTAACATGTTCCTGAAACTCAGAAAGCGTCATATCCCCCGAATACCACTTGGGCAGAGATTTATATTGAGCAACCCTCGCAAGAGCATTTCTTGCCCTATCTTCCGTATTTATCGGAAAATGACCTCGATTATCGTTGACCGTAGAACTCTCGGCTGAAAATATAAACTCCCCTCTGGGCTTGGTATCCAAAACCGGCTTACTCTTAACCTTTCCGGGAATCTCCGGATAATCCTCCCTCTGAGTAACTCCCTCAGCGCTATCCGTCACCTTGGAAAGAGCATCAATTAATTTATTCATTTATACTTTATCTTTAAACCTCTATACACACGCAAAATTGTAGCGGGCAAAACCAGTTTCTGACCCCTACTCGCTACAATTTGTAACGCCTTAAGCCACAAGTTAACATTCATCCCCTCATAAGGCGGGGTAGCCAAAACTCTATCCCCTACAGGTAACGCCTTCCCTAAGCTATATCTTAACTCACTCATAAGACAAACCTTTGAAACTCAACCTACCATACGAAGGAACCCGTTTGTAGTATGTATTCAAAGCCTCCGAGAAAAGGAAAAGGGTAGAACGGGAAACCCCTCTACCCTTAACCCGGAAAACATTGTCTAACCACACAGCCTACGAATTAGACCTTACACAATAAGTTACATCCGGAAGCTCTACTATTAAATTCCCACCCACCGTTGAATACTTTGTCTCCAAATTCGTTTTACTCAAAACCGCCATTACCAGAGGAATAGCAACATTCAAACTCGTAGGCTCTAACGCCCCTTCAAAATAGGGGAACGAATACACCTTGGGGGCACCCTCCCTCAAATAAGTAGTAACTTGTAACTCCTTCCTCCCAAAGTCCAGCTTTACGAAGGAAGTGTAAAAATCCATGACATTCACCACGGTAAGAAGCTGCACAAGCGCCTCGTTAGAAATAAGGACGGAACTCCTACTTTCAAAGGATTGCAAAAACAAAGGGGACATAAATTGTTGGAAAACTGCCTCATCCGTAATAACGGGACACCTCAACCGGGCAAATTTTGAAAACTCTAAGGTCATCTCACTCCCCTCCAAATGAAGGAACATCCCACTCTTACACCCTTCTGAAAGATGAACAATAGCATCCAAAACAACTTTGGACACTACTATAGAATGGTCTCCGAAAAAACTCCGTGCCTTACCCATAACTGCCCCAGCATTAAAGTAAGAAACCCCTCCCTTACAAATAACGTTCTTCTCGGCTACATTATTGGAACTCGACATAAGGGAAACAAAATCCTTAAGGAAACCCCGGCAATAAGCCAAATCCAAACTCTCAGAACACTCCGCAAACTTGAAGTCATACTCCTTCGCTTCAAAAGCAAAAGTTTCGACAAAAATCAAATTGTCCCCCAAACATACATTCAAAAGACCCCCTTCCTGAACAAGTATTAGATTGGAATTAACCGAATTAAAAAGTTTCCGAAAATTCGAAATACTAATACAAAAACCCTTCATCGGCTTTTGAGTATAATTATCTACCCTACACTCAAACAAATAAGGGTCATTATTATAACGAAATATAATGTTTTTGGCGTCCGCCTCAACATAAACGGACTTACCGTACATATCGTTCGTAACTTTTGAAAGCGATTCCAAAACTTTAAAAAGAGGCGCTACATCCCCTTTGGGTATTGTAATGTAACACTCATAGGGCAAGCCCGACACTTTCGATAACCCCGAAACATCCTCTACGGTAACCCCTTCCAACACCTCCAACGGATTAGATTCATTCATAGGAAATAAATTTTATTTTATATTTGTAACCTTCGCCCCCTCTAATAACTCTTGGAGATAACTCGCCACCTCCGGCGACCCTACCCGGCTCACAACATCCATAAAGGACTCTGACCCTTGAGTAGAATTACTCAATTCAGAAACTAAAGCAGTGTAATCGGAATCAGCGGAAACAGACGCCTTTCCGGAAACCTCCCGAAATATCTCAGAAGCAGTCCGGGCAGGAACCTCAACCAAATCAACCTCAAACCCAGAAGGGGTAACTCGTATATCCAAAAGTTTCGGCGCCCTATCACTCGTAGTAACCCTTCGATTCCGAAACAACGACCCTATTCGATAAATAGTAACTGACCCTATTTGAACGGGGTCATACTCAACATGGTCATGTCCCAAAAGGACTAAAGTAGGAGAAGTAACTCCGGCCAAATCGTCCATATAAAACGAATGCTTCCCGTCCTTCACATTGAAAAACCCATGAAACATAAGGATTTGAGGCTTATCCTGATTGAGAAGCACTTTATCCGAAGTAAGATAACAATCAGGATACTCTACCTTAGTAGGGTAAGGCGCTTCAATAGAACGGAAAACCCCTAACGAAATGGCCGCTTCCAAAGAACATTTCACATTATTCTCATCTGACCTAAATAACTGGTCATGATTACCCCAAATAACAACAGGAGGAAGATTACACTTTTTAAAAACATTGCAAACCTTCGTAAACACTTCATAAGTAACCGTAGGCTTGTCAAAAATATCCCCTCCAATCAATAACTGAGCAGAATTGGAATTACAATAACCCACAACCCAACTCAATTTAGCTATTATATCCTCCACCGGATTCCCCGTTCTAAAAGGGGCTGAGGAAGTTATGTGCGTATCACATATAAAGCAAAACCTGCTCATTCTTCATCCTTATTCAAACGATACCCGCAAATAACTTGGGAATCTAAGATTTGTATAAAATAAGTACAGGCCTTACAAGTCAAAGACCCTGCCCCGGCAACGCTACCCCTCTCAGGTAACTCACCCCCTTGACAAGGGCATTCCTTGACAAAATCCAACGCGGGATTAACCAAAACTCCATAAGGACACGGAGTTACCCACACTCCGTCCTCTACTCGAATGGGAATTTTCGTAACAAAATCCCTCACTCTGGGAGAATACTCATAAGGATATTCAGGCTTCGTCGGTTGCATAGAAACGAGTTTTACCCTAATTTATAATACACCTTATTATAATATACCTATTATAATATACCTCTACTCCAAAGTCATTTCAACTTCGTCGACCGACCCTCCGCCACCACATAAACATGGTCAACATCGGAATCGGATATTCGGGAATCATGTGACACTAAACACAAATCAAACCCTAACTCCTTACACATCTGCCTGACAAAAGCAACAAAGGAAGGAAGATACTCTTCTGAAATACAAGTGAAAGCCTCGTCGAAAAACATCACCCGCCTTGACCCTGATTTAATCACCAAATAAAGGGAAAACACAAACGAAATAACCGTTTGATACCCACCCCCTTCATCAGCGGTAATGTCCGACACAAAACCCGAAGGATAAACTAAATAAAACTTACCCTCTGAGGAACTATACTTAACCTCAGCCTCAATATTAAAAATCGACCGAATGGCCATGGTAGCTAATCTTTCACAGTACTCTAAAGAAGTCTTGGTTATAACTTTCTTAACCTCTTCCAACACTACCTTGGCATCCTCCAACAAACCCTGCTCCTTACGGATAACCTCAATTTGCTCCCCTAACACGGACATCTGACCCTGCTCTAACTCATAGGATTTCTTCAAATCAGCAAACTCCCCTAACCTCTGAGCAACCTTCGCATGTAATTCAGACCCTAACATGAAGCATTCGTAAATTTATCTATTTCAGAAAGAATCCTCCCTATCTCACTCTCCTTCTCCTTCAACTCAACCTCTATCTCGGAAATCTTCCTCTCCAACTCTTCATCCTCCGGAGAAATCCCTAACTCCTGACTAAGCTGTTGAATCTTAGATTCCAAAACCGCTTGCTCTTTCTCGTCCGCAACAATTTGCGCTTGCACGCGGGAAATTTCTGCCTCAATTTTATCCCTCTCCATAACAATTAAACTATTTTAGACCCACAAAACGGGCATTTGCCCTCCTCAACTCTAATCTTATTCATCCCTATACGAGAACGAAGTAACTCTAAGAGAGACTTTAAACTCTGCAAATGCTTCAACCTATCCCGCATAGCCCTTAACTCATCCACAACCTCTACCTTGACCTTCAAATCCCGGTAAACCCTAATCCTCGCCTCACAAGCCTTGACCCTCTCTCTACTCTTTACCAAGGATTTATGAGACTCTCGTAAATTTAATAAATTTTTATGGATAGCAGTAACTCTACTCAACTCTTGAAGCGCTTCTAACTTTTTCTCAAGCCCCGTCCTCCTCTGAGAAAGACCTCTCCACTCGGAACATTGCTTCTGCAAAAGGAGGAGACCCCTGCTCCGACGATTCAATTCCTGATAACCTTGATACCCGGAAAGAAGCTCCTTACGCTTCTGAACTCTAAAGGATAAAAAATCCCTGCCCCTTCTACTCCGAAGAAGCTCTATCAATTTTCCCCTTCGGGAAACCTGACCTACAAATTCAGAATAAACCTCTTGAAGCGACTTTTGTAACGGCTCTAAAACCCTGAGCTTTTGACCCAACCCAGAGAGGCGCTCCTTAGAAGCCGTAAGAAGCGTATCAACATGATTGAACGCTCCCTTTAATTGCTCCCTTCGGGAATTTAACGCTTTGTAAACTACCGTATAATCGTCCAAAACGGGCGACGCTGAAAGAATCTCGGCAATCCTCCTCTGGGAATAAGCATGAAGCAAAGGAGGCTGAAACTGAGTGAAAAAATTTAGATAATACTTATCCTGACCGATAAGTAAAACTCCAAAATTAATGTACTCCTCTATCTCCTTGGGAACGGAACGAGCCATTCGGGAGTACTCTACCCCATTAAACTTCATTAACGGGGAACCCTTCTTGGAACGAATTACCTCTAAAACAGGCTCATTCGGAGCAAACCGCATCTTAATCGTGGCGGAATCCGTCCCCCAACGAACTTGTGAGGGGGAGAACGTATTGGTACATGCGGCAAACACCGCCTTCAAAGTAGACGATTTACCATTTGAGGAAGCACCACGAACTACGGTAAACCCCTGAACAGTAATCTTAATCTCCTCGGCGGCGAGAAAATTCCTGACAACACACTGAAACATCTTAACACGGGAATTTGTAGAAAGAGTAAACTTAATAAATTTATAGATGCTCTGCTAAGAACGTAAGACAGAAACCAGCAAGCACCCCAACCAACGTTACATTTATGTCCGCCCACTCGAAAGTGCCCTTCTTCGCCCACTTATCCCAAACAAACTCTTTGCCGAACGCCGCTACTACCCCGGCAACTACTCCTAACCAGGGTAAGAAAACTCCAAAGGTTACACTTATCGCGTAGCCTGAAAGCACATGAAGAAATTTTATCCGTAGCCATAATTTACATAGAATCAAGCGTATCCCGTAACATAGAAATGGTCTCATTCGGAAGCTCTAACAAACCCTTAGCCCTAACTCGTCCCTCAACCCCCGGAACTTCATAATACCCCGGTGACACTTTATTTATAATCCCCGCCTCGATAAGGTCAGAAATGACCTCTTGCTTGAGGGATATACCCTTCCCATAAATCAATTCGCGGGTGATAACCACCTTCGGGGCGCCGAACTTGTTCTTCGTGGCCGAAATTCTAACATTATTCCCCACTATCTGGTCATTCTCATCCTTAATATGAGACCCTGCCTCTATTTTAAAAACTACATCAGCAGAATGCGCCTCAGCAAAACCCCCTGCCATTTTATACTCCGGAGCATAAGGATTCGCCGCCCCTAAAGACATGTTCGCCCTCGACTGACAAACAACCAAGGACGTAATACCTAATCGGTAAAATGAATCCTTAATCTTGGAAAGCATAAAAGACATCTGAAGAGCATGAATACCCGGCCGAACATCCTCAACCCTCAACTCTTGTTTAGTAACCGGCCGAAGCATCGTGGTGGAATCAATAGCAACCATATCAACATTAGCCCCATTATCCTCCACCAAAGCGGAAACAATATCATCCAACTCCGACATATTACCTATGACCAAGTGAACTAATTTCCCCGACTCTACAAACTCCCGAAGCCCGAAACACTCCTGTTGCCTCTCATTAAACGCCTTCTCGACATCAATAAACACAACCTGTTTGTCCGACCCTGATTTAACTAATTGCTTCAACCGCGTCCGAATTATCTGAAACACGATTGTCGACTTTCCAGCCCCAGGGGTGCCGAAAAAGTAATACATATACCCATTGACAATTCCTCCATTCAAAAGTTTGTCAATAGCCCTAATCCCGGTGGAATGCTTCTCAACATTATCGAAAACGGAGGACGCATACTTACTCATCACCTCCGAAAACGTTGCTGTCGATTTCTTCGCCATAACCCCTTAAATTGAAATTGATTCTACATAACACTTATACGACTTACCATACGAAGAACTCAAAACCTGTTGACCCAGAAGGGCTAAAACAACGGCGGAGGCCTCGTCATGATTCAAAGCCCCTTCGGAACCCTTACGTTTAATGGGACAAGTAAACGCTACATTGCTCTTAACCCACTCTACTAACTCTGTTTTCGTCTTAGTATGCGTATGAGAATTAATGGCAACCGGAGGAAACGCATAAAGAGGAACATTAGCGCCCCACAAAGAAAAAGCATCATACAACGCCTGTTGGATAAACCCTAAGTAAGCTCCGGACGGCGTGGCAAGCGCGGGATACTCTACGAATAAATTTAATGACGGAATGGTTGAATTTAGGTTTATTTCCCACTTCTCCGCCCACGTTGTAAACATACCCTTTACAACACTCGCAACATGAGAAGCGGCAAAAACCGTATTCTCCAACTCATAAACATCATTCTTACGATTATTCCTACTCCTCTGAGGATTGAACGCTTTAACCGAAAAACGCTCCACCACTTCAATGGTAGGATTAACCCGCCCGGAAGTAACCCTAAGCAACGCTAACCCAGTGTTCGTATAAGAAGGGTCGATACCTCCTACATAAATATAATCGTTCATGACAAAATTTTGAAACAAAAGACGGTAAAGGCAGGTCGGAAAATCCGACCTGCTACACGCTAAACTCTTTTAACAGAACACCTTAGTCCAACTCACCCGGCATCTCGAAAGACCCTACGGCAAACTCTTGACCTACATCGTCTGCTCCTGCCAACATATTGGCATCCTGAGACCCCTTAAACTTCTCAAACGCTGACGCGGTAGGAGTTTTAGGGGTAAAAGTGACTGTTCCCTCTTGCGACATAACCGTAGTAGACCCCACCGGTTGAGGAGTAACCTGACGAGGAACCCCTTGAGAAGGCACACTCTGCGGAGCTACACTCTGCGGAGCTACACTCT
>ERZ780212.1302-NODE-1302-length-20251-cov-2.037532_pt1 | contig 20251 bp, 27 predicted proteins | sample MGYA00511364_ERZ780212 | MGnify/ENA primary metagenome ERZ780212 (study PRJEB29588, sample SAMEA2147991) | human gut metagenome | biome: human gut; feature: human-associated habitat; material: faeces | place: Denmark | collected 2008/2010 ...
TATTTTCCTGTGCTGATACGCTAATGGACGAATATTTGAAAATAATGAAGGAAATAGGTATTCCATCTGCGTCAGAGATTCCTATGATGTATTTTGTTAATACAATAAAATATTGTTTAAACAACTATGGCATTACTGGAAAAAAACTATATTTTCCAACAGATGAAGCATGGCGAAATTCTATTTTTAATTCTGGATATGTCGCCGCAGAAAGGTTGTATTTTAATGTACCCATTGGATAACGGAAAAGCAGGATATACTTGGAATGAAGAGTGGAATTTACCATACGAATCATTGTGGGGACGTATTGAAAAATTTCGAGCAGTTAATGTTCTTGAATCTGGGCAACTAGGTAAAATAATTCATATTGGTGCAGATAGTACATATACAATTTTTTGTCCCCAATTGCTAATTTATAGGAAACAGGCATACAAAATCAAGCAAGTACGCAGTTTTTTGCATATTGATGCTGAGTTATTTACAAACTTTACACATTTAGATGGAATTTTTGATAATAGATTACGGTATTGTCCTATATGTATGAAATCTGGATATCATTCATTCTTACATCAATTATATTTTTTAGATGAATGTTTCATTCATCAGAAAACACCATTACTATATAGATGTTCATGCATAAATACATATATTTTAAAGAGAAAAAGAATTGCAGACGTAACAGCTTTTCAATGTGAGCAATGTGACAAAAAAATTGCTGTAGCGCCATCTATGTCAGACGGAATCCTTGAATTTTGGAGAAAGGACAATATTTGTAAACGCCTGCGAAGAATAAATAAATATAAAAAAATAAATATTGTAGATGTCCTGCTTTTATATCAAGAAAAAGGTAATAGTTTTCACAGATATACGGAATTTAGTACTACACAAAAAGCTGTATTAAAGGATTTAATTTTAACGGGAAAAACTAAACAAACACCTCGACTATTTATAGTTCGTGATTTAGCAGAATCGACCCATAAAATTGTAATGTCAGAAGCACTAAACCAGTACATTCTAAACAAATATGAGCATAATGTAATTCTAAAACATTTTTGGCATATTTCAGATAGGTATTGTCGTTATGAAATAGGCGAACACAATATAGAGTTGTTATCAATTTTTTTCTTGATTAAAGAGCTCCAATGCAAAAGTTATGTTGATCAATTGAACTATGGATTACGCAGAGATTTAGACGGAAATATAAAAAGAATTTTTTTATCAGATAATGAATACTCTGATGCAATTTTTCTTATACAAAGAATTTCCTTTCAGTTAGGCATAGATATAGACGATTACATAGAATTGTATAACTTTATATTAATGGAATTCACTTTGGCACGGTATAAACATATCTATAGTTGTTTTCGTGACAATCACCCAAGTGAATATCCATGTACGAGTGCAGCCTCAGTTTCGTATAATAATTGGAATTACCCTGTTTATATTATTGTAAAAAACAAAGAAGATGAAATTTTATTATATTAGTACTAAACATATTATTCAAACCAGAAGATATTTTTGTGAACAAAAGTTGTTTCATTCAATTTCAAAGAACCAACTTTTGTTCACAAAAATTGTATAAATATTATTGAAAATCGCTTTAAAGAACCATCTATTAGACTTTTCTTCACAGAAAGAACCACCTTTTCTTCATTTGACAGATGCATTGATGATAAAGTTTGTATAAATTTATATGTAGCAGAGTGTATTTTAGTTGTTTGATTGTCATTTCTTCTATTCGCAAAACACAAGTTTAACGAATAGTTATTACACATCCGCATATCACGCCTATAGTTTGCCTGCGGCAATTTTTGCAAGGCATTGCAAAAACAACGGGTGCTACTTTAGCGCATGGCATACGGTAAAGTTCGGCAACATCAGACAAGGGAGCACCAATGTGCACGCCTTTAAACTTTACCCAAGCCGTTACAGAATTATCGGGTGCAAGCCAACACCGTTGGCATTTTGCACCCGATAATTCACTGAATACCCAAAAACGGTATTTTCTTAAGTATAAACATGATCATGCGCCATATTTTATCAAAATTTACAATTACAAGCACAACTGGTATCAGCCATTTAACCACGGATAAATCAACAAACACACTGAACAATCCAACCGCAGACGTCAACACACCGACCAATTCATCAAGTACACTCTGTATACCGGACGGTAATGCAGGCAAGCTTATAGGCGCAAAAACAAGTTTAAGTAATGCAAATATCAGTTCTAACAATCCCTTAATAATCATTGAGTCAACACCTCTTTCAATTTGTTCTGTAATAACAAAAGAACCGCACCGACCATAATAATATCAGTCACAAAATAGATCTTTTGCTGAATCTCGGGCACTTGTTTGCTATATGCCGATAAACTAATAGTCTGTTTAGGAATAATATAAGTATCTTCCCACTTTAAACCGGGAAACACGATACCAGTATCAGTACCGGACGCACCTTTAATACCGTTAAGCAGTTTCACAAACATATCTATTGGTGTATAGAGCATGCCTAACTTATCAGAAAAAAATTTATTTAGGCGGTCAGTCTTTGAAATAGCCATCTTCAGGCACAAATACAGACACTAAAGCGTTAATCAATCCCGAAAAGAAGTTATTGAAAAAGGTTGTAATCTTGTTAAGCAAACCGGACATAATACCAGTTTGTTTTTTGCTTTCCTCTGTTTGCTTTTTGCTTTCATCAGTCTGTTTTTTCGCTTCTGCTAATTGGTCTTTAGACGTGTTATCAATATTATTCAATTTGCTTTCTATCGTTCCAGTCTGCTTACCTAAATCAGTAAGAACCGCCTTTACATCCTTAAATGTAAAAATACGGTCATAGTTAACCCCGAAAGCGTCCGTAACAGTAAATGAAATATGATCGACCATTTTCAAAGTAAACTTAGACGAAGCACTTTTCTCAATAAAAATTGTAGGTGACTTATCAGAACCAAAAGAATATTCCTGTCCACCAACTATAACATACCAATCTTTTCCAATACGATTAACCGTTAATTGTGAAGTATTATGTTTCGCACCATCTTTTATAGCGTCGTTATAAGAAAGTTGTAACTTATACCAATGTGTCGGATCGAGTTGATTAATACTATACGACTTTGAATATGTGATATCAAAATAATATGTCACACTGCCCGAATTAACGGTGCCGGAATCCGTACTAGCACCGCCAGTAATAGTTTTACCTGCATAAGTGAAACTTGTACTACCCTCACGAACAGAAAAACTTTGTCTATTGCCTGCCAATCTAAAAGACTTTTCGATATCAGCATTGGGATAAGTTTTAGTCGTTGCCGCTTTAACGTCTACGCAATCCAACACAACAGCGGAAAAAACTACGCAAAACGCTAAACACAACGGCAAAACCGAGGAAGAAAAGAAACGCCATACTTTCATTCGGTGTCACCCCCTGTCTCAAATCTGAATATTTTCCGAAACTGCCATAACTAAACGCCGGAACAGACGTTAAATTATAGGTTGTATAATCAACGTTATAAGATGAGGACGAACTGTACCGATAAATGTCAATGCAGGGATAATTTCCTTGCACAACACTATCACTATCAATATCCAGATCATACACAAGACGATAATGCTCCACCCAGTAATCATTGTTATACGGAAATTCTCTACTACAAAAGCAGAGATAATCTGTATCGCCGAGATTAGAAAGAACACCCCTATAATAGTCAATATAATAGGCGGGCAACTGATAAGATACGCCGTCGTTAGAAGCATAACTGGCAATAGGCGAAACATCATTAGTAAGAACAACAGGAACACCCCCTAACTCATCATCCATCAATTTTTCTTCCGTATCATCATCAGAATGCACAACATAAACAGGAATACCACCAGTCTCCGTATTGTAGAGATCAGACAGACCAATATCCTCTATGCTTTCCTCTAATTCAGTATCGTCATTACCACTGCGATCATCAGCAGAATCAAGAATAAACTCCATATCGTTTTCGCTATGTTCCGTATCAACCGTCCCAGTCTCGGCAGACTCCATAGAATCTTCCTCAACAGGTTGTAAATCATCCAGTAAATTCTCATCCATAACAACCCCCTATTTAAAATCTATCTTGCCACCAAAAGCCATTTTCATGAATGTATTAACAATCATTTCCCCGATTGCAAAAGCCATGCCATAAGGAATAGCACCCTTAACAACTTCTGCGAATAACGCAATACCGTCTATCATGTATACCTCTTCTTTCCTTGCCATTCGTTCCGATAACGTTTCATTTTTGCATATGTATCATAGCAATCATAAAGCGCCGGAGAATGAAACCAAACATATGTTTTACTTGTTTCAGTTATCAATTTACCATTTTCCTCATGACTTTTTGAGCCATCAATCAAACGGTTAAACTGGAGAACTTTACAAAAGTTACTGCACAACACAACATTGCGAATTTGTTCACGAAACGGTTTAGCTAAACGCCCATAAACTTGCGTAGTACCTACGATCGTTTTTCTCTGCTTTCTTTGTTGCGAAACCTCAATCATGATATCAATATCAATATTTTTACTTTCCAATGAGTTGAACTCCAAATGTATCTCATCAATCAGATAAATTACACCCAAATAACCATTTTCAAGATTTTTTAAACAGTCAATGCCGTCATACTCAATAACCTTAGTTTCCGGCGGCAACCCCTTGATATCGACATTCGTACACAAAATAGCTTGCGGATATGCATAGCAAAGTTTTTTTACATACTGCACTGCACTTAATGTTTTACCGCTACCCTGTTCTCCACAAAATATCATCAGTCCCTCAGGCTTGAAATAATCGGGATGTTCCGCAAGAAAAGCCGTATTGTGCTTTATTACTTTAAAAACATTAAAGGGATTCAATGAACCCTCTAAATATTGACCACAAACACTCATATCACACCACCTTAAAAAATAAGAGGAGCGACCGCCCCTCTTAAACCAAACTTAGAATCTAAGTTTTCCCGATCTGAAAGCCGCCATCAGTGTACGTGCTAATTTACGAACACCCCACCACATGAACACAAGACCGATACCAGCACCAACGACACTTGCAAGCACACCCACGACAGTAGAAACACTAATCTGTCCTGTCATAGCTGTTAAAACGCTTGCCCAATCGGAAGCACTAACCGCAGTAGATGCCGCAACAACTGAACCAATAGGCATAATTCACACCCCCTTTACTTAAGTGATACATTTACAAGAAACGCACGACCACCGGACAGTTCATAATTGAACAGCATTTCTTTTCCGATGTCGGACGGTTTCAACAAGTCAACCTGTTCTTTCGGCATGAAAATCTCATCCGTTTTCTGCCCTACGCAACCATTCTCTTTTTCACGATCTGTTAAATCCTGCACAACGTTTGCAACACAATACGTTTCGCCGTTTTTCTTTGATACAAACTTACGATACCCAACTAATTTTGTCATGTCTTTTTTCCTCTCTTTCATTCTTTAAAGGGTAATTATTTAGTTATCAATGTTCGCTTGCGTTTAACCTTGAAACCTGATAAAATAGATATGCCAATATCAATATCAAAACAAAGTTCGGTTGCATATAGGTTACCATCCTGTTTTCCAATACTTGACGGTTTCCAATGCACCGACAACGACCGCTTGAACATTACTAGATATCATTAGATATCTATCACAATAATACAATACCATAGATATCTATATATGTCAAGTAGATATCTACTATTTTTATATTTTTTTTGAGGTATAACATGAGTCAATACAAAAACAAAACCTATCCACTAAGAATAGATAATGAACTAATGGAAAAAATACGCACAATAGCCAACAACGAAGATAGACCTATAAATAGACAAATAGAACGTATGTTAAAAGAATCTGTCGAGCAATACGAACATACACACGGCAATATAAAAATTAGCATGCTTAAGAACGATGGGAAAATAGATACAGTTAATATGTAACCTACTTATCGAACACCGTCTTTTCATCATCAGACAATTTTATAAAACCATCCATAAATTCTTTACATGTGCCCGTATGAATCTTACCATCCTTAAATACACGCACCTCATGAATGCGCCGGAGAAATGCACACCATGTTTCATACTGGTCACGTTGTAAGTCTCTATACTGGTCACGCAATGAGATATTCGATACAATATAGACCTTAGTAAAGCAAGCCTGTTTATTAGAATATCTACACCGCAATTCGACTGGATAGCCGTCTAAATAGTTAAGCATATCGCCTATACGGAGACTAGACCTAAATTCCTCAAATACAATTACATCTTGCCCTTTATAGCCGTCAAAAGGATGTTCATAATCTGTCACACGGAAAACATTAGAATAGCCGTACTGCTCCATAATTGACCGAGTTTTTCCGCTCCCGGTATCTCCGTAAATATAAACGGTTGTAAGTTCACGCCAATCGTTTTTATATTTTTCTTCCAAGACTGTTTGACGTGCACGCTCAATTTTATCGAGGTTAAGCAGATATTGCGGATTGCTTTCAATAATTTCGTAGTTTGTTAACCCCTCTTTTATCATGGCATATAGATCGTCTATGTCATTCCTATGCCCCTGTCGTTCAACAGGAAGTTCGCCCCATTCCTCTTGAGTATCTTCCACTCTAGTATCTTCTTTATCCGTATTCGACCATCTGCCACACTTAAAAACATAATCTCTATTTTCGGAACTTGTACCCTTGCAAACATCAAAATGCGCACCGCCAAACCGCTTTTTCATAGTGCTAAACCGGACAGCACCAGAGCAGACTAGAAAGATATGCGTGTGATAAGTTCCGCCCTCATGTCCTATCTCATCAGACATGCACCAGTACAGACACCCCTTGAACCCTTGCAAGATGGTTTTCAATTTATCGCGTTCAAATCCCTTTTCTTTAGGATTGTTAATAGTTACAAGCCATTTTCTAGATTGTACATCATTCATAATGCGACACCCCCATATTTATTTTGCGACTGCGACAGAAGTTAGCAAAGTCATGTCGCAAGTTCAAACCCTTATTTTATAAGGCATTAAATACATTTTGCGACTGCGACAGAAGTCGGGGGTAATACTATCCCCGACTTCCCCAGTGCACGACCTTAGTTTTCCTCTGTATGTGCCATATCTTTGAAAGCACACACCTCTGCTACACAAAGATACGTCCGTCCCTCATCTACTTCCACATAGTTATCACAACGGAAACAAAAATTAGATCGAGTAACCGTATCCTCATACCTTTTCAATTCTTCTGCTATTTTCTTCTTGCATTGTTCCGATTTCTCAAAATCCGTACAACGATAATACCACAACAATTCCACAATCAATTTCCCTAAAATATCATCTATAGACATCCTATTATCCCCCTTATTACTGTTTTTATTTTAACGTCATACCATGCAAAAGACGGCAGACGTTCTCTGTATGCGCCTAAAAGAAAAATCTCCTACCCCTATACGTCTACAAGCATTTTGCCACGTTGTGAGGGGATAACCGATTTTGGCGCATAAAAATAGATAGAGCTTTTCGCCCTATCCCTCTAAAGTATTTTATAAAATTATCCGATTACATAACTAATTCGTTAAACTTTTATTTTTTAAATAGTGCTAAATGCAGGCTTGCACGACAGGCGGTAGGATGTACAAGCCTAACACACTATTCAAAAAACATTTTTCAGTTTAACGAATAGTTGTATTCGGAAGCAAATAGTCTGTAGCTTATTAACTCAATATACGCTGTGTCGGCAACAAAACTAATCAATTTGCAATTATCATTTTTATAAAAAAATCCCCATTAAGGCTATACACCTTAACAGGGACTTTTTTCCGGGATATTTCTATTTTATTTCTGTGCATCCATAATTTCACGGAATTTTAAGATCATGTCGACACATCCGTCAATACCAAGCTTTCCGGCATCCAGTGTCAGATGATAGCTAGTAGAATCACCCCAGCGCTTGCTGGAATAATAATTATAATAGCTGGCGCGCTGTTTATCCTTTTTCTGGATCAGGTCTTTTGCCTTATTCTCTGTGATATTCAGGCGTTTGCTGACAGCTTTGACGCGGTTTTCCATATCTGAATGTATAAAAATATTGATGCAGTCCGGATAATCTGCCAATGCGTAATCTGCACATCTGCCAACAATGACACAGGATTCACGATCTGCAATCTTTTTGATCGTTTCAAATTGTGCAAGGAATACTTTATGGTTCAACGGCATATCAAGAAACGGTGAAGAATTGTAGCTTCCAACGGAGTATGTATCCATGACCAGTGAGTATAAAAAGCTGCTGGTTGGTTTTTCATCGTGATTTTCAAAAATCTCTTCGCAAAAGCCACTGTCTTTCGCTGCCTGCTGTAATAATTCTTTGTCGTATAATTTGATGCCAAGTCTGTTGGCAAGTGCCTCACCAACTGCTTTACCTCCGCTTCCAAATTCACGACCAATGGTATATATCTTATTTGACATAGGAATCCCCCACTTTCTTTTGCAGCAGAATATCTTACATATTACGAAATATTTGTGCAATACATGCAAAACGCCTCGTTTTCATATGATGATATCTGTTTCTTTTGTATAATTATACTACATTTTTTCAAAAATTAAAACAATTTTTCGGAATTTAATGTAAACTTTTTAGTATTTTTAAAAAATATTCTGGGAGTGGTGCCGATATTTCCATATATTCATTAGTATGCGGATGAATAAAACCGATCGTCATGGCATGAAGTGTCTGCCCCTGCGTTTTAAACGGACTTTTTCCACTGGAATATACGGTATCGCCAAGTAACGGGTGACCGATACTTGCCATATGAACGCGGATCTGATGTGTTCTGCCCGTCTCTAATTTAAATTCCATATAGGTATAATTCGAAAAACGTTCCAGTACTTTATAATGTGTGATCGCCGGCTTTCCATTTTTCTCGTTGATCGCCATCTTTTTCCGGTTGGTCGGATGTCTGCCGATCGGAGCATTGATCGTTCCTTCATCGTCTTTTACAACGCCATATACAATACCGCGGTATCTGCGATTGACACTGTGCTCTTTGATCTGCTCTGCAATTTTAATATGGCTCTCATCATTTTTACATACAATGAGCGAACCGGTTGTGTCCATATCGATCCGGTGCACGATTCCTGGCCGTATTTCGCCATTAATGCCAGAAAGACTGTCTTTGCAGTGAAACATAATCGCATTAACTAAGGTGCCTGAATAATGCCCTGCTGATGGATGTACAACCATTCCTTTCGGTTTATTGACAACGAGAAGGTCATCGTCCTCATATAAAATATCAAGCGGGATATCTTCCGGGAGAATCGGTGTTTCCACGGCGTCTGGAATTTCCACACATACAAGGTCATCCATACGCAGACGGTAATTTGCTTTTGCTATAGAATCATTTACTTTTACATGGCCGTCCCTGATCAGTTTCTGAAAAAAAGAACGTGAAGGTGCATTTGAAGAGGTTTTTGACTGCTCAAAAATAACGCTTAGATATTTATCTAAGCGTTCTCCCTCATATTCTGCCTCTATTTCGAAAGTTTCCTGTTTCATAAAATCTCCATTCTGGTATGTATATTCAATGGTATACAAAAATCATGATTTCTTTTTAGTGGGAAGAATACGTTCAAAGTCTTCTTCCTTATAAAACAGCAGACATAAGATCAAAAGTACGGCAGCAACGGTCACATAAATGTCTGCGACGTTGAACACCGGGAAATTGATCAGTCTGAAATAAAAGAAATCAACCACATATCTCTGCGTAACCCGGTCAATAAAGTTACCGATCGCACCTGCAAAAAACAGAATGGCGATTCCATTGAGTAAGCCAAAATGTTTTTCCGAAGGAATGCGCATCAGATAAAAATATATGATAAGGATCAGAACAATCACGGTAAAAATAATAAGCGGCCACTGTTTTCCCTGAAAAATACCAAACGCTGCACCACGGTTCTCTAAATAACTGAGTTCCAAAACGTTTTTCCACAAAACAACAGGCATCTGATCTTTCAAATGCTGTACTGCAAGATATTTTGTAAACTGGTCTAAAAAAATCAGAATGACTGAGCATAAAATACCGATAAAAGCTTTTTTTTGAATGGTTTTAGATTGTTGTTTCATTGAGTCCTCATTTCTTTGGAAATCATTTTAGGAACGGCAGACATAACGGATACCGTCAAGAATCTGTTCATCTGTCAGCTCGCGGTAGATATAAGCATTTCCAATCTCTTTTAACAGAATAAACTTAACCTGGTTTCCAACCATTTTTTTATCGGATTTTGTTGCGGAAAGAACTTTTTCTGCGTTAAATCCATCCATCTGTGTTGGAAGTTCAAAAAGCGATAAAGCATTTTGTATTTTCTCAAAATCTTCTTTTGAAATATGGCCAAGCTGCATGGACAGATAAGATGCCGCAACAATACCAAGTCCTACACATTCTCCGTGGTAAAGCGAAAAATCAGAAAGCTTTTCAATGGCATGACCAATCGTGTGTCCAAAATTAAGGAGTGCACGCTCTCCCTGTTCTTTGGGATCACGTTCGACCACATCACGCTTGATATTACAGCTTATGTAGATCATTTCTTCTAAAATTTCAGGATCTAATGCCCAGATCTCTTTTTCATGAGCGATGAGCCATTCAAAATAAGAAGCATCCTTGATCAAGCCATGCTTGATAATCTCTCCCATTCCGGAAACAATCTGTTTTCCTGGAAGAGAATGAAGCACTGACAGGTTCATATAAACTAATTTAGGCTGATAAAATGCACCGACCATATTTTTATACTGCATAAAATCAATACCCGTTTTGCCGCCAATACTGCTGTCCACCTGTGAAAGCAGTGTAGTTGGAATCTGTATGAAATCAATGCCCCGTAAGTAAGTTGCTGCCGTAAAACCGGTCAGATCACCGACTACACCTCCACCAAGTGCTAAGAGGATGTCCCTTCTGTCGAAGTGATTTTCTATCAGAAACTGATATAACGCACCTACGGTATCCGTGTTTTTGCTTGCTTCACCTGCAGGAAAAATATGTAAAAATACATTTGAAAATACCGCAGAAAGCTGATCCCGTACTTCCTTTGCGTATAAGGGTGCTACATTGGAATCTGTGACAATACAAAGTTTCTGGTCAGGACTGATTTTGAGTCTGGTCAGTTCTTTACAAAGATCCCCAAAATCTTTTTTTAATTCAATCGTATAGATCACATTTGTTCCATCTGTAACCGGTATACTTTTTGACATAATACTCCTCCGTTTCTGCATTTTTGCATATGAGTGTACTGTTAACTTTTATATAGCTGATATTTGATTTTCAGACGTCCTTTATTGGTTTCTCCTGAGATGGAAATAAAATGAAAACGCCCATGACCGCGCACGGATATAATATCATCCGGCTTGCAGATATAGGTTGGTGTCTGAATATTTTTTCCATTTACAAATACACGGTCTGCGCGGATCAGTTCTAAAGACTGGCTTCTGGATAAACGGTATACACAGGCAATGACAGAATCAAGTCTGTTTGAGGTAATGATGCCATCTTTATCGATCATCTCCTGATGCGAACTGATTTCGTCTGTACTTACAACACTTAAGCGCACCAGTGTATGACGAACTTTTGTGAGCTGTTCCATAAAGTATGGAGCCACATTTTCCTCACACAGGATATAATAACAGCCGTCTCCCATCAGAATATCACCGATCTTTGAGCGGTCTATACCGAGTGTCATGACAGATCCAAGCAGGTCACGGTGACCTAATTTTTCTGCAAACTTCGGATAAGCGGGTTCCACCTTTAATGCCGCAATCGGGTATGTCCATTCATAATAAAGAGCATCAGGAATAAAAGCAATTATCTGACGCTCTGCATAGGAAACCCCGCCAAAACTCTCCGTCTTTGTGGCAAATTCGGATTCACACTGGTGGTAAATATTCAGTTCATTTAAATTAAGGAAATCGCTGAATAAAACGATTCCCTTTCGGTCAGCCTGTCTGGAAAGATCCAACAGACGTTTTTTACAAAGTTCCTGCTCATTCATAATTAAAAATCGGTCTGAATACCCCTTGTCTCAAATGAATCCATTAAACTTAAAAAATCTCCGGAAATATCCACAGATGCCGGTGTGATAATGAAGATGTAATTTGAAATCTTCTGCAGATTACCACTGATTGCAAAGCATGAACCGGATGTAAAATCAATGATACGCTGCGCAATCTCAACGTCAAGGCCCTCAACATTGAGGACAACAGTACGGTTCTCCAGTAAAGTCTCTGTAATTTCTCTCGCATCTTCAACAGAAGTAGGTTTGATCACACATACCTGCATACCGCCGGGACCAGTCTGTTTTTTCGATGGACGGATCGGCGTTACCTTGGATGAGGATTTTACCGGAGTCTCCTTCGGACGATCTGAATCATAATCTTTTTCTACTGTTTCACGTTTCTTCTCGCGACGGAATGTCTGCTTTGGCTCGTCCTCTGTATAATCATCATCGTAATCGTAATCTTCATTGTAAAAATCGTCGTCATCCTCAGGATTCAGACGCATAACATTTAAAAATTTATCAAGAACTCCCATGTTCTCACTCCTGTTTATAATTTCTTTCACCGAAAATTCCGGTTCCTACACGCACCATGGTAGCGCCCTCTTCGATTGCAACCATATAATCTCCTGTCATTCCCATAGACAGAATTTCCATAAATACATTATCTATGTTTTTATTAGTTATGTCAACAGATAATTGCTTTATTTTTCGGAAATACAGACGATTATCTTCCGGATTTTCAACATAAGGCGCAATCGTCATAAGTCCTTTGATACGGATATTTTCAAGTTTGGAAATCTCTTCCACAAGTAGGATTGCATCTTCTGCGGAAATACCAAATTTAGACTCTTCATGTGCAATATTGACTTCGACAAGAATTGGAACGATCACATTCTGTTTTTTTGCCTGAATGTTAATCTCTTCTGCAAGGCGGTATGTATCCACGGAATGGATCAACTCAACTTTTCCCACAATATACTTTACTTTATTGCGCTGAAGATGTCCGATCATATGCCAGCGGATATCTGATGGAAGCTGCCCCATCTTGCTGCAGAGTTCCTGTACTTTATTTTCACCGAAATCACGGATGTTTTCGTCGTAAATTTCCTGTAACATTTCAACGGGTTTCGTTTTGCTTACCGCAATCAGGGTTACTTCATCGCGGCTGCGTCCGGCATTTTTACAAGCCTGTTCAATATTTTTTTCGACATTGGCAAGATTTTCTTTTAACATATCATTTTCCCTCCATTATTTTAACAAATCATCTTCATTGATCTTCGCTCCATCTAAAGCGATGTGGTCATATAAGGAAATTCCATAGGAAGTTCCGGTTTTTACGATGGTATACTCCTTGCTCTGATAAAGGATATCGATCTGTTTGAAAACAGCATAACCTTTATTGACGTTATAGACACCTTTTAAGGTTGCAGTGTCTGAGCCAACCCGGTAAGTTTCATTCGAATCAGGTTTTACCAGAATGTCTCCGGCAGTAACATTCTCACTGTCGATATAGTAATAATCGTCAGTTGTGTAATAAATCGTTGGCGAAACAAACTCTGTTGTTGTCTTTCCGTTTTTGTTTGTGGACGAAACAAGCAGTCCATCGGCATCAGAATCCCCACCTTTCATAAAGTAGCTGACCGGTATGGTAAAAAATTCTTTTTCTGTAATTGCCGAATTTGGAATTTTCAGTCCGGTCTGTTCGGTAAGCAGCAGTTCAATCTCTATAAAACGATCTTTTGCGTAACGTACCAGCGAATTGCGAAGTGTTAAAATCAGGTATTTTTCGCCGCTCTTTTCTGTAATCACATAGGTAGCATATGCCGTTTTACCATCCTTATTAAACCGGAGTTTTAAAGTATTGTCATCTGCAAGTTCATCTGCGAGTGTATTTGTAATAGGAACGACAATATGCCATTCTTCGTTGCTGATCAGTTTATAAACCGCATCCCCGTTAGAAACGGATACATTCTGTTTTAAATTATTGCGCTGATAGGACGCTTCATCAAACTGTTCTTTTGAAAAATTGTCCGTGGTCGTATTTTCAAATCCATCCGTGTAATAAACAAGGATCCCAGGTGTATCGGTTGTGATCGTATGAAAGGAAGAACCATTTCCGGCAGCGGATGTATAATCCGATAATCCGTTTAAAGCTTCCAGACTTAAGGCTTCATTTAATGCAGAATCAATATTTTCTTTAAATGAATAAATATTATAAAATGTCTGCGCCTGATAGGAATTTTCATAGTCGGAAATATCATTTTCAATTTCTAAAAGTCCTTCGGCATCCAGATTAGAGGCGTCTGCACTTACATCATTAATCTTTTGGGAAACGCTTCCGCTTTCATCGACGGAACAGATCAGATCTCCGTATCCGACTCTCGATGATTCGCGTACATAATAGTTCAGTGATCCAGCGTATTGCGATGTGACAATTGTTTCATCCCGAAGGATCAGACCGCGGTAAACATTATTTTCTGCCATGGTTCCCTGCTCCACTTCATAAACAGAAGTATGCGTTGTTGTAATGTAAGTGAAAACATTGAATACAAGATATATGAAAATAATAATAAAAATGATTACACCAATATTTATATTGAACGGTTTACGATATTTTACTACTTTTTTATGTTCATTCAAAAATTTACTCACCTCTTAAATTTTTCAACATTCCTATTCTAACATTTTATTCAATAGAAAACAACGAGGATAAAGAAGTTTTATACGAATAAAAATTTTTTTTGCGTGCATACTATCTGCAAAAGGAGGCTAAAAAAATGAATACAAACTGGCTTGATTACACATTGCTTACATTGGTTATCATTGGTGCGATTAACTGGGGACTGATTGGCTTTTTCAGATTTGATCTGGTGGCATTTCTTTTCGGGGATATGTCATGGCTTACAAGAATTATTTATGCACTTGTGGGAATTGGGGGATTATATCTGCTCAGCCTGTTCGGAAGAATCCGTTCTGTAGGAGAATCTTAATAACAGAATGCATGTTTCGCAAACATTCTGTTATCATGAATTATGCGGTATGGATAAGAGATCTTTCCATACCGCATAATTCATAACAAAAGATATATTCACATGGTGTGTGTTATCTGATTGTTTACATATTCATTTTTATAGGGAAATGACGATTTTTGCTTTTGCAATATCTGTCAGTTTTGATTCATCTTTGGATACGCTTAAAATGAATTTTACATTGTATTTTTCACTGATCACATCAAGCTTTTGAATCGCATGATTTAAAAGTTCATCGGAATCTATCGATGCAATGGTAAGAAAACTGTCAAGGTACATTTCTTCAAGATCGTGATCCTGTGATATCACACCACAGATGAAACCGAGAAATTCATCACAGTTATCAATCAGAAAATCGTTTACATTGATCAATCGAATCTTATTATTTAACTCATACATATGTTTCTGGCTCTTATCCAGATATACGATATTGCCAGTTGCAGATGTGATCGATGTATTGACCTTGTTAAGCAGTTCCTTTGTCTTTCCTTTTCCCTTTTCGCCTGAAATAATCTCTATCATGGTCATTTCCCTCCTGATCCTTCGATGCAACGTCCATGTTCGTGAAAATGAATAAAAACGGTTCGTTTTATAAATTAATTATAGTATATTAACACAAAAAAAACAATAATATTTTCAATTAATTTGCAAAACCGGATAACATTTCATTCATTAACAGATAAAGGTTTGATTTTCCGTCTGCTTTCAGAACAATAGAAATAATTGGCTGTGACTGTTCATTCATGGAGTAAAGCACCAGACAGTATCCTGCATCACCGGTTGTACCCGTTTTACCGCCAATTACGGTAAAACCGTCCGGAGATTTTGCGTGACCGCTCAGATACTGGTTTGTATTTTCCCAGGTATGTTCTTCTATTGTACCATCTCCTGCCTGATAGGTTACATCATAGGAAGTCGTGCTTATGATCTGGACAAATGTTTCATTCTGTAATGCCGCACGGAAAATCAGATACAGATCATATACAGAGGTATAATGATTTTCATCCGGAAGTCCGTTTGGGTTGACAAAATGAGACTGTGTCGCCCCCAGTGCGGCTGCTTCTTTGTTCATCAGTGCCGCAAATTCTTCCACACTCCCTGAAATCGACTCTGCGATTGCAATCGCAGCATCATTACCGCTTCGCAGCATCATACCATATAAAAGGTCATCCATGCGGATCACATCTCCGGCATGAAGGCCGCAGACAGAGGAATCGGAGGCCTGATTTGCAGCGTTTTCACTGATCGTGACCGTCTGGCTTAAATCTGTGCAATACTTTAATGCAATATATGCGGTCAGAATTTTTGTTGTACTTGCCGGATATAGTCTCTCATATATATTTTTTGCATAGACAATCTCATTTGTTGCCAGATTAAAAGTACCGGCGCCTTCTGCAACCTGTGAATCCGTTGTATCTGTACCAAGTGAAACGTCATCGGCTAAACACAGGGCTTTTGAAAAATATTCCTGTGCACCGGCAGAAACAGTTGTTCCAAGACCAAGACTTCCGGTCGTTTCATAAATATCATAAGGCTGTTCCAGTGTAACCTCCTCTTTGCCACAACCGGTAATGCTGCCAAGTAAAAGTGCTGTAATACACAGAACAGATAGCAATCGTTTCATGTTAAAATTCCTTTCATAAAATACGCAGGATACACCAGATAAAGGTATATCCTGCGTATATATTTTATTCTTAATAATAGAATGTTCACAAAGTGTGTATTCTATTATTCGTTTCTGTTATTTGTACATTTCACGCCACTCTAAATCGCCTCTGTCTAAAGATTTGATCAGAAGTTCTGCGGTAGCAAGATTTGTTGCAAGCGGTATGTTGTGTGTATCACATATTTTTACAACATTATTTACATCCGGTTCATGAGATTTCGGAGTAAGTGGATCTCTTAAGAAAATGACAAGATCGATCTCGTTGTGCTCGATCTGAGCCCCTAACTGCTGAGCCCCGCCTAAATGTCCTGCCAGATATTTATGAACGTTTAAATTTGTAACCTCTTCGATTAGTCTTCCGGTCGTTCCAGTTGCATAAAGCTCATTTTTGCAAAGTATACCCCGATAGGCAATGCAGAAATTCTGCATCAGTTTCTTTTTTGAATCGTGTGCTATTAATCCAATGTTCATGTTGTAGGACCCCCTGTTGTTAATATTTTTTCGGCTGAAGCCCGACATTTAAGACAAGCCCGATACCTATATACAAAGACCATAATGATGTAAGTCCGTAGCTGACAAACGGAAGTGTTACACCTGTATTTGGCAGAAGCCCGCTCGCCACACCGATATTGACAAAAGTCTGAAAACCAATCAGCGCACCTACACCACAACAGATCAGTCTGCCTGCTGTGTCTTTTGCTTTTCTAGCAATAAATATACACTCAATCGTGATGAAAAGCAAGAGAATTATGATCACTGCACTGCCCACAAATCCAAGTTCTTCACCTGCAACCGCGAAAATAAAGTCATTTTGAGGTTCCAAAATAAAGTTTCCGTTTTTGACCGAAGTCGGATCCGTATTGTTAAGTCCTTTTCCCCATAATAGTCCGGAACCGATCGCCATGATCGAATTCTGCTGCTGGTAGGCAAGATCCGGATAATCGTCCGGATAAAGCCATGCCATGATACGCCCCAGCTGATAAGCGTGGATGAATGGGATTTTATCCTGTATGATCAGTGTCATTCCAATCAGTCCGACCGGAATACATACGATCAGCACACCGACGACCAGTTTGTAATTTAAGCCTGCCATAAATAATAATGCGCAAAAAACTAAGGTAATTACAATCATTGTCGACAGATTTGGCTGTTTATAGATTAAAAACAGCGGAATCGCAAGTAACACAAACGAAGAAACAATCACTCTTACCGTATTGATCTTCTCCTCATATTTCATGAAATAATACGCGAAAAATAAAATCAAAAGTATTTTTACAAGTTCGGATGGCTGAAAGCGGATACCGCCAATCTCAAACCAGCGCTGTGCTCCTTTTGAAGAATCACCCGCGACAAGTACCAGTGCTAAGAGACCGACTGCCAGCAGATATATGATCCAGGAAAAACGGAGGATAAAACTGTAATCGATCAGAGATAAAATCACCATGATGACAATACCGCTCACCATACCGATGATCTGTTTTTTCTGATCCCCGGGGCTTGCGCTCCCAACCAGAAAGACCCCCAGGGTATTTAATATCAGAACATATATGACCAGTATGAGTTTGTAATTCTTTAGTTTATAAAGTTTAGACATTATCCTACTCTCTTTTCTTGTAATCCTTTAACATTACTTTAATCTCAATGTTCTCCGGCTCTATAACCACATATTTCGTGATAACACAGCCTATCTCCTGACGGATCAGTTCCATAGTGGCATCATCCAGTTTTTGATGGTCTGCATTCATCATCAGCTTTAAGCGCTCTTTTGCAACATTTCCGGAATGGGTTTTAAACATGCAGCGCTCCTTTCACAGGTTTCTTTTTAAAAAATATCTTCGAAAAAATACTGCCCTGTTTTATGTAATTTAACAGAGGCACTTCCTCACCTGTGATTCGCCGTGCAATATTGTTGTAGCAGAGCTCAGAAAGTAATGCATTCTTTTTATTTCCATCCAGATGCAGCAACGGTTCGCCATGGTTCTGGGCAATGATGATCTGTTCATCTTCCGGCACGACACCAAGTAATGGCACATCTAAAAGTTCACAGATATCATCGATATTTAGCATATCTCCGTCTTTTACCATGTGCTTGCGAAAACCATTGATCAGAAGTTCTGTTTTTACCGTATAATGTGTTTTTAATATCTGAAGTACACAATCAGCATCATGAATGGCTGCAATCTGAGGTGTTGTGACCACTACAATGCGGTCGGCTCCCGTAATGGCAAGTAAAAATCCCTGATCGATACCTGCGGGACTGTCAACTAATATATAATCAAATTCCTGTCTTAGATCATCAAACAGATGTTTCATCTGATCAGAATCAAGCAGAATTTTTTCTTTTGTACAGGATGACGGTATCACAGAGAGATTCGGGAATCGTTTGTCCCGGATGATTGCCTGTTTCGCCCTGCATCTGCCGCTTAGCACATCCACCAGATTATAGAGGATCCGGTTTTCCAGTCCCATGACAACATCAAGATTTCGTAAGCCGATATCAGTATCTACCAATACGACTTTTTTATCTAACAGTGAAAGTCCTGCGCCAACGTTAGCTGTGGTTGTCGTTTTGCCAACGCCGCCTTTTCCTGAGGTAAAAGTAATCACTTCACCCATGAGGGAACCTCCTGTTTTGATTTATTAATAAAACCCGCAAAAAAACGGGAATTATTCAAATGTTAATCATTTACACCATTTGATGTAGCATTAATATTCTCAGCCTGTCCGTTTAACAGAGAATCAGCATCTTCAACTTTGAAATAGTATGCAAGGATCTTCTTTGAAACTTCTGCCGCATTGTGGGAAGTATATCCATTTGCAATACGCGTTGCAATTGATATTTCAGGATTATCGTACGGAGCATAACCGACAAACAAAGCGTGGTTTGGCCGTTTCAGATCCTCCTGTGCCGTACCTGTCTTGCCGGCTGCCTCGATTGGAAATCCATCGAATTCTTTTGTATTTTCAACCACCATGCGCATACCGGTATGAATGGCATCCCAGTCACTGTCACTTAAGACATCCACGGTATTGCGGATCTCCGGTTCGTATTGTTTTAATGTGTTTCCGTCAGAATCCGTTACTTTGTTTAAAAGTGTGTAATTATATACGGTACCACTGTTTGCAACGGCAGTAACATATCTGGCGAGCTGTATCGTGGAGTAGTTATTATTACTCTGACCAATGGCAGCCATGACAGGAAAACTATCTGCGACCTGCGGTTTGCTCTCTTCAATTTCTATGCCGGTTGTTTCATTCAGGCCATAAAGTGAAGCATATTTCTGAATTTTTTCAATACCGTTTTCTGCGGCATCATTATTGTAGCTCATTGCATAATTATTGGTACTGAGACGGTAACCAACTTCATAGAAGAAGTAGTTACAGGAATCTCTAAGTGCTTCAGACACATTAATAAGACCATGTGATCCGTGGGAAGAACGATAAATCCAGCATTCCGGTTCATTGCTTACGTTTTTGTACACTCCAAGATCCTGGATCTGCTCC
>ERZ780212.1303-NODE-1303-length-20249-cov-2.437457_pt1 | contig 20249 bp, 18 predicted proteins | sample MGYA00511364_ERZ780212 | MGnify/ENA primary metagenome ERZ780212 (study PRJEB29588, sample SAMEA2147991) | human gut metagenome | biome: human gut; feature: human-associated habitat; material: faeces | place: Denmark | collected 2008/2010 ...
CACCCAGCGGAGCTTCTACCGGCGAGTTCGAAGCGCTGGAGCTGCGCGATCAGGATAAATCCCGATTTGGCGGCAAGGGCGTTTTAAAAGCTGTCAACAATATCAATACTGTAATCAACGATGTACTCTGTGGAGTAGATGCATTTGACACTTATAAAGTAGATGCTGCGATGATCGAAGCAGACGGAACAGAGGATAAATCCAAACTTGGTGCAAATGCGATTCTGGCAGTATCCATCGCAGCTGCAAGAGCGGCAGCACAGTCCTTAAATATTCCGCTGTACCGTTTCCTGGGCGGCGCAAACGGAAATCGGCTTCCGGTTCCGATGATGAACATCTTAAACGGCGGCGCACATGCAGCAAACACCGTAGATGTACAGGAGTTCATGATTATGCCGGTTGGCGCAAAGAGCTTTTCCGAAGGACTTCGCTGGTGTACAGAAGTATTCCATGCACTGCAGGCTCTGTTAAAGTCCAGAGGCCTTGCAACCTCCGTTGGCGATGAGGGCGGTTTCGCACCGAACCTTGGCAGCGACGAAGAAGCAATCGAAGTTATTCTGGAAGCGATCAAGAAGGCAGGTTACGAGCCGGGAACCGATTTCGTTCTGGCAATGGATGCAGCTTCCAGCGAATGGAAAGGCAGCAGGAAGGGGGAATATGTGCTTCCGAAGGCTGGCACGAAGTTCACCTCCGAAGAACTGGTTGCACACTGGAAAAAGCTGTGTGAGAAATATCCGATCGCTTCGATTGAAGATGGTCTGGACGAAGAGGACTGGGAAGGCTGGAAGCATATGACAGCGGAACTTGGTGACAAAGTACAGTTAGTCGGTGACGACCTGTTTGTTACCAATACAAAGCGTCTGCAGAAGGGGATTGACCTTGGTTGCGGCAATGCGATTCTGATCAAGTTAAATCAGATCGGCAGCGTATCCGAAACCCTGGAAGCGATCAAGCTGGCACACGAGGCAGGTTATTGTGCAATCACCTCCCACCGTTCCGGCGAGACAGAGGACACCACAATCGCAGACCTGGCGGTTGCATTGAATACCTGCCAAATCAAGACCGGTGCACCCAGCAGAAGTGAACGTGTTGCAAAATACAACCAGCTGCTGCGAATCGAAGAAGAGCTTGGCAAGGCTGCCTGCTATCCTGGGAAGGCGGCTTTCGGCAGATAAAAAGCTGACATCAGAGAGGTACTACGATGAGTCAACAGGCATTTTGGCTGTTTCTGAAAATGGATAAGCGAAATCTGTTCGTACAGATGGCGCTCCAGTGCGCACCGGTGCTGGCGGGAATCAAGGTTTCCAATCTTCTGATCATCGAGGAAAGATACTGGAAGGAACTGTGTTTTCTGCTGCGCAATTCCGAAATGTGTGCCAGAAAGCTGTACCGCTGCAGAGATAAGATTACTCTGTTGCTGTACCGCAGAGAAGAACTGGAGCAATGGGTAAAAACGGTACAGGTCGAAGCCCTTTTAAAAGAGATCGGCTACGACAGCGTGGAGCTGCACCGGATTTTCAGAAAACTGGAACAGCGCATCGGCGGGCACGGAAACGGTGAAATGCCTTTTCCTCATGAGCTGGGGCTGCTGCTGGGATATCCGGCAGAGGACGTCCGGGGCTTTATGGGGATCGGATATAAAAAGTGTCTTTATACAGGCTATTGGAAGGTCTACGAGAAGGCGGAGGAAAAGATCGCACTGTTTTCAGAATACGACAGAGCGATGGATCTAGCCCTTTCTATGGCGTATGAAAGACAGAATATTTTAAAATTAAAAGAAGTTTTTGAAGTCGACAGTCGGGAGAAAAAACTGGCTGTCTGAATACGAGAGGAGTAGGAAAATGAGCAAGGTATCCGTAGTATACTGGTCCCAGTCCGGCAACACACAGGCGATGGCAGAGGCTGTTGCAGCCGGCATCACAGAAGCAGGAAAAGAGGCAGAGGTTGTTTATGTTTCAGACGTAAACGTTGCAGATTTAACTGCAGAAAAAGCATTTGCATTGGGCTGCCCCGCAATGGGCGCAGAAGTTCTGGAAGAGGGCGAGTTCGAGCCTTTTATGGAGAGCATTGACGGCTCCATCTCCGGCAAGACCATCGCACTGTTCGGCTCCTACGACTGGGGCGACGGACAGTGGATGCGCGAGTGGGCAGAGCGCGTGACCGGTGAAGGCGCAACCGTAGTAAACGGCGAGGGCTTAATCTGCCAGGAGACACCGGACGATGCAATGATCGAGGAGTGCAAAAATCTCGGCAAGGCGCTGGCTGCAAACGCCTGAGAACTTTAAAACAAAAAGATTCTCCATAATTTCCTGTTTGATATAATTTTTGACACAGAAAAAGGACAGTTACCATGAAGGATAGCTGTCCTTTTGTTGTACTATGACAGATAAAGAAGGTGCTTTGGCAGATTCTCGCGCCGAGGCGCGGCTGCTTTGGCAACCATCTACCTATGCGCCGAGTACACATCCTATTGTCAGGAATAAAAAAAGACATCACCCTGCGGGAATGCCTTTTTCGATGGATGTTCGCTGCTTCGAACAACAGAATATGCATTTTGGAAAAAGATTATTGTTTATCGCGGTTTTCCAGAACGTGTTTTTTGATTGCGGCGAAGCTTTCCGGGCTGATGACATGCTCCATGCGGCAGGCATCACTGACGGCTGTCTCGGGATCGACGCCGAGCTGAATCAGCCAGCCGGAAATCAGTTCATGACGTTCATAAATCATTTCAGCAATCTGGCGGCCGGTATCGGTCAGATAGATAAACCCTTCTTTGGTTACGGTAATATGGTTCTTTTCGCGTAGGTTCTTCATAGCGACACTGACGCTGGATTTTTTGAAGCCGAGTTCTTCTGCGATATCTACAGAGCGGACAACTGGATGGGTCTTGCTCAGGACAAGGATCGTTTCCAGATAGTTTTCCGCGGATTCATTTACTGCCATGGGATCACATTCCTTTCTGATGCTGTGCGCCTGCAACAGCATTTATAATAGTATAGCATGGATTTGTACGGTATTCAATTGAAAAAAAAGAAAACAGGACGAAAAAAATCTGTGAGGAAAGAATAAAATTTTGCAAAAGTACAAAAATAGACTGGGAAAAAATGGCCTCTTATGGTAATATTGAATATATTACAAGAATAAACACAGGGGGAAGACTTCATGGCAAAAGAAATGATTGCAATGCTGCTTGCAGGCGGACAGGGCTCGCGTCTGTATGCATTGACCCAGAGACTTGCAAAGCCTGCCGTTCCGTTTGGTGGAAAGTACCGGATTATCGATTTCCCGCTTTCCAATTGTGTCAATTCCGGGATTGATACAGTAGGCATTCTGACACAGTATCAGCCTATGGTGCTGAACGAATATATTGGAAACGGACAGCCTTGGGATTTGGACCGCTTAATTGGAGGCGTGCATGTTCTGCCGCCTTATCAGAAGGCATCCGGATCCGACTGGTATAAGGGAACAGCGAACGCAATCTATCAGAACATCCCGTTTATCGAGCGCTATAATCCCAAATACGTCATCATCCTGTCCGGCGACCAGATTTGCAAACAGGACTACAGCGATTTTTTACGCTTCCATAAAGAAAAGGGTGCAGAATTCTCCGTTGCTGTTATGGAAGTACCGTGGGAAGAGGCATCTCGTTTCGGTTTGATGGTAACGGACGAAAACGACAAGATCACCGCATTCCAGGAAAAACCCAAGGAACCTAAGTCAAATCTTGCGTCGATGGGAATCTACATTTTCAACTGGGATGTTTTAAAGAAATATCTGATCGAGGATGAGGCGGATCCGGAATCTGAAAACGATTTCGGCAAAAACGTCATTCCGAGCCTGCTGCGTGACGGCAGAGATATGTACGCTTATCATTTCAGCGGCTACTGGAAAGACGTCGGAACCATCAGCTCTCTCTGGGAAGCAAACATGGAGGTCCTCGATCCGGAGCACAGCGGCATTGACTTATTTGAGGATGACTGGAAAATCTACAGTCGAAACAGTGGGAAAACCGGTCACAGAATTTTGGATACCGGCGTTGTGGAAAACTCCATGGTGACGGACGGCTGCAGGATCGCAGGACATGTCAAGCATTCGATCCTGTTCTCCGGTGTATCGGTAGAAGAGGGCGCTGAGATCGAAGATGCAGTTGTAATGGGAGGCACCGTCATCAAAAAGGGCGCATCCGTCAAACACTGTATTGTTGCAGAAAATGTCGTGATTGGCGAAAACGCGGTTGTAGGTGAGATGCCGAAAGACGGCGCAGGCAGCGTTGCAACCATCGGTTCCGGTGTTTATATCGGAGACGGCGCAAAGGTCGGCCCTGCAGCGATGATCGATCAAAATGTAAAGGATGGTGAAGAACAATGGTAAACTCCAATGCGAACGCGCTGGGAATTATTTTCCCCAACAGCTATGATGGTCTGGTTCCGGAGCTTGTCACGGAGCGTCTGATGGCTTCCATTCCCTTTGCAGGCCGTTACCGTATGGTAGACTTTATTTTATCAAGCATGGTGAACTGCGGAATCGACAATGTTTCTCTGATCGTCCGTAAAAATTATCACTCTCTGATGGATCATCTCGGCTCCGGCAGAGAATGGGATTTAACCCGTAAATACGGCGGACTCAATATCGTGCCTCCGTTTGCTTCCAATACCGTGAAAGTATACAACGGAAGAATCGAAGCATTGGCGAGCATTCTGGATATGTTAAAGGATGCGAGAGAAAAATATGTCGTGATGTCTGACGCTAACCTTGCGGTAAACTTCGATTTTACAGCGATGCTGGAGCAGCATATCGAAAGCGGTGCGGATGTGACGATCGCATATAAGAAGCAGGAAATTCCCGTCGGAATGAAAAAGCCGTTTGATATTACAAAGGATCTGTACTACACGTTTGAGCTGGACGATGACGGCAGAATCCGTCAGCTGCGGATCAATCCGGAGGACGAGGGAGTTCAGAACCTTTCCATGAACATTTACATCATTGAAAGGGAATTTCTGGTACATATGATCAGCGAAGCCTATAGTAAGGGCATGGTTTATTTTGACCGTGATCTGCTGGCACCGAACCTGGAGCGCCTGAATGTCAGAGGCTTTGAATTTAATGGCTATCTGGCGCGCATCAGTGATATCAAGAGCTATTTCGATGAGAATATGAAGCTGTTAAAGGATGAAAATCTGGACGGTCTGTTTGGCGGCAACCCGATCTACACCAAGATCCGTGACGACAACCCGACCCGTTACATTCAGGGCTCCAAAGCGAAGAACATCATGTCCGCAGACGGTTGCATCATCGAAGGCGAAGTGGAGAACAGTATTCTGTTCCGTGGCGTCAGAATTGCGAAAGGTGCTAAGGTGAAAAACTGCGTCCTGATGCAGGATACGATCGTTGGCGAGGGCGCTAATGTAGAATATATCATTACGGACAAAAACGTAACGATTTCAGCAGGAAAGGAAATCAAGGGAGCGGACAGCTTCCCTGTATATGTAGCAAAGTATCGCAGTGTATAAATGGAGGATTCCTATGGAAGCTTTCCGGATATGGCTGCAGGAGGAGCCGGCGCTGTTTTTAGGAGCAGCGGCGGCTCTGATGCTTATGAGCGGCAGCCTTTATGAGAGGCAGAGAGAACATAAAACAACACAGACATTGATGTTAAAAGGCGGGACGACGCTGATTGCAGCGCTTGTCGCGGGCGCAGCGGTATGGCAGCAGAACAGCCTGGCAGCATGCTTTGTGCTGGCAGCGACGCTTTGCTGTGCGGTCGCGGACGTCTTGCTGGAACGGATTTTTAATCTTGGCGCGTGCGTATTTGCACTGGGACATATCTGCTATCTGGCGGCGTATTTTTCCGAAGCGCATTTTGGCATCGCTACAGCGGTCAGCTTTGTTATTCTGCTGGCAGGGATGTATATGATACACCGAAAACAGACCATCGGAAAAAGCGGCAGGGAGATTTTGTCTGTTGTGGCCTATGGGCTGGTTCTGAGTGCGATGACGGCGGGCGCGATTACCTATTGCCTACAGGAGCAAAGTTTTGGCAGCATGCTCACGGCTTTTGGCGCGGTTGGATTTTTCATTTCAGACAATATTCTGATCTGGCGGCTGCTAAGCGGCTACGAAAGCCGCCTGCAGGGCGCGGTGTTGCTGCTGTTTTATTACGGCGGTGTCTTTTTGATTGCGGCAGGGCAGGTAGTTGGATAAAAATAACGTTTACTTTACGTGTATTTTTTTGTATGATAGGTTACAGCGTGAAAGCAGAAATTCCTCTGTGCAGGAGGCATCTATGGTGGAAAGGGCGCTGGCAAAAACAGAGGCAGCAGATAGGATCGAAAATGGAGTTTGAACATTATATCCAGCAGGGACAGCAGAAGCTGCGCTGCGGCTACACCACAGGAACGTGTGCGGCGCTGGCGGGAAAGGCTGCCGTCCGGATGCTGCTTGGCGGACAAAAAACAGAAGAAATTTCCGTCCTGACGCCGAAGGGGCTTTGGGTCACGACGGCGGTGGAAGAAATTCAAAGCGGCGACGGCTGGGTCAGCTGTGGCGTGCGCAAGGACGCAGGAGACGATATCGATGTCACCGCGCAGTCTCTGATCTGTGTCAAAGCAAAAAAAACGGCGGGAACCAAGATCGTTATCGACGGAGGCATCGGCGTCGGCAGGGTGACAAAGCCAGGGCTGGAACAGCCGGTCGGCGCAGCGGCGATCAATTCTGTCCCGCGGCGGATGATTTTGCAGGAGGCGGAGTCAGAGTGCCTGGACGCAGGCTATGAGGGCGGACTTTTGCTGACAGTATTTGTGCCGGACGGGGAAGCGCTTGCCAAAAAGACCTTCAATCCGCAGCTTGGCATCCAGGGCGGAATATCGATTCTCGGAACGACCGGGATTGTTGAGCCGAAAAGCGTGCAGGCGCTTGTGGATACCATCGGTCTGGAAATACGTCAGCGAAGGGCATTGGGGGAAGATGCACTTTTACTGACACCGGGCAATTACGGCATGGAATTTTTAAAGGATCGACCGGAATTTACCTCCATGACGCCGGTACAGTGTTCCAATTATATCGGGGAAGCCTTCGATTTTGCAGTCAGCAGCGGATTTTCAAAGGTCATATTGGTGGGGCACATCGGCAAGCTTGTCAAGCTGGCGGGTGGTATTATGAATACGCATTCCAGGGTTGCAGACTGCCGGTGTGAGCTGTTCGCCGCCCATGCCGCACTGGCGGGCGTAAGCCGGGATGCGATCGGCAGACTGATGGAGGCTGCGACGACGGACGCCTGTCTGGAAATTCTGGATGAGGAAGGGAAAAAAGAAGCGGTCATGCAGAGTCTGATGAAAAAGATCGGACAGCATGCAGCGCACCGGCTGGGCGGTACGGTGGAAGTTACGGTTCTGGTGTTCAGCAATCGGTTTGGAGTGTTAGGAGAAACTCAGTGTCAGGAAATATAAAGGGGATTTTTTACGGAGTGAGCACGGGTCCGGGAGATCCGGAGCTGATGACGGTCAAGGCGGTACGCATTTTGAAGGAAGCAGACGTCATCGCAGCGGCACGTGTGATGGGAAAACAGGAAACCGCGCTGGAAATTGCAAAGCAGGCGGTCTGCCGGGAGAAGTCGTCAAGGACGGTCTTTTGGAAAACGAGGCTTATGGATATTTCACAACTGTGATTGTAAAGGAGTAAAGAAGTGGTTCATTTTGTTGGGGCAGGCTGCGGCGCGCCGGATCTGATCACATTGCGGGGACGCAGACTTCTGGAAGAAGCGGATGTTATTGTTTATGCGGGCAGTCTGGTCAATCCGGCGCTGCTCGGGTTTGCGAAAAAAGACTGTAGAATTTACAACAGCGCACAGATGACGCTGGAAGAAGTGATTGCCGTCATGGAAGAGGCGGAAAGCAGACAGCAGATGACAGTGCGGCTGCATACGGGTGACCCGAGCCTGTACGGGGCGATTCGAGAGCAGATCGACCGCCTGAAAGAGCAGAAGATTGCTTACGATGTGACGCCTGGCGTTTCGAGCTTCTGTGGTGCGGCAGCAGCGCTGGATGCAGAATACACGCTGCCGGGCATTACGCAGAGCGTGATTATTACCCGGATGGCGGGGCGGACGCCGGTGCCGGAAGCAGAGTCGATTGCCTCCCTTGCGGTGCACGGCTGCGCGATGGTCATTTTCCTGAGCGCCGGGATGTTAGAGGGATTACAGCGCGAGCTGTTAAAGGGCGCTTACACGGAGCAGACACCGGCAGCAATTGTATACAAGGCAAGCTGGCCGGAAGAGCGCACGCTGCGCTGTCCGCTCGGAAATCTTGCCCGGTGCGGGAAAGAAGCCGGCATTTCCCAAACGGCGCTTGTAATGGTCGGAAATTTCCTCGGGGATGTTTATGACAGATCGTGTCTGTATGACCCGGCGTTTACGACAAAGTACCGGCAGGGCACGGATACGGAAGGAAACGCAAATGAGTAATCATATCATCTGTTTCAGCCCAAGCGGCGCAACGCTCGGGCAGAGGATTCTGGCGGTGGAGGATGTCTTTGCTGCAGACTGGGAGCTTACACAGTGTTTCGGAGCAGATCACGAAAGTCTGTCGGACTGGACAAAGCGGGTTTTTCAGCCGGGCAACAATCTGATCTTTATCGGAGCGGCAGGAATTGCCGTGCGCGCGATCGCACCGTATGTCAGTGCAAAGCAGAGTGACCCGGCTGTGGTCGTGATGGATGAAAAGGCAAACTGGTGCATCCCGATTTTGTCCGGGCATCTCGGCGGAGCAAATCTTCTTGCCAATAAACTTGCTAAAATGACAGGCGCGCAGGCGGCGATTACGACGGCAACAGATGTGCGGGGCGTCTGGGCGGTGGACAGCTGGGCGAAACAGGAAGGGCTGACGGTTGTAAATCCTTCCGGAATTAAAGAAATTTCTGCGGGGCTTTTGCAGGGACAGACCAAAAAGCTGTTCAGCGAATTTCCCATTTCCGGAAAACTGCCGGAGGGGCTTGTTTTTTCCGATGCAGCGTCCTGCGATATTTATATCGGAATCCACAGGCTGACAGACCGGGAGCGTCAGCCGCTTTATCTTGTGCCACAAGCGCTGTGTCTCGGAATCGGGTGCCGGAAGGGAGCTTCCGGAGAACAGATGGATGCGCTGTTCGAAAAAGTGATGGAGCAAAACGGTATCTGGCATGAGGCAATTGAAATTGTATGCAGCATCGATTTAAAAAAGGAAGAACCGGGACTGCTTGATTTTTGTGCAGAACATTTTTGGGGGCTGAAAACCTATGATGCAGAAACACTCCGAAATCTGAAGGGAGCGTTTACTGCATCAACGTTTGTAAAACAGGTGACGGGAGTGGACAATGTCTGCGAACGAAGCGCCAAAAAGGGAAGCGGGAATGGGAAAATACTGATTCCCAAAACCGCGCAGAACGGAGTAACGATTGCAGCTGCGATGAAAACGGTTGAAATTTCCTTTTAAAGCAGATCGTTGACGGAGAGAAAAACAATGAAACGTCTTTTTGTAGTAGGGCTTGGGCCTGGCGGCAGGGATGGTATGACGCTGGAGGCAAAAAAAGCGCTGGAACAGTCAGAAGTAATCTGTGGCTATACCGCCTATGCGGATTTAATCCGGGGAGATTATCCGGAGAAGGAATATCTGGTCAGCGGTATGACAAAAGAAGTCGAACGCTGTCATATGGCGCTTTTGGCAGCGCAGGACGGAAAAACGACGGCGATGATCTGCAGCGGGGATGCAGGCGTGTACGGAATGGCAGGGCTTGTACTGTCGTTGGCAGAAAAGTATCCGGAGACGGAGGTTGTGATCGTTGCGGGCGTGACAGCAGCGCTTTCCGGGGCAGCTCGGCTGGGCGCACCGCTGATGAACGATTTTGCCGTGATTTCCCTGTCCGACCTTCTGACGCCAAAGGACGTGATCGAGAAGCGGCTCCGTGCGGCGGCAGCGGGAGATTTTTCCATTTGTCTGTACAATCCGTCGAGCAAAAAGCGGGCGGACTATTTAAGCTGGGCGTGCCGGATTGTATCCGAGTATTATGCACCGGATACGCCCTGTGGCTGGGTGCGGATGATCGGAAGACAGGATGAAGAGAAGAAAACCTGCACGTTGCAGGAGCTTACCAAAGAGCAGGTGGATATGTTTACGACGGTCTTTATCGGCAGCAGCAGGACAAGCTTCCAAAACGGTCTGTTGGTAACAAAGCGCGGCTATGAAAAGCGGGTGGCGGTCAATCGGGCAGGCGGAAAGGAAAAGCTCAGAATCCTGCTGTTTGGCGGAACAACGGAGGGCAGAGAGCTGGCACAACGTCTGTTGACTCTTCCAGTCATTTTTAAAGTCAGTGTAGCAACTCCATATGGAGAGGAACTGCTGCAGGATCTGCCGCAGGCAACGATTCTGGCAGGACGGATGGATCGAACACAGATGGAGCGGGAGATGGAAAAGGGCTATGATCTTGTGATTGATGCGACCCATCCCTATGCGGCAGAGGTGAGCGAAAATATCCGTCAGGCGGCGCAGCAGGAGCAAATCCGTCTGCTTCGGGTTTGCCGCAGAGCTTCAAAGGTCGGCAGTGACTGTTACTGGGTGCAGGATGCAAAGGAGGCGGCAGGACTGTTGCAGACGCTTTCTGGAAATGTCCTGCTGACGACGGGCAGCAAGGAGCTTGTAGCGTTTGAAGGCGTGGAAAAAGAGCGGCTCTATGTGCGGGTGCTTCCCTCCAAAGAAGCGCTTGATCTGTGCGAAAAGGCTCAGATTCCGCACAGCCACATTCTTGCGCTGCAGGGACCCTTCACAACTGCGTTAAATATTGCGCTGATGGAGCAGTACCATATCGGCATCCTCGTGACGAAGGATGGAGGCAAAAAGGGCGGCTTTCTGGAAAAACAGGAGGCTGCGCGCCTGCAGAAGGCTGCGCTTGTCGTGATTGGCAGACCGACGCAGGAAGAAGGGTATTCTGTAGAAGAAGCCTGGAACCTTGTACTGGAGAGCCTGTATGCAAAAGGAGGCGCTGGCGGATACGCGCAGGTCGAGGACAACGCAGCATCCGGGCGGGCGAAGCTGTCCACAGCTGTAGAGCAGGAACTGTGCGTCTACGACACGAAAGGAGGTGCTGTGGAATGAGAAAACTGACAGTCGTTGGAATGGGACCCGGCAGCCAGTCCTGCCTGACACTGGAAGCGTTGGAAGCGTTACGCAAAGCAGACCTGATTGTCGGGGCAGGACGCCTGCTTGAAACACTTCCGGAGGGATGCTCGAAGAATCGGAAAATAGCGGTTTCCGCCCAGGCGGTCTGTGATGCAGTGTATGGTTCTGACAGCAGCTTTCCTTGTGTGGTCTGTACCGGGGACACCGGCTGTTACAGCCTTTGCACCGGGCTTGGAAAATACTGGGACGGAGAGCTCTCCATTCTGCCCGGGATCGGAAGTATGTCCTATTTGGCTGCGAAACTGCAGCTGCCGTGGCAGGACTGGAAAGTGGTGAGCGCTCACGGAAGAGCCTGTGATCCTGTTGCGGCAGTTACAGAAAATCCGGAAGTATTTTTTTTGACCGGACCGGACAATACGGCGCAGGAACTTTGCAGACAGATGATGCAGGCGGGATTTGGCGGATGCCGGGCGTATGTCGGAGAAAAGCTTTCCTATCCGGAAGAACGGATTGTGTCCGGAACAGTTCGGGAAATAGCAGAAAAGATATTTGAGCCACTGGCGGTGCTGGTGGTGAAGCGGGAGAAAACGGCAGACGATATCGGAAACGATACGGTATCTGTGAAAAAGGATTCTGAGAATTCTGTTACGGGATCTTACTGGCGGGAGCGTGCAAAAACACATGGTCCCGGACTTTTGGATGACTGGTTTGTCCGGGGAGAGGTTCCAATGACAAAACAGGAGGTGCGTGCAGCTGCGCTTGCAAAGCTCGGGGCGGCAGGCGCGAAAGTCCTTTATGATGTCGGTGCAGGAACCGGTTCTGTTTCTGTCGAACTTTCGCTGATGGCAGGACAGGCAGACGTGTATGCGATTGAGTGTGAGGAAAAAGCAGTAGAATTGATTGGGAAGAATCGGGAGCGGTTTGGCTGCGGGAATTTGCATGTGGTTTTTGGAAAAGCGCCGCAGGCATTAGACTCCCTTCCTGCGCCGGACGCTGTGTTTATTGGCGGGACGAAGGGGAATCTGCCGGAAATTTTATCCATCCTTTTTGAAAAAAATCCGTCCGTCCGGATCGTTGTGACCGCGATTTTGCTGGAAACAGCACTGCAGGCATGTGAAAGTCTGGAAGCGTTTACCTTAAAGCCGGCAGAAATCATGCAGCTTCAGGTTTCGCGGTCGAAAAAGGCAGGAAAAGGTCATATGCTTTGCGCCAATAATCCGATCTTTATAATCAGTGCCGGAGGATGTGCAGATGAATAGGATTTTATTTGCAGGTCTGTCCAGCGGAAGCGGGAAGACGGCCGTTACCTGTGCGTGCCTGCGGGCGCTGCAGAAAAAAGGAATCTCTGCGGCTTCGTTTAAGTGCGGACCGGACTATATCGATCCGATGTTCCATCAGCGTGTGCTCGGCATTCCGGGAGAAAATCTGGATCTGTTTTTTGCAGATGAAAAAACACTGCAGCGCCAGATTGCCTGCTATGAACAGCGGTGTAAAATTGCAGTGCTGGAGGGCGTGATGGGATATTATGACGGTCTGGGCGGCGTGTCGGACCGGGACTCTACATGGGATGTTGCGTGTGCAACAAATACTCCGGTAATTCTTGTTGTGCGTCCGAAAGGTGCGAGCCTGACGATTGCCGCACAAGTTCAGGGAATGCTTTCTTTCCGGAAAAGAAACCAGCTTGCAGGCATTTTGCTCAATGGCTGTTCGGAAAGGATGGCGCGGCTGCTTGCACCGATGCTGGAGGAACAGACCGGACTGCCGGTTGTTGGTTTTTTGCCCTATGTGGAAGATGCTTCTTTTGAAAGCAGACATCTAGGGCTTGTGACAGCGCAGGAGGTCGGAGCGTTGTCGGAAAAGGTGGACAGGCTGGCTGATACTTTTTTACAACATGTTGATCTGGAGCAAGTGCTGCGGATCGCAGCGACAGCGGACAGCGTGGCAGAGACAATAAAAAGCGAAGCAGCGTTAAAAAGCCCGGATTGTTCGGATTCTCCACAGTTTCCTGCCCCGGATAAAGAGTGCCTTCGAATCGGCATTGCACAGGACACAGCATTTTGTTTTTATTATGAAGAAAACAAAAGGGCGCTGCGGCAACAGGGATTGGAGCTTGTGGAATTTTCGCCGATGGAAGATAAAAAGCTGCCGGAAGGCATCTGCGGACTGTATCTGGGCGGCGGATACCCGGAGCTGCACGCCGGGAAGCTTTCTGAAAACAGTGGGATGCGTCATGCAATTTTTGAGGCGGTCCGTCATGGAATGCCGACGATTGCGGAATGCGGCGGCTTCCTGTATCTGCAAAAGGAACTGGAAGACGCTGACGGACAGGTCTGGGAGATGACAGGCGTTTTGGATGGAAGCGGATTTCGGACGAACCGCCTGCAGCGCTTTGGATACGCGGTCATGACAGCAAAAGAAAATTCCATGCTGTTTGAAAAAGGGGAAAGCATTCCGGTGCATGAATTTCATTACTGGGATTGTACGCAGAACGGGACAGCGTTTGAAATGAAAAAGCCGGTCGGAAACAAAACCTGGGAGGGAAGCGTAGCAGGAAGCAGTCTGTATGCAGGCTTTCCGCATTTATATTTTCTGGCAGAGCCAAGGCTGGCAGAACGGTTTGCCAGGGCAGCGGAAAAATGGCAGGAAAAGCAAAGGGAGAAGGCGTTGTGAATTTGGAAAGGTTATCAAATCAGCTGAATCAGATATCGGAGCCGGACAAAAAGGCAGCGTCGGAAGCGAAGCAACGATGGGACAGTGTGGCGAAGCCCCTGGGAAGCCTCGGGCTTTTGGAGGATGCACTGATTCGGATTGCAGCGCTGACTGGGAGCGCGGACATTGATCTGTCGGTGCGCAGATTGTATCTGATGTGTGCGGATAACGGCGTAGTGGCACAGAACGTCACACAGACCGGAAGCGAAGTGACCGCGCGGATGGCAGACAGCTTTGCCGCCGGAAAAAGCAGCGCCTGCAGGATGGCAAAGGTGGCGAACTGTCAGGTAGAGGCGGTCGATCTCGGAATTTTAAATTATCCGGGAAATCCTGGAGTCCGAAACTGTCGGATCGCCAACGGGACGGCGGATATTACGCAAAAGCCGGCGATGACAAAGGCAGAGCTGTACCGCTGTATCGAAACGGGAATCGGGCTTGTAAAGTGCGCAAAAGAGGATAGGGTAAAGCTTTTGGTGACCGGAGAAATGGGAATTGGCAATACGACGACGTCCAGCGCGGTTGCTTCGGTTCTGCTTGGCTGTGATCCGCTGCTTGTGACGGGACGCGGTGCAGGCTTGTCTGACAGCGGGCTTTCCCGTAAACTGGAGGCAATAAAAAAAGCGATAAAGCTTCACCACCCGGATCCGGAAGATCCGCTCAGTGTGCTCTCTATGCTTGGCGGGTTCGATATTGCAGGAATGGTCGGTCTCTACCTTGGCGGCGCGCTGTATCAGGTTCCGGTGCTGATTGATGGTGTGATCTCTGCAGTGGCGGCACTTTTGGCGGTAAAAATCTGCCCGGCTTCCAAAAAGGCAATGCTGGCAACTCATGTATCTGCGGAACCGGCCGGATGCATGATTCTGGATGCAATCGGTCTGGAACCGATGATCACGGCTGGCATGCGTCTCGGAGAAGGAACCGGTGCGCTGTGCGCGATTCCGATGCTGGATATGGCGTGCAGCGTCTATCAGGGTTCTACATTCGGAGAGCTTTCGATCGAGGCGTATGAAGAGCAGGGCAGCCAGCTGTAAGGAAGCAGAAAATGGAAAAGAGGAAGGATATGCTGACATTGATTGTGGGCGGAAGCGCGAGTGGAAAGAGCGCTTTTGCGGAAAATTACGCGATGGAAGCCGGAGAAAACCGTATTTACATCGCAACGATGCAGCCGATGGACAACGAATGTCTGGCACGGATTGAAAAACATCGTGGGATGCGCGCACAGAAAAATTTTCAGACAGTGGAATGTTATACCGGTTTAAAACAGGTGCGCGTTCCGAAAGACAGCGTCGTTTTGCTGGAATGTATGAGCAACCTGACTGCGAATGAAATCTACGCGCCGGAGGGCGTCGGAGAGGATCGGTGCAGCGAAGAAATTCTGGCAGGCGTAAAAGCTCTGGAAAACCAGTGCAGGCATCTGATCATTGTCAGCAACGAAGTGTTCGAGGGCGGGACAAATTATGATCCGTCTACGGTGCGGTATCTGGATATCCTCGGAAAAATCAACCGGGAAATTGCAAAAATGGCGGATGCGGCAGCGGAAATTACAGCAGGGTGTTGGATCTGGCATAAGCAGGGAGGAAAAATCCAATGATTTCGACAGTGATCGTGGCATTTTCGATGTTTTCGGCAATTCCGATGCCGCAGACAGAATGGACAAATAAAAGTATGCGATATGCGTTGTGCGCGTTCCCGCTGATCGGCGCAGTGATCGGCGCGCTGGTGTGCCTGTGGCGTTTTGTGTGCCTGCGGATGGAGTTTTCGGAATGGATACTGGCGGCGGGAATCTGTGTACTTCCGGTACTTGTGACCGGAGGCATTCATCTGGACGGCTTCTGCGATACGGCAGATGCGCTGGCAAGTCATCAGGATACAGAAAAAAAATTACAGATTTTAAAGGATCCGCATATGGGCGCGTTCGCGGCGATCTGGCTGGGCTGTTATTTTATCGGCCAGCTTGCTCTTGCAGTGACGGCAGCACAAATGCAGGCAGATCTGACAGCGCTGGCGTTTGGCTATTGTATCAGCAGAAGCCTTTCCGGGCTTGCAGTTGCGAGCTTTCCTCTTGCGAAAAACAGTGGTCTGGCATATACTTTTGCAGAGTACGCGGATAAAAAGAAGGTGCGAACGTTTCTTGCTGTCTTGGCAGCAGTCCTTTGTGTCCTTTGCTGTATTTGCTGCGGGAAAAAAGGCATTGGCGTAAGCATTGCCGCAATCGGGACTTTTTTGTATTATCGGTTCCGGCTGATTGGAAAATTCGGCGGTCTGTCGGGGGACCTGGCAGGATGGTTTGTCCAGATGTGCGAACTTTTCATGCTGGCAGCAGTGGTACTGACAGAGTATCTGTAGTGCGGCAGAAAATATCGCAGGTGCGATCTTGTAAATGGCGCTGGCGAAGGGTAGTTTTTGCAGGAGAAGGGAAAAAAACAGGCATGATTTATATTTTTGGACCATATGCGGCCGGAAAACGGGAGTATGTCCGGGAAACTTTCGGCTATACGGAAGCAGATTTTTCGACAAAAGCAGAGGATAACTGCAGGGTGCTTTACGATGCACAGCAGCTGGCTTCCAAAGTCGGAAATCGGCCGGAAGAGCTGGAAAAGCTGGCGGAGCAGCTTTGCAGAAAAGAAGTCGTCATCGCAACGGAAACCGGGTGCGGTGTCGTGCCGATAGATGCTGCAGAGCGGGAGGCAAGAGAAGCAGCCGGACGACTGTCGATTCTGCTTGCAAAACGGGCGCAGAAAGTCATTCGTGTCTGGTGCGGCCTGCCGGAAAGCCTTCGATAACAGATGTCTGGACCGGACGTCAACAGGGGAGGTGTGGCAGAAATGAGAGGAAAATATGGAGCAGAAGATAGAAATCTGGCTGATCCGTCATGGAAAAACGCCAGAAAATGAGCAGCACCGTTATATCGGGTGGCTGGATTCCTCCCTCGGAAGTGCTGGAAAAGCGGAGCTTATCCGCGCTTCGGAAACCGTTTCCAAAGTATGGGTGACGAACAGACGCAGGACACAGGAAACGGCGCAGATTCTGTTTCCAGGAGCAGAGCAGATCCTTGTACCGGGGCTGGAAGAAATGAATTTCGGCAGTTTTGAAGGAAAAAATTTTGAAGAGATGCAAAATGACAGCGCCTATCGGAGCTGGGTGGAGAGCGGCTGCCTGGATGTCTGTCCGGGCGGGGAGAGCAAAGCAGTTTTTTGCAGCCGCGTCTGCAGCGCTTTTTTGGAGCTGACCCAGGGATGGCAGCAGAAAGAACCGCAGGCAGTTTATCCGGTTGTGGCCCACGGCGGCACGCAGATGGCTCTGTTAGAACAATTCGGAGAACCGAAAAGAAGTTATTATGAAGGACAGACGCAGGCCGGGGACGGCTGGAAGCTTGTCTGGGAAAACGAAAGGCTCTGGATAAAGGGGCAGCTTTCGTTTCGCAGGCAGCAGGAAAAGAGAGGAAAAAGATGAGAATAGCAGCAGCCGTTTTATGCGGCTTTTTCATGGATTTGTGCCTGGGGGATCCAGACTGGATGCCGCACCCGGTTATTTATATGGGAAAAGCAATCAGCGCGCTGGAAAAATTTCTGCGCAGGAAGTTTCCGGATACCCAAAAGGGACTTCTGATGGCGGGAGCAGCCCTGGCAGCGATTCTGCCGCTTGGAAGCTTTCTGATGGCGGCAGCCGCAATTTATCTGGCAGGTTTGGTGCATCCCGTGCTGGCATTTTTGCTGGAAACGCTGTGGTGTTGGCAGGCGCTTGCGGTGAAGGGACTGTATACAGAGAGCATGCGGGTGAAAAAAAAGCTGGAAGAGCAGGATCTGCCCGGCGCCAGGAGCGCGGTGGCAAGAATTGTCGGAAGGGATACGCAGAATCTGGACGCAGCGGGAGTTGCAAAGGCTGCGATTGAGACGGTGGCGGAAAATTTTTCGGACGGTGTGGCAGCACCGCTTTTTTATCTGGTGATCGGAGGTGCGCCGTTGGGACTTTGCTATAAAGCCATCAATACGATGGACAGCATGGTCGGCTATAAAAATGACCGGTATCTGTACTTTGGACGCGCGGCAGCAAAGCTGGACGACGTTGCAAACTATATTCCGGCGCGGATTTCAGCTTTTTTGATGATGTTTGCAGCGCTTCTGACCGGGCAGAACGCAAAGCATGCGTTTCAAATCTGGAAGCGCGACCGTTACAATCACGCAAGCCCGAATTCCGCCCAGACAGAAAGTGTGGCGGCAGGAGCGCTGGACATCCTGCTTGCAGGGGATGCATGGTATTTTGGGAAGCTGGTAAAAAAGCCGACGATTGGAGAGGATCTGCGGACGGTGGAAGCAGCAGATATTATGCGGATTAACCGGATGATGATCACAGCGAGCCTGATCGCGCTCGTGTTGTTTCTTGCGGTCAGATGTGTACTGTGTATATTGTTATAGAATATATAAGACGGCTTGCGGGGAAGGTGCAGAAGAATGCACAAAAGAAAGCTGTGTAATCTGTGCGCAGGCAGAAGGAGAAAAGAATGGAACTGATTCATGGCGGAGACTGGGCAGGACAAGAGGAGCGTCTGGGAAACCGCAGCATCCGGGATTTTTCTGCAAATGTCAGTCCGCTGGGCGTGCCGGATGGCGTCCGGGAGGCGATCTGCCGGGCGGCAGGGAAAATAGACCGTTATCCGGATCCGTTATGCAGAAAACTGATTCAAAAACTCTCGGAGGAGCTTTCCTGTCCGGAAGAATGGATTGTCTGTGGCAACGGGGCAGCGGATCTGATTTATCGGCTGTTTCAGGCGGAAAAACCGAAAAAGGTGCTGCTGACAGCTCCGGCATTTGCGGAGTATGAACAGGCGGCAGCACTTGTCGGGAGCAGGATTTATTTTTATGAACTAAAAGAAGAAGATCAGTTTCAGATTCAGGAGGATATTCTGGAACAGATTACGCCGGATACAGATCTTGTTTTTCTGTGTGAACCGAATAATCCGACCGGGCAGTGCACAAAACACAGCCTGCTGACAGCAATTCTGGAGCGCTGTCGGGAATGCAGTGCACTTCTTGTGCTGGATGAGTGTTTTCTGGAATTTTTACCGGATCGGAAGGAGCGGACGCTTTTGCCGTATCTTGGACAGTATCCGAACCTGGTGATTCTGAGGGCGTTTACGAAGCTCTATGCGATGGCAGGGGTCCGGCTTGGATATTGCGTGTGCAGTGATGCAAAGCGAAAAGAACAGCTGATGGAAAGCGGACAGCCGTGGGGAGTGTCGCTTCTGGCACAGGAAGCCGGAGTCGCCGCACTTTCGGAGCAGGCATATGCAGACCGGGTGAGAAAACTGGTGGAACAACAGCGACCGATCCTGGTAAAGGGTTTGCGGCAGGCAGGATTTACAGTCTGGGAGGGAAAAGCCAATTATCTGTTGTTTCGCAGTCACGATGCGACGCTTGGAAAAAGAATGGAAGAAGCAGGATTCCCGATGCGGGACTGCTCCAATTATCATAACCTGCAGCCCGGGGACTACCGGATTGCAGTGCGCACAGAGGAAGAAAACCGTGGGTTTCTGGAGGCACTTTTTTTGTGTCAGGGAAAAAAGCAGCTTTGAACCCGATTGCGTCGGAACTGTCTGAAGGCATTTGCGGAAATGGAATGGGGAAAAACAATGAAGCAAAATATTATGATTCAGGGCACGATGTCGAGTGCCGGAAAGAGCCTGATCTGCGCGGCACTGTGCCGTATTTTTACGCAGGATGGTTTTAAGACTGCACCGTTTAAAAGCCAGAATATGGCGCTCAACAGTTTTATCACGGAAGACGGGGCAGAGATGGGGCGCGCGCAGGTCATGCAGGCGGAAGCTGCGAAAATCAGACCGGATGCGAGGATGAACCCGATTCTGTTAAAACCTACCAGTGATGTGGGAAGTCAGGTTATTGTCAACGGGCATGTGCTCGGAAACATGCCTGCAGCGTCTTATTTTAAATATAAAAAGCAGCTTGTCCCGGAAATCATGAAAGCTTACCGATCCCTGGAAGAGGAATATGACATTATTGTGATTGAGGGCGCGGGCAGCCCGGCAGAGATCAATTTAAAGAAAAACGATATCGTCAACATGGGCATGGCGAAGATGGTGGACGCGCCGGTGCTGCTTGCCGGAGATATTGACCGGGGCGGCGTTTTTGCGCAGCTTTACGGGACAGTTGCCCTGCTGGAAGAGGAAGAAAGAAACCGGGTGAAAGGACTGATTATCAACAAGTTCCGGGGAAACGTTGAGATTTTAAAACCCGGACTTGCAACGCTGGAGGAGTTGACGAAAATTCCGGTAGCAGGTGTCATTCCGTGGATTTATGCAAAGCTGGATGATGAGGACAGTCTCGCGCCTCGTCTGTCCCGGGTACAGGCGGGGGCAGGCGTGGATATCGCAGTGGTTCG
>ERZ780212.1308-NODE-1308-length-20167-cov-5.590742_pt1 | contig 20167 bp, 19 predicted proteins | sample MGYA00511364_ERZ780212 | MGnify/ENA primary metagenome ERZ780212 (study PRJEB29588, sample SAMEA2147991) | human gut metagenome | biome: human gut; feature: human-associated habitat; material: faeces | place: Denmark | collected 2008/2010 ...
AAAATACATTGCTGTTCACGGCAGACGCGATGAATCGCGTCTCTACGGTAAAAATAAAATAAGGCAGACATGGTTCTTCATACACCTGAACTGCAGATGAACCCCTTTTGCAAAACACGGGTCGGCAGATGCCATGAGGTTAAATAATGAAAGGCATGTTCCTTAAATAATGTAAAAGATTTTTGTTGAACCTTTTTTGCAGCCAATTTGCCGTAAATTACAATATAACAGTATATAACAAGTTTTGCAAGTATGCGCTGGCACGCTTTTTGCTAATCTCAAAAGATGTAAACATGCTTTGACGGCCGGGTGTTTTTTTGTATCTTCGCAAGCGTAAATCAAAAATCCCTTTCATACTAATTACTTAAACCGTCAAACATGAGGAACCTTAAGATATTCGCCGTGGCCATAATGTTGCTTACAGCCGGGATTCCGGTAGTGGCCGACAACGACAACAAAGACAACGGCGAACAGGAACAATATGAGGAAATAGACAACTTCGACTTCTTATACGACAATGAGGCTTACGGCGAGGATTACGAGTTTTCGCAGATTGACGATGTGCTTAACGAGGCGTTCTCGCATCTCGGCGCGCGCTACCGCAGGGGGCAGTCAGGCCCTAACGCTTTTGACTGTTCTGGCTTTACCAGCTATGTTTTCAAGAACATGGGCATCGACCTGAACCGCTCGTCGCGCGCTCAATATACCCAGGGCGAAGCCGTAGACAAGGACGAATTGCGCACTGGCGACCTAGTGTTTTTCACAGGCTCCAATTCGCGCGGGCCGATAGGACATGTCGGCATTGTGGTTGATGTCGACCCAGTAAGTGGGAGCTTCAACTTCATACACGCCAGCATAAAGGGCGTAAAGGTTAGCAATTCAAAGGAGAGATATTACTCGCGCCGTTATGTAGGAGCGCGCAGGGTAATGGAATGATTAAGTTAAGAGTTAAGAATTAAGAGTTAAGAAAATCTGCGTTTCATCACAATTAAGGCATGTTTTCTTAACTCTTAATTCTTAACTCTTAATTCTTTTATGTGTTATGTCCGGCAGGCTTTTCAGCGTATTCATTGTTTTCGTAGTGCTGCTTACGGCGGCTTGTACATCCGGCGGAGGTTTTAAGGGCCGCGGCGGGTCTGTGCCGGCTACGTCGCAAGGCGGCGACAGCATTGCCGCCAAACCGCCGGCAATCCGTGTGGATACGTTTGTAGTAGCCCTGACAGGCGACATAATGATGGGTACAACTTATCCCGATTCGGCACTGCCCCGCGACTGCGGTGCGGCTTTATTTGCCGATGTTGGCGGAATATTGCGCCGCGCCGACATCGCCGCCGGTAATCTTGAGGGTGCCTTGTGTGACACTTCGGTTGCCGCCAACAAGCGAAAGTCGGAACATTCATACCTGTTTCGCACCCCTGTGGAGTTCGCCCCGCGCCTGAAAGAGGCTGGATACGATTTCCTGAGCATGGCCAACAACCATGCCCTTGATTTCGGGTATGACGGCGTGAGGTCTACGGAGGAATCGCTCGACATGGCCGGAATCAAGTATGCCGGCTTGCGCGGGCGTAGCGAATGTGCCGTAGTGGAAAGGCGTGGCATAAGGTTCGGCCTGTGCGCTTTCGGCCATAATTATTATACTTTGCGCCACAGTGAATTGTGGAAGGTTAAGGAAATACTCGACAGCCTGTGCTCAATGGCCGACGTGGTGATAGTGTCTTTCCACGGCGGCGGCGAGGGCAAGGCGTTCAGCCATCTGCCTTACGAGGAGGAGATGTTCCTCGGCGAGAAGCGCGGCTCGCTGCGTAGCTTCGCAAGGTACTGCATAGACAACGGTGCCGACATTGTGTTCGGCCACGGCCCACACGTGGTGCGCGCCGTTGAAATGTATAATGGGCGTCTCATTGCCTACAGCTTAGGCAACTTCTGCACGCCTTACGGTGTAAGCATAAGCGGGGTGTCGGGCTATGCTCCGGTGATAGAGGCCGTGACAGACAGGCGTGGACGCTTCATTAAAGGGCGGATATATCCGTTCGTACAGCGTCGCGGTCTCGGCCCCAGACGCGACACGACGGGAGTGGTGGTTAAGCGGATAATGGAACTGACCGCCGCAGACATACCCGGCGGAAAACTTGAAATACGTCCTGACGGGGAAATAAGGAGAAAGTGATACGCGGTTGTTGAAAAAACAAATGGCGTGCGAAGCCTTCGGCCTTGCACGCCATTTATTTGGCATTCTGTTAAAATCAGTCTTCTTTCTTTGTAACGACTTTTTTCTCGGCGATACGAGCCTTCTTGCCAGTGAGCTTGCGGAGGTAGTACAGTTTGGCGCGACGCACCTTGCCGTGCTTGTTCACCTCGATGCTTTCGATGTTGGGTGACTCTATCGGGAAGATGCGCTCTACGCCGATAGTACCTGACATCTTGCGTACCGTGAAGCGCTTTTTGTCGCCCTCGCCGCTAATCTTTATAACAACGCCACGGTAAAGCTGGATTCTCTCTTTAGAACCCTCAACGATTTTGTAAGCGACAGTTACAGTGTCACCTGACTTGAACTCAGGGAACTTCTTGCCGGTTGCAAATGCTTCTTCAGCAACTTTAATTAAATCCATTTGTATTTGATAATTAAATTTGTTTATCGTTCCGGCGCAACATAACGAGGCAACTCTTCTTCCTGTCAGCGATTACGCGGAAAGCGGTGCAAAGGTACTTATTTTCTGTTTTGCCGCCAAACGTAACCCGTTTTTTTTACGCTTTTCTTTGTCTTATATGCGTTTTTAGCTACCTTTGCAGATGTTTTTAGTTGGATTTTATGTATAACAAGCTGATTTTCTGCGGACTTGTTCCCGTCTCGCTTTTATCCGTCGCATGTTCGACTGGTTATCATGCCGTCGGTTTCCAGCGGTCTAGGATACTTATTGACAGTACGTATGACGGCGTGAAGGATGAGGCTGTAGCCGACTTCATGGCACCTTATAAGCGGCAGGTTGACAGCATAATGAGTCCGGTGGTGGGCATGGCGGCCGGATACATGTACGCCGAAAGGCCGGAGAGCAACCTCTCCAACCTGCTGGCCGACATACTTGTATGGAGCGGTGAAGGTTATGGCGAACGGCCTGATTTCGCCGTTTATAACATCGGTGGCATACGTTCGGCGTTTGCAGAGGGGAAAATTACTTATGGCGACGTGCTTGACGTTGCGCCGTTCGAGAATAAAGTATGTTTTGTCACGCTTACAGGCGGAAAGGTGCTCGAACTGTTCGGGCAGATAGCCGCCGTGGGCGGCGAGGGCGTAAGTAATGGAGTTGAATTGGTGATAACTAAGGACGGACGGCTTAAATCAGCCAAACTGCACGGTAAAGCCATAGACCCGAAGGCCGAATACCGCGTGGCTACGCTTGACTATGTAGCGCAAGGCAACGACAACATGACAGCTTTCAAAGCCTCGACGGCCGTTAACTCTCCGAGGGGTGAAGGCAACAACGTGCGCTTTATCATCATGGATTACATGAAGAAGAAAATGTCGCAAGGCATAAGTATAAGCGCACGGGTGGAAGGTAGGATAAAAATAGACGGCAAATGAAGCGCTTACTTTTTATAATAATGATTATGGCCTTTGCCATGGAGGCGTCGGCCAAGGGCAAGCGGATAGTGATACTCCACACGAACGATACTCACAGTTGCGTATATCCGCTTAATTCAAACCTTGCGGACACAATGCTCGCAGGGCGCGGCGGCTTCGTGAGGCGTGCCGTCATGGTAAAAGCCGAACGTAAGAAGAATCCCGCCCTGCTCTTGCTTGACAGCGGAGATTTTTCGCAAGGTTCATCTTATTACACCTTGTTTAAAGGCGATGTTGAAGTGGGGCTGATGAATATGATGGGGTATGACGCGGCTGCGATAGGCAATCATGAGTTTGACTTCGGTCTTGACAACATGGCCCGTTTGTTCAAAAAAGCCGAATTCCCGATAGTTTGTGCCAATTACGACTTTACGGGCACTGTGCTTGAGGGTGTGGTAAAGCCTTACACCATAATTAAAAGAGACGGGGTGAAGATTGGCGTGTTCGGTCTTTCGCCACGGCTTGACGGCCTTGTGCTAGCCGAACTCTGCGCTGGAGTGAGGTATAATGACCCGGTGAAAGCCGCCAATGACGTGGCACGGTTGTTGAAAGAGAAGGAAAAGTGTGACATTGTCGTGTGCCTTTCGCATTTGGGATGGGATATTCTTGGTACTGACGATACCGAGATGATGCCTCTGACTAGGAATATCGATATCGTGCTGGGCGGGCACTCGCATACTTATTTTGAGCAAATGGAGTATGTGGACAACCTCGACGGTAAGCCCGTGCCTAATGACCAGAACGGCAAGCACGGGATTTACGTGGGCAGGATAGTCGTTGATTTGGAGAAGAAGTAAGCACGGAAGATTTGCCGCAAGACAAAATATTCTCGCTTTAGCACCGTTATATAAATAATGAGCAGACTGTTTTCCATATTGCTTTTTTTGTTGTCAGCGATTGCCGCGGGCGCTCAAGGCAATGCCGTGCAGAACAGGCCGTACACAGACTTGAGGCCGTTTCATTTCGGTGTTGTCGTAGGAACGCATTTTCAAGACGTGGAATTCAACAACATAGGGCCTCAGATGGTGATGAACGATGACGGCACACAGTCAGAGATGTTAATCACATGCGACCAAGACCGTTGGGACATGGGCTTTAACGTAGGTGTGCTTGGCGAGTTGCGACTAGGTAATCATTTTGCTTTCCGTATGGCTCCGACGATGTATTTCGGCAACCGCCATCTTACATTTTACAACCTGACGGAAAAGCAGGCAAACGGTGAGCCTGTAAGGCAGACGCAAGACATGAAGACCGTTTACATAGGCGTGCCGTTGAATATGATATTCAGCGCGCCTAGGCTTGATAATGTAAGGCCATACATCATGGCCGGAATAGACCCTATGGTGAACCTTTCGGGAGGTGATGACGATTACGTCAGGCTGAAACGTTATGACGTGTTTCTCGAAGTAGGCTTAGGTTGCGACATTTATTTGCCGTTTTTCAAATTACGTCCGGAGCTGAAGTTTTGCTACAGTTTGATAAACAGTCTCGACACGAAACATGCCGACCGCCTGCGCGACAAGAATAAGATAATGTATGCCAAATCAATCAACGAGGCACACAGCAAAATGATAGTTTTGTCATTTTATTTTGAATGAGTTTACAATATCCGGCAATACTTAAAAATGAACATGGCGCATTGTTGTTCGTTTTTAAGTTTGAAATGCGATGCAAAACGTTAAACATTTAAAAAACGGATACCCAAAAGTAGGTATTAAAGATAAAAATATTACCTTTGCAACGTACAAATCTAGGTACAAAACATTATTCATTAAATAAAAACAAGATTATTATGGCTTACGTAATTGGTGACGATTGTATCGCTTGCGGTACTTGTATCGACGAATGTCCGGCAGGAGCAATCTCAGAAGGCGAGAAGTATTCTATCAACCCTGACATGTGCACAGAGTGTGGCACTTGCGCGGATGTATGCCCGTCAGAGGCTATTAGCTTAGGCTAAATTTAATTTAGAATTAAACGTAAGGCGGCTTGATGTTTTTTCAGGCCGCCTTTTATGTTGTATTCATTTTTAGTTTTTACACTTTCCGTGCTGCCAGCCAGCAGTTTGCTTCGTGTGAGTTGATAACGCCAATGGCCTGTAAAAATGAATAAATTATGGTGCTGCCCACGAATTTCATGCCTCTGCGGCAAAGGTCTTCAGAAACGCTATCCGACAGTGGCGACGTGGTGTTGCCGGTTTCAAAAATGGTATTACCTTTGGTAAAACTCCATATATAGCGGTCGAACGAACCGAATTCACGGCGTATATCAATGAAAACGCGGGCGTTGGTTACGGCAGCGTTGATTTTTAGGCGGTTGCGCACGATGTTTTTGTCTTGTTGTAGTAACAGTATCTTGTTTTCGTCATATTTTGCGATTTCTTCGAATTTGAAACCACAGAATGCCTTGCGGAAAGCCTCGCGCTTGTTTAAAATACATTCCCAAGAAAGTCCTGCCTGAAAAGATTCGAGCACGAGCATCTCAAAAAGTTTTCCGTCGTCGTGAACGGGCACGCCCCATTCATGGTCGTGATAATCAACGTATGCCGGGTTTGCCGTGTTGCACCAACGGCATCGTGGTTTCATATTTTCGGTTTGCATAATCTTTATCGTATGTCATTATATTTGTGACACTATAGTTGTAATCTGCTGACGTGCCTGCCATGTTCATGTATGCAAACAAAATAATGATGGTCATAAACTTGTATGAATACATAAACAAGCCGGACTATAATAATTTACAAATGCGCTCGAAACACTTTTATGCAAAATTACAGGAACGCTGGCAGGGAATAAATACTTTGTGCCGGAATAACTAATCTTAAGATCTTACAGCTTAACATCCGCTCCCGTCTATACGGCATGACGTGTTTTCGCCATTCTTCGAGCGTGGGGTAAGACCAGCTTTTTCTGGTTTCAGTGTTACGGTTCCATCTTCAAGGATGAAACATGGAATACCGATTGCACCGACACGTTTCATTACGTCAAATGCAGGGTTGTTGTCACGTAGGCGCATAAACTCTTTAAGGTTTTTTACGTGTGCACCTATATCAATCACTTCATATTGACTGTCTCCTTTCACCTGTTCCTCCACGTAAGTGCAATCTGGACAGGTACTCATTCCATAAATCCTAATCATGGCTCCATGAATTTTGTTATATCAGTTAAACAAATAAAATAATAACTTCGCTTATAGTTGTTATTTCCCCCCCCCCCACGCAGCATATTATTGCTATTGATAGCCAATGAGTTATGATTTAAACGGTAGAAGGAAAATTTTGCAAAATGTCTTCACTTGTCAAAATGCTCTTATTTAACGTATTTAACTTTTGCTTGCTCGAAATTTGGGAAGGATGCGGAAATCTGTTGCGATTGCCGCATCTGTTTCTCGCTTGCAAAGATAAGGTTTATTTGTGATAATGTCGCCAATTATTTCCGCTTCTTTCTCATTCCCTTAACTTGACTTTATTATTCGCATATATATATGTGCGGCTTTAAAGTCAAGTAGCAGGAATGTATGGATGTGTTTCTTTTGGCCAGCAAGCATTCTCGGAAGTAAACCATTATTTTTGATGTAAACCTATCATTAAATAAATAAAAAGCATTATTTTTGCATATTATATGATAAGTTATGGCTAAAAATACAATGGGCACCAAGTTGCCACGGAAATTGGAACAAAAGATGCAGGTAGTGGGAGAGCAGATAAAGTTGGCTCGGCTGCGCAGGAATCTGAGCGTGGCTCAGGTGGCGGAACGGGCTACCTGTTCTCCACTAACCGTGTCGCGCATAGAGAAAGGTGCCCCGACGGTGGCGATAGGCATTTATCTCCGGGTGCTTTACGCCCTGCAATTGGATGATGACATCCTGTGGCTGGCCAAAGAAGATAAATTGGGAAAAGCATTGCAGGATTTGAGTTTGAAGACAAGGGAGCGGGCATCTAAAAAGGAATAGGCGATGAAGAAACTTTATGTGTATGCCGATTTTGACTGGCTCAAGGAAATAGAGCTTGTCGGAGAATTGGGGTATGAATCGCTCCGTGGCTCCGACAGCTATAGCTTCTCGTTTCATGATGAGTGGTTGAGGAAACACGGCGATTTGTTCCTGAGTGAAGACTTGAACAATTATCCCGGGATGCAATATACGCAGCCGGGGAAAGATATATTCGGGTGTTTTTCGGATGCCTTGCCAGACCGTTGGGGGCGTACCTTGCTTTTGCGACGGGAGCAAATTGCCGCATCGGAAGAAGGCAGGCCAGTATGTCGGTTGTCATCGTTTGACTTTCTGACGGGCATAGACGATTTCTCACGTATGGGAGGTTTCCGTTTTAAGGAAGAGAAGGACGGGGATTTCATTAATGTGGACGAATCCTTGAAGATTCCTCCTTTGGCGGATGTACGGGAACTGATAGCGGCCAGCATGGAGATTGAGAAAAGCGAGGAAGAAAACCTGCTGCCAGCTAAGAAATGGATAAACCAGCTTGTGATGCCGGGCTCTTCTCTGGGTGGCGCGAGGCCGAAAGCCAGTGTCATCGGTGAGGACAAAACGCTATATGTCGCCAAATTCCCTTCACGCAAGGATGATTATGATGCCGGATTATGGGAGCATTTTGCCCATCTGCTTGCGAAGAAGGCAGGAATCAATGCCGCATATACTGAAGTCTTGTCGGTTGGAGAGAAATACCATACGTTGTTATCCAGACGTTTCGACCGTACACAGGAAGGGCGTCGGATTCATTTCGCTTCCGCAATGACGCTGTTGGGGCTTTCGGATGGAGATAACGCCACGACATGGCACGGCTATTTGGACATAGTTGATTTCATCCTTCAGAATTGCACCCATGTAGAGGAAAACCTGCAAGAGCTTTACCGCCGGGTGGCTTTCAATGTCTGTATTGGTAATAGCGATGACCATTTCCGCAATCACGGTTTTCTTTTGACGGCCAAAGGTTGGACATTGTCTCCGGCTTACGACATGAATCCTACGCTGAATGAATATCAAAGCCTGCTCATCACTTCCACATCCAACAAAGCCGATTTACATATCTTGCTGGATGCTTGCGAGGATTATATGATAGGGCGGAAAGTGGCGGAAGGCATTATACAGGAGGTTGTCAGCGCTATAAAGGATTGGCGAAGCATAGCCATGCGTCTGGGCATTTCCAAGAGAGAGATGGATATGTTTGCCAGCGTGTTGGACGGACGGGTATCGGAATTCAAAATTTAGCTATTGTGTTATAGTTCAAGTATTTCAGAAAAAAGTTCTGTATTTATATGCTTTCTTGCAATCAAATTTTGTATTTTTGCATCAAACTATAAGTTTTTTCTACATGAAGCAACTAAATAGAATAAAGGTAGTACTTGTTGAACAAAACAGGACGGCAAAATGGCTTTCTGAGCAGATTGGTAAAAATACCTGTTCTGTGTCCCGTTGGTGTACAAACACATCGCAACCTGACCTCGAAACATTGTTTCGTATCGCTGAAGTCCTGAACGTGGATGTAAGGGAGTTGCTTTATGTAGAAAAGCAAAATAGTTCAACCAGTCTCCAACAGACAGCCGATTAACAGGAAATTGCTTGCTCAAATTACCGGAATACCGGCATCAACAGTTACTAGAATTATTTCGAAGTTATCTACTGATCCATTACTTTTGATTGAACGGTATGGAGCTAAAAAGGCTGGTGGATATGTATTGACTGAGAAAGGAAATGCGTTACTAATGCGATAAACATAAAAGAATGAAAACATCTGATAATAACATAAGTCCCATTCTGAATAATCCGTATGAGGAACCCAAGTGGCATTATGATGTTACACTTGAAGGTAATTTGGATTATTCAAGGATATTGGAAGGCAGGAGGCCCTATTCGGCTCATCTGACTGTTATGCCCGATGCTTCGTCTGCAAAGTCTTTATTTTCCGCTGGCGATATTCCGATAGAGGATGAAAATGCTAATTTTATAAATGGAATCAGGCAGGTCGTTAAAGAGTGGAGAGAACAAGGCTACCCCAAGGTGACCCGTACGTCGCGTGACCTTTTGGCTTATTGGTTTTTGAATCCGGAAAGGGACCTCAATAAATCTCTTTTCTTTTGTCAAAGAGAGGCTGTGGAAACTGCTATATATCTGAATGAAGTGGCTCCCCGTGATCCGAATTTGGGGCGGAGCATTCTTCATGAATTGGATATGCGTCGGGAAACCATATCCGATAAGTATGAGGATATTCTGCCACGTACCGCATTTAAGATGGCGACAGGTACGGGGAAAACGGTGGTGATGGCTATGCTCATTCTGTATCACTATATCAATAAGAAAGAGAATCCACAAGATACTCGTTTTGCTGACCATTTTTTGATTGTTGCTCCGGGCATTACCATCCGTGACCGCCTCGGAGTACTCTTTATTGATGACTCCGGAAAGTCAAGCTATGACAAATTGGATTATTACCATCAGCGTGAGCTTATACCTGAAAAGTATGCCCGGTTGCTTGGCGGCCTGAACGCTGTGATTACGATTACCAATTACCACCAATTCGAACCGAAGGTCTATTCTGGTAAAAAATCAAGTCCTTTGGATGGTAAGCTCAAGTACGAGGATGGTGAAATGGTCAAGCAAAAGGATAAAGAGGAATTTACTTCTGTCCTTTCCAGAATGCTTGGCAAAAACATGAAGGGCAAGCGCATCGTCGTAATCAATGATGAGGCTCACCATTGCTATCTTCCCAAAGGTTCTGATTCAAAAAAGAAATCGGAGGAAGAACAGGAAACAGACGAAGAGAACAAGAAAGCCATGGTGTGGTATGAGGGCTTGCGTCAGATGAAACGACTTGGCTATAAGCTCCAGGAGGTGTATGACCTTTCCGCTACGCCCTATTATCTGAAAGGTTCTGGATATGTTCCTTATTCGTTGTTCCCCTGGGTGGTCAGTGATTTCGGATTGGTAGATGCTATTGAAAGCGGCCTTGTCAAAATCCCGTTCTTGCCTAAAATAGACTCTTCCCATGACTTGGACGAACCTAAGTTGCGTAATATCTATCAACATATCAGTAGAGAGCTTCCCAAGAAAGGTCAAAAGAAGGTGAAAAAGGAAGCTAAGGAAAACGGAGAAGAGCGACCGGTGGGGGAGAAAGCTCCTAACCTTCCGTCATTGCTCAACCTTGCCCTTGAACAGTTTGTCAAGGATTACGAAGATTATGACAAAGGTATCAGGCAGGACAATGAAGCCGCACGGAATCTTTTCACCGCACCTCCCGTATTCATTGTCGTTTGTAACAATACGACGGTTTCAAAGGAAGTGTTCAAATACATGGCCGGTTATGAGACGGTAGACAGTGAAGGCAATCCGGTGTATATAGACGGGCATTTTGAAATTTTCTCCAATTACAGAAACGGTATGCCGGTAAAACGGCAGCCTTCGCTTCTTATTGACAGCATCGCCATCGATGAAGCCGGGGCGATTGTGGATGATGAGTTTAAGAAAGTTTTTGCGGATGAGATTCAACAGTTCAAAAAGGAATATGCCATTCTGCATGGTTCCGGGAGTGCCGATTCCCTTTCCGATGGAGACATTCTGAGAGAGGTGGTCAACAGCGTAGGCAAGCAGGGTAAACTGGGGCAGGATATTCGGTTGGTCGTTTCGGTTTCCATGCTGACCGAAGGATGGGATGCGAACACCGTGACGCATATTTGCGGTGTCCGTGCTTTTGGTTCGCAACTCCTTTGTGAGCAGGTTGCGGGGCGCGCGTTGCGTCGGCAGAATTATGAGCTTGTGCCATACGATAAGGACGGAAAGGAGATTGAACAGAAAAATCTAAAGAAATATAAGAAAGAAAACATTGTCTGGAAGTTTCCTCCTGAATACGCGCATATCATCGGAGTGCCGTTCAAGACGTTCAAGGGCGGTGGTGCTGGAACTCCGCCGCCACAAAAGCCTAAGATTGCCATCAGAGCACTTGATGAAAGAAAAGATCTGGAAATCAAGTTTCCAAACATAGTTGGTTACCGCAGTGAGAACGTAATGGGGCGCATTGAAGCCGATTATACCGATGAACCTAAATTCAAGCTTAATTTTACGCAGATTCCCGAAGAGACGATTTTGTCCACTCCCATAGGCGAGGAAGTCAAGGTCTTGAAAAAAGATTATCGTGAATTGCGTGACGCGCAAGTTGTTTATGTCCTCACGCAAAGATTGATTCAGCAATATTATACGGATCATGAGAAAGGCCGTGAGTTCCAGTTGTTCGGTCAGTTGAAGCGGATTGTCGAGAAATGGTATGACTCTCAGGTAGAGATTATTGGCGGTGATGGTTCACGGGAAATAAGGCGGTTGGTTGTCTTTTGGAATCAGAAGGAAACTGCAACCTCCATTTATGAAGGAATCAGGCGGGCAAATACCGACAAAGAGAAGATAAAGGCTATTCTGAATTACTATAACCCAACAGGAAGTACGCGATATGTGTTCGGTGCCACTTCAAAAGAGGTTTATCCTACGCAGAAAAGCCATGTCAACTTTGTTGTGGCCGATACGGATTCTTGGGAACAGATAGCCGCCAAAACGCTGGAGGAATTACCGCAAGTGAAACGTTATGTAAAGAATCATTTTCTTGATTTCAAAATTCCTTATCTCGTAGGAGCCGTAGAACATCAATATGTACCAGACTTTATTGCCGTAGTTGAAACTTCAAGCGGTAGAGAAGTGAATCTTATCATTGAAATATCGGGCATGTCCAATGATCGGTTGGGGCATAAGGATTTCAAGCGGAAGTATGTCAAGGATTATTGGCTTCCGGCCGCAAACAATATGGAGACGTATGGTGGCTGGGATTTCGTGGAAATCTCGGACATAGATAACATCAAATCAATATTAACCCATAAAATCAACTCCTTATGAGCAATAAGAACAACAACATATATCCAGTAGGGGCAATCAAGCATGACGACGAACATCGTGCGTCCATTCCTACGACAGAGCTTGCCGGCGAAGAGTCCATGGTGGCGGAAGACATGTCGCCCGAAGGTCAATACAAGCTGTTCAAACACGATTTTGACCGTGGGCGCGACCCTGAACTTTATTGGTTGGGCAAATATAAGAATGATAATGAGGAAACCCAATCATCCGACTTGAGAGTAGACACGAGGTCGTTATACCGTCATGAGGAGATTCGGCCGGAAATGCTGATTAACCAGCTATACACTTTGAAGACGGATGAAAAGGCGACCGCTATGGCTTCCCTTTTTGGCAATGAGTTGCCGAAAACGGTGTACGAAGACGAGCTTCAGCGCATCACGGAGTATTATCAGCACAATGCCGACTGGCGTAACCGCTTGATTCAGGGCGATTCCCTGTTGGTGATGAACTCGCTGCTACAGCGCGAGGGCATGGCCGGACGTGTGCAGATGATTTACATTGACCCGCCTTACGGCATAAGTTATAAGTCCAACTGGCAGATGAATATCAATAACCGCGATGTGAAAGACAACGATGAGTCTCTGTCGGGAGAGCCGGAAATGATCAAGGCTTTCCGCGACACTTGGGAATTGGGGATTCATAGCTATTTGTCTTACCTGCGCGACCGTCTTGTGCTGGCTCGTGAGCTGCTTACTGAGTCAGGCTCTTGTTTTGTGCAGATTTCAGATGAGAATGTGCATTTGGTACGTTGCTTAATGGATGAGGTGTTTGGAAGCGAGAATTTTGTGAGTCAGATTGTATATCAGAAAACGACTGGTGCGGGTAGTCCTGGTGAATTAGCAGCTCCTCCTGCCGTATTTGATTATATAGTTTGGTATGCAAAGGATAAACCAAATTATAAATACCGAAAACTCTTTTTTGAAAAATCCGTGTTAAATGATAAGAAATACATATATGTAGAGGAAAAGAATGGAAATAGACGTGTGATGACGGAAGAAGAAAGAGCGGGATCTATACTGTCAGAAGGATGTCGTATTTTCCGTTATGATAATCTAACATCACAATCGGGTGGAGAAACTGCTCGTTTTCCAATAGAATTTAATGGCAAGATTTACACGATAAATAAAGGAAGTTGGAAAACAAGTAAAACTGGAGTAGAGAATCTCATACGAAAGGGTAGAATAGCAGCTACGAAAAATATGTTGCAATATGTAAGATATTTCGATGATTTTCCGATGCAAATCAGAACTAATTTGTGGACTGATATTTATGGAATCCAAAGTAGAAGTGATTCTAAGGTTTATATAGTCCAATCAGCTACAAAACCCATCCAACGTTGCATGCTCATGACTACCGACCCCGGTGATTTAGTCCTTGACCCAACCTGTGGTAGCGGCACTACTGCATACGTTGCCGAGCAATGGGGACGCCGCTGGATTACGATAGACACCTCGCGCATCGCCCTCAACATTGCCAAGAAACGTTTGACCACAGCAGTATTCCCTTATTATGAACTGTTTGACAAGGAGAATGGAAATATCCGTCAAGGGTTTGTCTATAAAACGGTTCCGCATATCACGCTGAAATCCTTGGCAAACGACCTTGAGCCTGAAGAAGAAATCCTGTATGACCAACCCAAGGAGGACAAGAAGAAAATCCGCGTTTCAGGTCCTTTCACAGTGGAGACGCTACAAAGCTTCAATGTAGTGAATCCTGACGCGATTGGCGTGGAAGAACGAAACGAAGCGGAGGATTTTCAGGAGCGGATATTTGCCCACCTTAAATCTTCCGGCATACGCAACGGGGCGAAGAACGAACAGGCCATATTCTATAATATGGAAGCGGTGTCCAATCCGTATCTCAATGCCAAAGGGTATTACAAGGACGCAGAAGGGAAGGAACGTCTGGCCTATTTCCACATAGGGCCTAAGTTCGGCACGGTCAGCAAGCGTGCGGTGAGCGAAGCTATCAAGGAGTTTCGTGGCATAGCCATGAATGAAGGCGCTTCGTGGCTGTGTGTGCTCGGTTTCTCTTTTGAGGACAATATCAACGAAAAGGATTACAACCTTGGTTCGTATGCCGTAAGCAAGGTGCGTATGCACGACGACCTGATGCAGGACGGACTGCTCAAAAAGGATAAAGGTGCGGGTGCGTTCATCACCATAGGCGAGCCTGACATCGTCATCGTTGATGATGAGGGAGGCGAGACCGTGCACATAGAGATACAAGGGCTTGACATCTACGACCCGATTAAGGATATTGTCAAGCCACGCTCGGTGGAGGACATCGCCTACTGGGAAATTGACGATGACTATGACGGAGAGCAGTTCGTAGTCAGGGGATTGCATTTCTGTGGTGGTAAAAAGGATGATTTTGATGCATGGAAGAAAGGTCTGCAGTCCGTAGCCCCGAAAGCGACGAAGAAGAAAGCGGAAACGACCTTGCGCCTCCAGCTCAATGAAGAACTTTGGGACACTCTTTATGGTTTCAATAGCCAACCTATTGAAAAACGTCAAGGCCGCAAAATCGCTGTCCGAGTAATCTCGCAGTTTGGCGAGGAATCGACGAAAGTGCTGACTATTTCTTAATTATGATTGCAAAAATGTCACTCCGTCTTGAAGTTTTTTTGAAAAGGCGAATATGCATCAATCAATACAATTTGCCTACATAGCATAAAAAATAATCCTTTAAAGCTGATGGGGACGGATACATAGCAAATTGTTAAATTATATATATGAGTGTTATTTTGAGGGATTAAGAATGTCAGGTAATTATTTACCATTTACAGCTCCTTGTCTTTCATGTATATGTGTACCAGTGAATATAGATTTTTTAGAAATAGAAAACTTGGTCAATTCTATGCTCTCCGCTAAACGTTTAGCGTCTGGTGCAAACATGACTTCATTGGAACAACAAATGGACTTGTTAATTTATCATCTTTACGGCCTCACCTATGATGAAGTTTTAATAGTCGATCCGCAAACGCCAATAACCAGTGATGAAAATGAAAAATAATATCATTCCCATTAATAATATTCAAGATATGGAGAGATATTTGCTAAAAGACAGTATCTTACTCTCTTTACCTGGCAAACCTTTAGTTGGTAAGGAAAGGTATTCTAAGATTTATCATACAACATCGTTGCATTCGTTTATGTTGATATGGGCAAAGAAAAGATTGAGATTCTCTCCATTAACAGGCGTTAATGACATAAAAGAGATTGATGTGTCAATAATCAATGAGAATCCTCGATTGCTTCCAATGTTGTTTGCCATGCAAGATGTGAGAAAGGCATATAAGCAAATTAGTTTTACGATGGACTTTGATTCGGCAATCAAAGGCTATGCGTCGCCTTTAATTTGGGGCATATATGGAGATAAAAACAATGGAGTCTGTATAGAATTGGATTACGATAAACTTAAATTGCCTACAAGCTGTTTTTGTGGTATTGTGGAATATAAGGAGAATGCAAAAGGCAGGATTGAACTACCAAAAGATATTGCGACAGTCAACTCTTTAAAATCTTTTATTCAAACACATCAAAAAGAACTCTTTTTTGTGAAGGATAAATGTTGGGAACATGAGAATGAATATCGCATAATTTGTGATACGGACGAATATTTGGACATTGCCGACGCAATAACTTCCGTGTATGTAGCAAATATTGACGGATTGACATTTGAAATAGTTGATGAATTGTTGAAAGATACTAATATAAAGTTCGGCTATGTTCATATTGACAGAGAGAGTGGGGTGTTAGTCTCGTCGGATGCAAGGCTGTATAAAAAAGATGAAATGAATTTTGCTCGAAATAATCTCGATAAATGTCTGCAGGCTATTTCTAAACAAGCAAAAGAACATTATGAGTATTTAAAAAATAACCCCGACGCAGATCTCACAAAGATTGAATATGAATTATGTCACGGTTAAGTTATTCCTGTGAATGAAGGCTTTTGTGGAAGTTGTGACGAAGAACATAGCTGCAAACGTCAGTATCCGGTTATGCGGCCTTATGAGTGATAGGGTAAACAGCAAGTGGCTAAACGGTGGGGGAAAGATGGCCTTTTACACGCTAAGAGGCGGCCTTTCGCATGGCGTTTTGCCGTCTTTTATGCGTGCGTCACATACCGTGTTGCACATATTGTAATTTTTTTCGTAAAGTATCTTTCATCTGTCATTTTTGCGTATAACCTCCTGTCATTCAACGTTTTGTGTAATGACAGATGTGTGAATCATCTTTCATCAATCTTTCACCAGTGAAATATGGGTGAAAGGTCCGCACCCAATCTTTCAGCCTGTAGTGCCTTGACAGTCAAAGTATTACAGGCAGAACTGAATGATGAAAGATAAATTCAAGAAATGCGCCGCATTTCATTTTCCGACGCAAAAGTGCTTGAAGATGTTTTGAAGTGTCTCCTCGCTGGTGATTTCGCCGCCGGTTATTTCTGCGAGATATTGCAGGCAGTCACGCAGGTCTTGCGATAGCAGGTCGGAGGACAGGCCGTCGGCCATTCCTTGGCGAACCCGGCGGATGGCATCCAAGGCATGGGTGAGTGCCTCGTAGTGGCGGGCGTTGGTTACAACTACGTCGGCTGAAGATATTTCGGGTATGTTGGCGGCTTCCGTGAGCATCTGTTTCAGGGCGTCGATGTTGGTGCCTTGTTTTGCAGATATTGATATGCTGCGTGTTTTTTCAGGAATGTCGGCAATAGCAGGTTGTGGCGTTGTGGTTGCTACATCCGATTTATTGTATGCCATTATGAGCTGTTTATCGGTGCAGAGGGGTATTATTTTTTCGGCTAGCTCTTTAGTTTTTGATTGGTTTTCAGTTGCATCGATAATCCACAGCACTATTTCGGCTTGGCTGATTTTCTTGAATGTGCGGTCAATGCCGAGGCGTTCTATTTTGTCGTCGGTGTCGCGTATTCCGGCGGTGTCTATGAAGCGGAACGTCACGCCGCCTATGTTCACCGTGTCTTCGATTACGTCGCGCGTAGTGCCGTGTATGTCGCTTACGATGGCGCGGTCTTCACCAACGAGCGCGTTGAGCAGGGTGGACTTGCCAGCGTTGGTTTCGCCGACTATGGCTACGGGCACGCCGTTTTTTATGGCGTTGCCTACCGAGAACGATGAGGCCAGCTTTGATATTACGTCGTCTATCTGCCGGGCTATGGCAGAAAGTTCCGTGCGGTTTGCAAATTCAAGTTCTTCGTGGTCGCTGAAGTCAAGTTCAAGCTCCATAAGCGACGTAAAACGAAGCAACTGGTCGCGCAGTTCGGTTAGCTTGCTGCTGAATGTTCCGCGCATTTGGTTCATTGCGAGGCGGTGGGTGGCTGTTGACGATGACGCAATCAGGTCGGCCACGGCTTCGGCCTGGCTAAGGTCCATCTTGCCGTTGAGGAACGCGCGGCGGGTGAATTCGCCCGGTCCGGCCGCGCGGCATCCGTTGTCGATGAGCAGCTGCATCACTTGTTGCAGTATGTAGGCCGACCCGTGGCATGAAATCTCAGTGCTGTCTTCGCCGGTGTAAGAGTGGGGCGTGCGGAAAATGCTTACCAAGACATCGTCGATAATTTCATTTTTGCTGTTCTTTATATGTCCGAATGTTATTGTGTAAGCTTTTCTTTCATGCAGTGGCGCATTATTTTCACCGACGGGAACGAATATCTTGTCGGTTATTGAAATGGCTTCAGACCCCGATACGCGTATTGTCCCGATGGCGCCGCCACGGCCTGTGGCTATTGCGCATATAGTGTCTTCGTTGTTCATCCGTGTGTTCATGTTATGTGCCGATGTAATAATGACAAAGGGACTGAAAACCGTTGTCTACTTGGTTTCCAGCCCCTTAGGCTCTGTCGGGATTACTGGACTCGAACCAGCGACCTCACGCCCCCCAGACGCGTGCGCTAACCAACTGCGCTAAATCCCGTTCCGTAAGCGACTGCAAAAGTACAAGTTTATTGTGAAACGAGCAAACTTTTGGCCGACTTTTTCGTTTTTTGCGGCAAAATAGGGTTGCCGTTGTACGTTCAGGCTTGCCTGCCCGCAGGTTGGTGCAGTCTTTGTCGCGGTTGCGCGCTACGGTGCCGTGCGGCTCGCCTGTAGTTTGTTAGTCTTGCTTGTTGCGCTCGATGCTTCTCCTTATATAATAAAATATCACTCCTGCCAGCAACCCCAGCCCGGCTCCTATACCTATATTGTCTGACGGGGCGCCGAGCGTAACGCCCAGCATTAAGCCTACGGCCATGCTTACTCCTAAAGAGTCATCGCCGCCGGTATTGTTGTTTCCCTGTTTCATTTTATCCGTTTAGTGTCTTGATTGACAGTGCAAAGATAGCGAAAATTGGAATATCAATGAAACTACGACGAGCTTTTTTGCGGCGTACAAAAACACAGTCGTAAGTGGTTGGTAATCAGGCATGTTGCGAAAGGCCGTGTTTTGCCTTCCAAAAGGTGGCCTTTTGCGCCGCGGTTTGCGGTCTTTTGGAAGGCAAAACACGGCCTTTCGCAAAGCGGTTAAAAAATAGCCGTCTTTTTCTTTGCCGTTTAACGTACAATCGTTATCTTTGCAACGTTCTTTTTGAGAACACTGACATTTATTACAGTCGTGTAGGTTCGCCGCGCGCTTTGACAGGCGCGGGCGATTAAAAGGGAATCAGGTGGAAGTCCTGAACAGTCCCGCTGCTGTGAGTTCCTTTTTTAGGACGGCAAGCAACGACGCCACTGAACCTTGTGTTTGGGAAGGCGCTTGCCGCCGGGAACAAGTCAGAAGACCTGCCACACCGGCTTTTTATAATGCTCAACGGCTTTCGAGGAAGGGCTGAGGAGAAACTGCGGCTCATGCCGTCGGCACGCCGGTGCCATACTGTTTCATCCATAATCCCCCGACACGAGGCTTTGTTTTACGAGGAATGAAACAGGCAGTGACATTACGGAAAACTATCATCATCGGTTTATTCAACCTTGTCGCGTCCTGTGTTAGCCAAAGGCGGCCGCAGGCGGTTGATGCAGTATCGTAGGCAATCGCCGTTCATTACCTTCGCCGTAAAACAATAACAGTAAGACAATGACGGCATAAAGAGTTTTTGTTAAATAAGTTACATCCCTAAGGGCGTGGCCGGCAGTGATGCCCGCCGCGCCCGTTTTTTGCGCCTTATAGGCCGATTTATTTCGTGCCGTGCCGTATTTAGGTAAATAATCAGTATATTTGCAGGTGCTTGAACAATATCTAATAACAAATCTAAACAATCGAAAACGATGAAAAAACGTATTTTATCCATTGCCGTGGCAGTGCTTTCGCTGGGCGTGGCATGTATTGTTTCGGCGCGCGTGAAACCCGCGGAAAAACCGCGCATACTGATAAGCACCGACATCGGCGGCACCGACCCCGACGACAACCAGTCGATGGCCCACTTCCTGATGTACAGCGACGAGTTCGACACCGAGGGGCTTGTGTCGTCGCCGTCATACGGCTCGGGCAGCAAGGAGGAGATACTCCGCATGATTGATGTTTACGAGCAAGACCTTCCCAAGCTGAGACAGCGCGCCCCGGGGCTGGCCTCGCCGGCATATCTGCGCTCCATAACAAAGCAGGGACGCAAAGGCTCGGCTCCGCTCTGCGGCTACCAGACGGCCACCGAGGG
>ERZ780212.1309-NODE-1309-length-20146-cov-3.379324_pt1 | contig 20146 bp, 11 predicted proteins | sample MGYA00511364_ERZ780212 | MGnify/ENA primary metagenome ERZ780212 (study PRJEB29588, sample SAMEA2147991) | human gut metagenome | biome: human gut; feature: human-associated habitat; material: faeces | place: Denmark | collected 2008/2010 ...
AAAGGAGGCGCTGCAAATCCTTCACCTCCCGTAGGTCCTGCTTTGGGTTCCAAGGGAATCAACATCATGGAGTTTTGCAAGCAATTCAACGCCAGAACCCAGGACAAGGCAGGCAAGATTTTGCCTGTAATCATAACTTACTACACGGACAAGTCTTTTGATTTCGTAATCAAAACTCCTCCTGTAGCAATTCAATTGCTCGAAGCTGCCAAGATTAAGGGCGGTTCTGCAGAACCCAACCGTAAGAAGGTGGCTGAGCTGACTTGGGATCAAGTTCGCGCAATTGCTCAGGACAAGTTGGTAGACTTGAACTGCTTTACTGTAGAAGCTGCCATGACTATGGTTGCCGGTACAGCTAGAAGTATGGGTATCAGTATTAAAGGGGATTTCCCGGGTAATAACTAATAAACTTCAATTACAATGGGTAAACTGACAAAAAATCAAAAGTTGGCTGCATCGAAAATTGAAGCAGGGAAAGCATACTCACTGAAGGAAGCTGCAGAGTTGGTGAAGGAAGTGACCTATACCAAGTTCGACGCTTCACTCGATATTGATGTACGTCTAGGTGTAGACCCTCGTAAGGCAAACCAGATGGTGAGAGGTGTCGTTTCACTTCCTCACGGTACAGGTAAGGTTACAAGAGTCCTTGTTCTGTGTACACCGGATGCTGAAGCTGCTGCACAAGAGGCAGGCGCTGACTATGTTGGTCTTGATGAATATATCGAAAAGATCAAAGGTGGATGGACTGATGTTGACGTGATCATCACCATGCCGTCTATCATGGGTAAGATTGGTGCTCTGGGTCGTATCCTCGGTCCGCGTGGATTGATGCCGAACCCCAAGAGTGGCACTGTAACTATGGATGTTGCCAAGGCTGTCAGAGAGGTTAAGCAAGGTAAGATTGACTTCAAGGTAGACAAGAGCGGTATCGTTCACGCTTCCATCGGTAAGATTTCATTCTCTGCTGATGCAATCCGTGAGAATGCGAAAGAGTTCCTGGCTACAATCATCAAGCTGAAACCTGCTGCGGCTAAAGGTACATATATCAAGAGTATTTATCTTTCTAGTACAATGAGTCCGGGCATTAAGGTTGACCCGAAATCTGTAGAGGAAAACTAATAACAAGGAGGAATCATGAGAAAGGAAGATAAAAGTTTGATTATAACTCAGCTGGCTGAGACTGTAAAGGAATACGGACATTTCTACCTGGTTGATGTGACTGCCATGACGGCAGGTGAAACCGCAGCCTTGAGAAGAGAATGCTTCAAGCAGGAAATCAAGATGGTGGTTGTGAAGAACACGTTGCTTCACAAGGCCCTTGAGAGCTTGGAGGAAGATTACTCTCCGTTATATGATTGCTTGAAAGGTACCACTGCTGTATTGTTTGCCAATGTAGCAAATGCTCCCGCCAAGCTGCTCAAGAAAGTAGCTAAAGATGGCATTCCGGGCCTGAAAGCAGCTTATGCTGAGGAAAGCTTCTACGTAGGAGCTGATCAGTTGGATACTCTTACCAATATCAAGAGCAAGGACGAAGTTATCGCAGAAATCATTGCATTGCTGCAATCGCCCGCGAAGAACGTTATCTCTGCTCTTCAATCAGGTGGCAACACCCTTCACGGAGTTCTTAAGACTCTTGGTGAAAGACCCGAATAATTATCAAAATCAATTAGTAATAAACAATTAAAATCATACAAAAATGGCAGATTTGAAAGCTTTTGCAGAACAATTGGTTAACTTGACAGTAAAAGAAGTTAATGAACTGGCAACTATCCTGAAAGAAGAATATGGTATTGAACCTGCTGCTGCAGCTGTAGCAGTTGCTGCTGGTCCCGCTGCCGGTGGTGCCGCTGCTGCTGAAGAGAAGACTTCCTTCGACGTAGTGTTGAAGAGCGCAGGCGCAGCTAAATTGCAAGTCGTTAAGGCTGTGAAAGAAGCTTGCGGCCTTGGCTTGAAAGAAGCTAAAGACTTGGTAGACGGTGCTCCTAGCACAGTGAAGGCTGGTCTTGCTAAGGACGAAGCTGAATCTTTGAAGAAGACCTTGGAAGACGCTGGCGCTGAAGTTGAACTTAAATAAGAATAGCCTGAGTAATCAGGTAACTCGGTTAAGAACCTCACTACTTAGGGGTTCTTAACCTTTTTGTGTCTATAATTAAATTAAGTTCTACAAATTCATTAACAGATGTCTTCAAATACTGTAAATCAACGAGTTAATTTTGCTTCTATCAAAAATCCGATGCCTTATCCGGATTTCTTGGAAGTACAATTGAAGTCATTCCGCGACTTTTTGCAGCTGGATACGCCTCCTGAAATGCGTAAAAATGACGGCTTGTATAAGGTCTTTGCGGAGAACTTCCCCATTGCTGACACAAGAAATAATTTTGTTCTTGAGTTCTTGGACTACTACATTGACCCGCCCCGTTACTCTATCGCTGAATGTCTGGAGCGTGGACTGACATATAGTGTGCCCTTGAAAGCCAAACTGAAATTGTATTGTACTGACCCGGATCATGAGGATTTCGACACAGTGATACAGGATGTCTTCTTGGGCCCCATTCCTTACATGACGGATAATGGAACGTTCATTATCAATGGTGCCGAACGTGTTGTCGTTTCACAGCTGCACCGTTCGCCCGGCGTGTTCTTCGGACAGAGCGTACACGCCAATGGTACCCAACTTTATTCGGCACGTATCATCCCCTTCAAAGGTTCTTGGATTGAATTTGCCACAGACATCAACAATGTGATGTATGCTTACATCGACCGTAAGAAGAAACTGCCTGTCACCACGTTGTTGAGAGCTATCGGTTTTGAGAATGACAAGGATATTCTTGAAATCTTCAATCTGGCGGAAGAAGTCAAGGTCAACAAGACAACCTTAAAGAAATATATTGGGCGTAAGCTGGCTGCTCGTGTATTGAAGACATGGGTGGAAGACTTTGTAGACGAAGATACCGGCGAGGTGGTTTCCATTGAACGTAACGAGGTCATCATTGACCGTGAGACCATCTTGGAACAGGAGCACATTGATGAAATCATCGAATCGGGCGTATCCACGGTGCTGATTCATAAGGAAGAGGCTAACCAGTCGGACTACTCCATCATCTTCAATACGCTCCAGAAAGACCCGAGCAACTCGGAGAAGGAAGCCATCCTGTACATTTATCGTCAGTTGCGTAACGCTGACCCGGCTGATGATGCCAGTGCACGTGAGGTCATCAACAACCTGTTCTTCTCGGAGAAGAGATATGACTTGGGTGACGTAGGACGTTACAGAATCAACCGTAAGCTGAACCTCTCCACCGACATGGATGTCAGAGTGCTTACGAAAGAAGATATTATCGAAATCATCAAGTACCTTATCGAGCTTGTCAACTCGAAAGCCGTCGTTGATGATATCGACCACTTGAGCAACCGTCGTGTGCGTACGGTTGGTGAACAGCTCGCCAACCAGTTTGCCATCGGTCTGGCTCGTATGTCACGTACGATTCGTGAGCGCATGAACGTACGCGATAATGAGGTGTTTACTCCGACAGACCTGATCAATGCGAAGACGATTTCTTCGGTGATCAACTCCTTCTTCGGAACTAACGCCTTGTCACAGTTCATGGACCAGACAAACCCGCTGGCCGAGATTACCCACAAACGTCGTCTGTCTGCGTTGGGTCCCGGCGGTCTGTCGCGTGACCGTGCAGGATTCGAGGTGCGTGACGTGCACTATACCCACTACGGTCGTTTGTGTCCGATTGAAACACCGGAAGGACCGAACATCGGTTTGATTTCTTCGTTGTGTGTTTATGCTAAGATTAACGATCTGGGCTTCATCGAAACGCCTTACCGTAAAGTCGGTGACGGCAAGGTGGACCTGGATAACGAACATATTGTCTACCTGACTGCTGAAGAAGAGGAGAACAAGATTATTGCTCAGGGCAACGCGCCGTTGAATGACGACGGTACGTTCATCCGCAGCAAGGTCAAGGCTCGTCAGGATGCAGATTATCCGGTGGTTGAACCGGGACAGGTAGAACTGATGGATGTGTCGCCCCAGCAGATTGCCTCTATCGCAGCTTCGTTGATTCCCTTCTTGGAGCATGACGATGCGAACCGTGCATTGATGGGCTCGAACATGATGCGCCAGGCAGTACCTTTGCTCCGTACCGAGGCTCCGATTGTGGGTACCGGTATCGAGAAGCAGTTGTGTGAGGATTCCCGTACGCAGATTACAGCCGAGGGAGACGGTGTTATCGAGTTCGTGGATGCCACGACCATCCGTATCCTTTATGACCGGACGGAGGATGAAGAGTTTGTAAGTTTCGAACCGGCCTTGAAGGAATACCGCATTCCCAAGTTCCGTCGTACGAACCAGAATATGACGATTGACTTGCGTCCGATTTGCGACAAGGGTCAACGTGTGAAGAAAGGCGATATCCTGACCGAGGGATACTCTACCGAGAACGGTGAGCTGGCTTTGGGTAAGAACCTGCTGGTGGCTTACATGCCTTGGAAAGGATATAACTATGAGGATGCCATCGTGCTGAACGAACGTGTTGTCCGTGAAGATATCCTGACTTCCGTCCATGTGGAAGAGTTCTCATTGGAAGTGCGCGAGACCAAACGCGGTATGGAGGAATTGACTTCCGATATCCCCAACGTGAGCGAAGATGCCACCAAAGATTTGGATGAGAACGGTATCGTACGTGTCGGTGCACGCATCGAGCCGGGCGATATCCTGATTGGTAAGATTACGCCGAAGGGTGAGTCTGACCCCTCACCGGAAGAGAAACTGCTGCGCGCCATCTTTGGTGACAAGGCAGGTGACGTGAAGGATGCCTCGTTGAAGGCTTCTCCGTCGTTGAAGGGCGTGGTTATCGACAAGCGCCTGTTCTCGCGTGCAATCAAGACCCGCAGCTCGAAGATGGCAGACAAGGCCCTGTTGCCGAAAATCGATGAAGAGTTTGATGCCAAGGTGGCTGACCTGAAGGGTATCCTGGTAGACAAGCTGATGACGTTGACCGACGGTCTGGTGTCACAGGGCGTGAAGGATTACCTGGGTACGGAAATCATTGCCAAGGGTGCCAAGTTTGTCCGTCGTGACCTGGAAGGTTTGGACTATACCGCCGTTCAGTTGAGCAAGTGGGTGGCTGATGAGCACAAGAGCGACATGATCCGTGACTTGATCATCAACTTCCTGAAGAAATACAAAGAGCTGGATGCAGAGTTGAAGCGCAAGAAGTTTGCCATCACAATCGGTGATGAACTTCCTGCCGGAATCGTGCAGATGGCGAAGGTATACGTTGCCAAGAAGCGTAAGATCGGTGTCGGTGACAAGATGGCCGGACGTCACGGTAACAAGGGTATCGTGTCACGTGTGGTTCGTCAGGAAGACATGCCGTTCCTGGCAGACGGTACTCCGGTAGATATTGTACTGAACCCGCTGGGTGTGCCTTCGCGTATGAACATCGGACAGATTTTCGAGGCAGTTCTCGGACGTGCCGGAAAGCAGCTCGGTGTGAAGTTTGCAACACCGATTTTCGACGGTGCTACCCTGGATGACCTGAATGAATGGACCGATAAGGCCGGTCTGCCCCGCTATGGCAAGACGACCTTGTATGACGGTGGAACCGGTGAGGCATTTGACCAACAGGCAACCGTCGGTGTGACCTACATGCTGAAGCTCGGTCACATGGTTGAAGACAAGATGCACGCACGTTCCATTGGTCCGTACTCATTGATTACCCAACAGCCTTTGGGTGGTAAAGCACAGTTCGGTGGTCAGCGTTTCGGAGAAATGGAGGTTTGGGCACTTGAAGCCTTCGGTGCTGCCCATATCCTGCAAGAGATTTTGACCATTAAGTCCGATGATGTCGTTGGACGTTCGAAAGCTTATGAAGCCATTGTGAAGGGCGAGCCGATGCCTACCCCGGGTATCCCCGAATCGCTCAACGTATTGCTGCATGAGTTGAGAGGTCTGGCTTTGAGCATCACGCTGGAATAATCTGATATGTGATTGAGATTCGGAAGTGACGGGATCCTTCCGAATCCCAATCTTCTACCAATATACAACTCTTTAAACTCTTTACATTATAATCAAACAAGTATGGCTTTCAGAAAAGAAACAAAGATAAAGAGTAACTTTACTAAAATCTCCATCGGTTTGGCTTCTCCCGAAGAAATCCTTGAGAATTCGAGCGGCGAGGTGCTGAAACCTGAAACCATTAACTACCGTACTTACAAACCGGAACGCGACGGTCTGTTCTGCGAACGTATCTTCGGTCCGGTGAAAGACTATGAATGCCATTGCGGAAAGTACAAGCGTATCCGTTACAAGGGCATTGTCTGCGACCGTTGTGGTGTGGAAGTGACCGAGAAGAAAGTACGTCGTGAGCGTATGGGACACATCCAGCTCGTCGTTCCGGTGGCACATATCTGGTATTTCCGTTCATTGCCCAACAAGATTGGCTACCTGCTCGGATTGCCGACCAAAAAGCTTGATTCCATTATCTACTACGAACGTTACGTTGTCATCCAGCCGGGTGTGAAGGCTGAAGACGGCATCAACAAATATGACCTCCTCTCTGAAGAGGAATATCTGGACATTCTGGATACCCTTCCCCGGGAGAACCAGATGCTCGAAGACACTGACCCCAACAAGTTCATTGCTAAAATGGGTGCGGAAGCCATCTATGACCTGCTGGCTTCGCTGGACCTGGATGCACTGTCCTATGAGTTGCGCGACCGTGCCAACAGCGATTCTTCCCAACAGCGCAAGACGGAAGCCTTGAAACGTCTGCAGGTGGTTGAGTCGTTCCGTGCATCGCGTGGACGCAACAAGCCGGAGTGGATGATTATCCGCATCGTGCCGGTCATCCCGCCTGAATTGCGCCCCTTGGTTCCGTTGGATGGCGGACGTTTCGCCACTTCCGACTTGAACGACCTTTACCGTCGTGTCATTATCCGTAACAACCGTCTGAAACGTCTGATTGAGATTAAGGCACCTGAAGTCATTCTGCGTAACGAGAAGCGTATGCTCCAGGAGGCTGTGGACTCTCTGTTTGATAACTCCCGTAAGTCGAGTGCGGTGAAGACGGATGCCAACCGTCCGTTGAAATCACTCTCCGATAGCTTGAAGGGTAAGCAGGGACGTTTCCGTCAGAACCTGTTGGGTAAGCGTGTCGACTACTCCGCACGTTCGGTTATTGTCGTTGGTCCGGAGTTGAAGATGGGCGAGTGCGGTATTCCCAAGCTGATGGCTGCCGAACTCTACAAACCGTTCATCATCCGTAAGCTGATCGAGCGCGGTATCGTAAAGACCGTGAAGTCTGCCAAGAAGATTGTAGACCGCAAGGAACCGATTATCTGGGACATCCTGGAATATGTGATGAAGGGTCACCCGGTATTGCTCAACCGTGCGCCGACACTGCACCGTCTGGGTATCCAGGCATTCCAGCCTAAGATGATTGAAGGCAAGGCCATCCAGCTGCACCCGTTGGCATGTACGGCGTTCAACGCCGACTTCGACGGTGACCAGATGGCGGTCCACTTGCCGCTGAGCAACGAGGCTATCCTGGAAGCACAGATGCTGATGCTCCAGTCGCACAACATCCTCAACCCTGCCAACGGTGCGCCTATTACTGTGCCTGCACAGGATATGGTGCTTGGTCTGTACTACATCACCAAGCTGCGTAAGGGCGCCAAGGGCGAAGGTCTGATTTTCTATGGTCCGGAAGAAGCCTTGATTGCTTACAACGAGGGCAAGGTCGATATCCATGCTCCGGTGAAAGTCATTGTAGAAGACCTGGACGAGAATGGCAACATTGTCAAAGTGATGCGTGAGACTTCGGTCGGTCGTGTCATCTTCAATGAGATTGTTCCTGTTGAAGCCGGATTCATCAATACCATCATTTCGAAGAAATCTTTGCGCGACATCATCAGCGACGTAATCAAGCGCGTCGGTGTGGCACGTGCAGCCGACTTCCTGGATGGTATCAAGAACTTGGGTTACTACATGGCATTCAAGGGAGGTCTGTCGTTCAACTTGGGCGATATCATCATCCCGAAGGAGAAGGAAGAACTGGTAAAACGCGGAAACGAGGAGGTGGAGCAAATCATGATGAACTACAACATGGGTTTCATCACCGACAACGAACGTTACAACCAGGTCATCGATACATGGACACACGTCAACAACGACTTGTCGAACATCCTGATGAAGACCATTTCTGCCGACGACCAGGGTTTCAACTCCGTATTCATGATGTTGGATTCCGGAGCCCGTGGTTCTAAAGAGCAGATTCGTCAGTTGTCCGGTATGCGTGGTTTGATGGCCAAGCCGCAGAAGGCCGGTGCAGAAGGTGCACAGATCATCGAGAACCCGATTCTTTCGAACTTTAAGGAAGGTTTGTCCGTGTTGGAGTACTTCATCTCTACCCACGGTGCCCGTAAGGGTTTGGCGGATACTGCATTGAAGACTGCCGATGCCGGATACCTGACTCGTCGTCTGGTCGATGTGTCGCACGACGTGATTATCAATGAAGAAGACTGTGGAACACTCCGTGGCTTGGTATGTACCGCGTTGAAGAACAACGATGAGGTCATCGCTACCCTGTATGAACGCATCCTCGGACGTGTTTCCGTTCACGATATTATCCACCCGACTACGGGTGAACTCATTGTGGCAGCCGGTGAAGAAATCACCGAAGAGATTGCCCAGAAGATTGAAGACTCCCCGATTGAGAGCGTTGAAATCCGCTCGGTATTGACCTGTGAGTCCAAGAAGGGTGTGTGTGCGAAGTGCTACGGACGTAACCTCGCCACCAGCCGGATGGTACACAAGGGAGAGGCTGTCGGTGTCATCGCTGCACAGTCCATCGGTGAGCCGGGTACACAGTTGACATTGCGTACGTTCCACGCCGGTGGTATCGCCGGTAACTTGGCTGCCAATGCCAGCATCGTGGCAAAACATGACGCCCGTCTGGAGTTTGAGGAGCTGCGTACGGTGGATACCGTAGAAGAGACTGGTGAACCGGTGAAGATTGTCGTAGGCCGTCTGGCTGAAGTACGCTTCATCGACCCGAATACCAACATTGTACTCTCGACCCACAACGTGCCTTACGGCTCGAAGCTTTATGCCAACGATGGCGAAGTGGTAGAGAAAGGCAAGCTGATTGCCAAGTGGGATCCGTTCAACGCCGTAATCATCACCGAAGCTGCCGGTAAGATTGAGTTCGAATCGGTTATCGAAGGTGTGACTTACAAGGTGGAGTCGGACGAAGCTACCGGTCTGCGTGAAATCATCATCACCGAGTCGAAAGACAAGACCAAGGTGCCTTCCGTACGTATCATGTCTGAAGAAGGTTCGCTCATCCGTACGTACAACTTGCCGGTGGGCGGTCACGTGGTAGTCGAGAACGGCCAGACCGTGAAGCCGGGTGACATCCTTGTGAAGATTCCGCGTGCCGTAGGTAAGGCAGGCGATATCACCGGTGGTCTTCCCCGTGTTACCGAGTTGTTCGAAGCACGTAACCCGTCGAACCCCGCCGTGGTTTCTGAAATTGACGGTGAGGTGACCATGGGCAAGGTGAAACGTGGTAACCGTGAAATCATCGTGACCTCGAAGGTCGGTGATGTCCGCAAGTACCTCGTGCCGTTGTCCAAGCAGATCCTTGTTCAGGAGAACGACTATGTGCGTGCCGGTACGCCTTTGTCCGATGGTGCCATCACGCCGTCTGACATCCTTGCCATCAAGGGTCCCACGGCAGTACAGGAGTACATCGTCAATGAGGTACAGGACGTATACCGTCTGCAAGGTGTGAAGATCAACGACAAGCACTTCGAAATCATCGTGCGTCAGATGATGCGCAAGGTGGAAATCAACGAGCCGGGTGATACTCGCTTCCTGGAACAACAGATTGTCGACAAGTTCGAATTCATGGAAGAGAACGACCGCATCTGGGGCAAGAAAGTCGTTACCGATGCGGGTGATTCAGAGACACTCGTTCCGGGCCAGATTGTCACAGCACGCAAGCTGCGCGATGAGAACAGTATGCTGAAGCGCCGTGACCTCCGTCTCGTGCAAGTGCGCGACGCCGTGCCTGCTACCTCGACGCAGATTCTGCAAGGTATCACACGTGCCGCATTGCAGACTTCGAGCTTCATGTCAGCCGCTTCCTTCCAGGAGACGACCAAGGTGCTCAACGAAGCTGCCATTAACGGTAAGGTGGATAAGCTGGAAGGTATGAAGGAGAACGTTATCTGCGGTCACCTGATTCCTGCCGGTACGGGCTTGCGCGAGTATGACAAAATCATCGTAGGCTCGAAAGAGGAATACGACCGTATCCTTGCCAACCGCAAGAATGTGCTTGACTACAGCGAAGTGGAGTAACTCCCCACACCGCATACCGAGTTTGTGAAAACTCACGATTTACAGTAATATATTTGAAGACAGAAAGGCTGTCCCGTTCGTTCGGGGCAGCCTTTTTTAATCTGAATAGGCCATCGAACCGCTCAAAGTTCTTAATGACCGATTGGGGATTATCCGAAGAGCTCACGTAGTTCTTGGTTGGAAAGTTTGCCTATCCAGTTCTCACCGGAGGTTACAGTCCATTCGGCGAGATGCCGTTTCTCCTGAATCATCCGGTTTATTTTTTCCTCAAAAGTATTTCGGGTTATCAAGCGATGCACCTGTACATTCTTATGTTGCCCAATGCGGTAGGCACGGTCTGTAGCTTGTGCCTCTACAGCCGGGTTCCACCACAAATCATAATGGATGACGTGAGTGGCAGCTGTCAGATTTAGGCCAGTCCCTGCTGCTTTGAGTGAAAGGATGAATACCTGTTCGGTGCGGTCGTTTTGGAAACGAGTCACCATCGAGTTGCGTTGTTTGATGGTGCAACCGCCGTGATAGAACATCGGGGCTTGTCCCAAGCGCTCTTGTATGAAAGTCGACAACAGATTTCCCATTTCTTTGAATTGGGTGAAGATGAGCACCTTCTCATGACTCTCCACAATACTCTGTACCCAATCGAGGAGCCACATCGTCTTGCCTGAAAGTTCTGCCTTTCTGTTGTCATCTTTTAAGAACTGAGTGGGGTGGTTACAAATCTGCTTCAGGGCCATAATCATTTGGAGGATCAATCCCTGTCGTTTGAACATTGCCTGGGTGTCTTCTCCCTCCTTGATGTCTTCTATGCCTTTCATGGCCTCTTCCAAGGTCTGTTGGTAGAGTGCTGCCTGGCCGGGTGTCAGTAGGATATATTCATCATGTTCTATCTTGTCAGGCAAGTCGCTGATGATGGATTTGTCGGTTTTCAACCGTCGCATGATGAAGGGAGCCGTCACTTTCTTGAATCGTTCACAGACCTGCTGATCACCATGGCACTGGATGGGCTGTGCATATTGTGAACTAAATTGTTTCTCTGTCCCCAGATAGCCATGATTTACAAAGTCCATCAGTGTCCAAAATTCCGATAACCGATTCTCGACGGGTGTGCCACTCATGGCAATGTAGGTAGTTGCAGGAATGCTGCGTACTGCCTTGCTTTGGGCTGCCGTGTGATTCTTGATGTTTTGCGCTTCGTCAATGACCATGATTTCCCATCGCTCTTTCTTTATGAGGGCGGAATCCGAGCGTAGCACGCCATAGGATGTCAATAGGATATCAGCAGTGAATGTGTCAACAGAACGTTTTCCTCCGTGATACATCATGACCGACAATGAAGGAGCGAAACGCTTGATTTCCTGTTGCCAGTTGGTGAGCAATCCAGTAGGAGCCACTACCAGGGCCTTTTTCTGTACAAGTGCACCTTCCTGCTTTAATTTCAACAGCAATGTGATTACTTGCAAGGTCTTCCCCAATCCCATGTCATCAGCTATTATGGAGCCAAAGCCCAGTTGGAGGTTGCGGTACATCCACTCGTATCCTCGCTGTTGGTAAGGGCGAAGTGTTGCATGCAGATTGTCCGGAAGGGCTATTTCGCGCTGTTCCCTTAATCCTTGAATCAGCTGTTTCACTTCAGGGGTCAGTAAGACGGGTGCGGAATCATACTCGCCCGACAGAGCTACCTGTAGCATCTGTGCGGTGGACAGCGGTTTGCTTTCGTTGACTGTCTTCCGGATACGTGCCAAATCATTGGCATCGACATAGATGTATTGCTTCTTATAGCGGATAAGGCCTGAAGCATTGCCTAACAACTTCTCAAACTCTGAAGGCGGCAGGCAATCATCACCCAAGGCTATCTGCCAGTGGAAAGTCAGCAGGTCATCCAATCGGATAAATGCTCGGCTGTCCGTAGCGCGTTTTGACAACTGCACCGACACTTTGGGCCGTATCAGATGCTTCATGGATTGGGGAAGGAGGACTTTAGCCTGTAAGAGCTGTATGAAGGGGACTGTTTCAAAAAGGAAAGGAACGATATCCTGCATGGAGAGAAATACAGGTTCTGTCGCCCCTTCATTCATGTAAGCCGTAAGCCTGGGAATCTTCTTGGTCAAGACGGATAAATCTTTCAGAATCTCATAGCGGCTGGTTTCGTACTGTTTGTCTGACAGTATAACGGATAGCGGGATTGGCAAGGACTGTTGAGAGGAAGTATCCGTTACCTGGATGGACAAAGCAAATCCGTGTGAGGTCTCATCGACTTGGAGAAGCGGGCGGAAACGTTGATTCCCCATGAAAAGGCAATCTGTCCATGCTTTTATACCACCAGGAATGTTCTTCTCTCCGATTTGTGAGAATGATACAGGTCCTGTCCCGAAGAACAGGTTGCTGACTGGATGAATCAAAGTGGTGGGAGCAGCCCATGTCTGCACTTGTTTCAAGAAGAACGATGTCAGCCACAGTTCAGGATGTTCCACTGGCAGGGCTTGGTCGCCTTCTTGATACTCAACTAGACCTGCAGGCAGTACGCGGTCAAGCTCGGTCGAGCATCGGGAGACATATTCGTTCAGTGGCGTAGGTAGCCAGCGGACGACATAGCTCTGTTCCCGCAGGCTTACTATTTGGGGAACCACGGCTCCCATAGTCCACAGTCCCAGTGCCCACTGGGCTACCTGATAGAGTAGCTCCACTTCGGGTTGATAGCGACCCAGGTCATCAGGATTCAGGCTCAGCAGCGAGGCAAACAGTGTAGAGAAAGATATGGTTCGGGACTCATCCATAGCATTGTCTGACAACTGGGCGGAGGGCTGGTCGTGGTCATTGAAGCGAACTTGTAACTTTGTGGATGGGTATATCGTTTCCTGTTGGTAAGCTTCGGGAGGTAGTGCCTGAACTCCGTACCTCTGGAGTTTTGCTGCTAACCGGCTGCACCGTTCCGTGCCCTTCTGGTAAATGGACAGGAAATCTCCAGCGTCATAAAATGCAGGGGACGGTTGCAATAGTTTGCATTGCAATTTCCCCATCGGAGGGAGGTTGGACATATCTGGCGTGAATCTTTCGGGCACTGAAGTCCTTTCTCTCTCTTTATCCGGATGCACCAATGTGTGCCATTCCACGGGAGACAGGAGCTCTTTCGTATCCAGACGAATGCCTCTGTCTCGTATCTCTTGTAGTAAATCGACCCCATGCAATTCGAAGATCAGGAAAGGATTGTTATCGATTTCCTGGCTCACCTTATAGATGGCTGCAGCAATGTGCTTGCACGGCACAGCCCAGTCCGGACAGCTACAACTCATTTTAAGGTCATTCCACGTCCGGGGAAACAGATTGAGATGAATCGATTGAGCTATCTGCAACAATGCTGGGTCCAGCTCACGATTCAACAGGCGTGAAAGGATCATGGGTTGGGAAAGTATCTTGTTAATCAGTTGTTTCACTTTCGTAGGAGAACAAGGAGGAAGGGATAGGAGGACCTTGTATTTGCGTGTTCCTTGGACAGTCGCTTTGATTTCTCCTTTATTTTTATTGATTGCAAGCTTTGTTACAGCTCCTTTGCGTGCATACGAAGCCCCGCGTGGAATACGGTTGGCGTAGTCGATGTGCGTCAATGCACCCAGCCACTGTTCTCCCCACCAGGTTTTTCCAAAATTTCGTGCCATGGGTTCTTATTTTAGGTCTTATGGTTTTTATCAATATTCTTCGTCTCTCAGCCTGTTATTGATGGTTAGGTAGTAGGTCATTCCATTGATTGTGTTAAAAAGGTAAAGCTCCTGCCAATAAAAAACGCCAAGTAGTTAATGAATATCTACTCGGCGTTTTTATGAAGTGCGCTTGATAGGACTCGAACCTACACGTCGTAAGACACCAGATCCTAAGTCTGGCGCGGCTACCAATTACGCCACAAGCGCAGGAAGGCATATTACCTTATTTAGCGGTGCAAAGATAAACGGATTTTTCTTTATCACAAAGCCTTTTCATTCAAAATGCGGCGTGCGGTCTCGATTATCGTGTCTTTGCCGCGCTGCATGTCATCGGCACTCATGTCCACCTGCACATCCGGATCGATGCCGAACTCCAGGTGGTTCATCTGCGGGTCGTACATGGGGCTGGCGGAGAAACGGACCACCCGTTGGGAAGTTCCGAGGAGAAGGGGAGACCAGAGCCGCCTCCCGTGCGGTCGCCCACGATGGTGATGTTCTCCAGTTGCTTCATGGTGTTGACAAAGTCGTTGGTGGCGCTGTAGGAGCTTCTGTTTGTCAGCACACAGACGGGCTTTTGCCAGCGCACGCTGCCCGATGGCTCCAGGTAGACCGGATAAGGTTCGGAGAAGTCGCTGTGCCCCGGACCGGTCTTGTGGCAGATGTAGCCGGTCAATACCTTCTTGTTGGTAAAGCGGGCGGCAATGCGGTCGGCGTTGGTCAGCTGGCCGCCGGAGTTGTTGCGTACGTCGATGATGAGCCCCTTGCAGATGGCGAGCTCCTGCAACATGTCGCTCAGGTTGCCGTTGCCCACGGCATCGCTGAAGCTCTCGTAGTAGATGTAGCCGATGTTGTCGTCGAGCACCTTGTACTTCAGTCCCGAGGCGATGTGGTAGTCCTTGCCGAGGTAGATGCGCTGAATGCTGTCGCTGAAGTTCTTCGGGTAGTCCTCGTACCAGTCCCAGTAACGTGCCACATCGAAGCCCGTGTAGAGATTGACGTGTCCGTCGCGCAGTTCGGCAAGCATCCGGTCGAACACATTGAACAGGTCCTTGTCCGTCATGTTGTCGACGATGTCGCGGCTGTAACGTTCGTGCACTTCGTCCCAGTCAAGCCCGTACTCCTGTGCCTTGTAGTCCAGGAAGCAGTACTGCTCGTCGATGGTGTGCCACAATGCCTCGAAGTTGCCCCGTGGGCTGTCGTTATACGTTTCGGCGTCGATGCACGAGAACAGTCCGAGAGTCAGCAGATAGAATAAGGTATGAAAAAGTCCATGTGAATGTTTCATGTTGCAGGAGGATTAGAACGGCAGTTGCTTGCGCAACGGGTCTTTGTGTTTGATGAGGTAGAAGTTCTTCACGAAGCCCACCATGAAGGCGTGGGAGTATGTGTGGCAGCGGATGTTGTTCACCTTCGACTGCTGGTAGTCGCCCAGATAGCCCACGCGGAGGGTCGTCCCTCCAACCGGGATGTCGAGGGTGAGCAGCTGACGCATCGACGGCTGGTTATGCAGGGAGGTGAACCGTACCACCTTGTCGTGGTTGCCCAGGGTGAAGATTTCGTAGTACGACTGTTGGTAACCCGGGGAGAACATCGCTCCCACGAAGGGGACGTTCACCTGGTAACGTACGGAGAAGGGCCGTCGTCCGATGCGGAACTTGTAGAACGCCATCGCCGAGGCAGTGAGGTTGATGTATGCCTTGGCCTGTGCCGGGTTGTTGGAGTTGCGCGTGTTGTAGATGAAGCCCAGGTTCCCGTCGCCCAGTCCGCCCACGAGGATACGCAGGTTCCCGTTTATCGGGAAGTGGTAGTGCAGTCCGTAGGTCCAGTTCACCATCCCGGCGAACTCGCTGCCGGAGCCGGACCGGTTCTCGGTGTAGGCGAGGTTGCTCTGCACCATGCTTTGGGTGGAGACACGTCCGCCGAACAGCTTGGTCATGCACATGCGTTCGTGCAGGAAGCGTCCTTCGATGCCCGTATATTCGGCGGGGGACAGGTAGGTGTCCAGTATCTGTGTGTAACCGACGCCCACCAGCGTGGAGCGTGTCACGAAGTGGTTGATGGGGAGGCTGTCGTTCTCTTGACTCAGCGCGGAGACCGCCCAGGTGAAGAGGATGGCGAGGAGCAGGATACTACGTCTCATGGCTAGAACAGTTTCATTTGACCGGTGATTTCGTCGATGATGTCGCTGTCACTCTTGTGTGCGTCGGGGTCCTCGTTCACAGGCTCGGGCTCTTCCTTCTTTTCCGGTTCAGGCTTGGGCTCGGGCTTGCGTGTCGGCTCCAGCTCGTTGACGGCGGCGACCTGGTAGGAGGTCACCCGCTTGCCTTTTGCACGGAAGCCTTTCTGGGCGACGAACTCTTCCGCCTCGATGTCGAGCGGTTCGCGGAAGCTGTCTTCGCCCCCGAAGACCACCTGCAGGTGCGGATAACACTCGTCGGTGAGGAGTACCTGTTCGTTGCGCTTGTTGTCGCCCATGTAGTTCAGGTGACGTGCCGTGCTCTCGAAGACGAAGCGTTTCAGGTAGAGGTGCCCCTTCTGGGAGTGGTCGAAGAGGGCGAGCGTCCACACCTTCGTCGGGTCGAACTTCTCGAGGAAGCTCAGGTTACGCTCGAAGTGGTTGTTCTCGTCGAAGTCCGTCGTGTAAGTCGCCGTTCTTGAGTACCACGAGAATCTGGTCGTCGTTCTGGAACTCTCCCAGGTACTTGCCGCGTCCGTCGTAGTTCAGGCGTTGCACGTCGGTGTCGAACCACACCTTCCGTCCGCCCAACGTCGAACCGCCACGCTGCTTCAGCGCAATCTTGTGAATCTCGTTCCGCGTCAGCAGATTGCCGCGGGCACCACGCGCACGGATGGGGACCTCGGCGAAGTCGCGTTCGAAGGTGATGCGTCGCAGGCGGGGGACAGGCTTCAGCGTGACCTTGATGACCTCTGCCTCCCCGTTCGGGTTGACCGTGAAGTAGACCACTTTCGAGTCCGGCTTGCCGTAGGTGCAGTCATATTCGCGGTCGCGTATGATGCCGGTGATGAAGAAGCGCTTTATCATGTAGTCGCCTTGGGCGCCGTCCCGGTAGACCACGTTGTAGATGGTGCGCTTGTCGTTCTTCTTGAAGATATCGATGTGTATGAGGTCCGTCCCCACGAACATCTTGTCGGGGACGCGGACAATCTTGTACTTGCCCGTGCTGTAGAAGAGGATGACGTCGTCGATGTCCGAGCAGTTCGCCACGAACTCATCCTTCTTCAGACTCGTGCCTATGAAGCCCTCGTCGCGGTTGATGTACAGCTTCTCGTTCGCCTCCACCACCTTGGTAGCCTCGATGGTGTCGAAGCTGCGTATTTCGGTGAGGCGGGGATGGTCCATGCCGTACTTCTGCTTGAGCATCCGGAACCAGCGTGAGGTGACCTCGACCATGTTGCCCAGTTCCTTGTCTATTTCGGCTATCTCCTCGTTCATGCGTGCGATGGCCTCGTCCGCCTTGTCGCTGTTGAACTTGAGGATGCGTCCCATCTTTATTTCCATCAGGCGGAGGATGTCGTCCTTCGTCACTTCACGGATGAACTGCGGGTAGAAGGGGGTCAGACGCTTGTCGATGTGTGCGCAGGCGGCATCCATGTCCTCCGCCTGTTCGAACGGACGGTCCTTGTAGATGCGCTCCTCAATGAATATCTTCTCGAGGGAGGCGAAGTGCAGGCTCTCCTGCAGCTCTCCCTTGCGTATCTCCAGTTCGCGCCGCAGCAGGTTGAGGGTGTTGTCCACCGACTTGCGCAGCACGTCGCTCACACTGAGGAAGTGGGGCTTCTTGTCGTCGATGACGCAGCAGTTGGGCGAGATGTTCACCTCGCAGTCGGTGCAGGCATAGAGCGCGTCGAGCGTCTTGTCCGACGACACGCCCGGTGCCAGGTGGACGAGTATCTCGGCATGTGCCGCCGTGTTGTCCTCCACCTTCCGTATCTTGATTTTGCCCTTCTCCACTGCCTTGAGGATGGAGTCTATCAGGGTCGAAGTGGTCTTGCCATAGGGAATCTCCGTGATGACGAGCGTCTTGTTGTCCAGCTTGTTGATTTTCGCACGGACTTTCACGCTGCCGCCCCGTTCGCCGTCGTTGTACCGCGACACGTCGATGGAACCGCCCGTCTGGAAGTCCGGATAGAGGTGGAACGGCTGGCCGTGCAGGTAGGCTATGGCGGCGTCGCACAGCTCATTGAAGTTGTGGGGCAGTATCTTCGATGAGAGTCCCACGGCGATACCTTCCACACCCTGCGCCAGCAGCAACGGGAACTTCACCGGGAGCGTGATGGGCTCGCGGTTGCGTCCGTCGTAGGACAGCTTCCATTCCGTCGTCTTCGGGTTGAACACCACGTCGAGGGCGAACTTCGACAGGCGTGCCTCGATGTAACGCGGAGCCGCTGCATCGTCGCCCGTGAGGATGTTTCCCCAGTTTCCCTGATGGTCGATAAGGAGCTCCTTCTGACCCAGCTGCACCAGGGCGTCGCCGATGGAGGCGTCGCCGTGCGGGTGGAACTGCATCGTATGTCCCACGATGTTTGCCACCTTGTTGTAGCGTCCGTCGTCGAGCCGCTTCATGGAGTGGAGGATACGGCGCTGCACGGGCTTCAGTCCGTCGTTCACGTGCGGCACGGCACGTTCCAGGATCACGTAGGAGGCATAGTCCAGAAACCAGTTCTGGTACATGCCGCTCAGTTGGTGGCGCACGTTGTCATCGCGTGTGTCGGCAGGCCGATAGTCCGAATGTTCATTGGTTGGTGTCTCTGTGTCTTGGATGTTATCGCTCATAGCTGTTGTTCCACTGTTCATGTATATTGCGCAAAAATAGTCAATTTGTCGCGGAATCCCTTGCTTTTTCGTCCGTCTTTTCGGGAAAATGAAGGAATATTAGCATCCCGACGGGCGCAGGGCATGTCGGGAAGAAAGCGGCAGACGGGGTGACGGGACGCCTCTTCCGCTGGAGAAAGAAGCGGCCCCCGCATCGGGACGGCTCACAGGTAAATCGAGAGCGAGAGGTAGGCACCGTGCAGGACACGCGCCTTGGGGTAGAACGTGTCGAACCGTACCCCCTCGTAGGAGAGGTCCCGTCGCATGGCGTAGGGGTCGAGGGTGGAGAGCTGGTAGCCGACGGAGAGGGTCAGTCCGTCATCGATGCCGGAGGAGACGCCCACGCGCAGCTCGAAGGCATGGATGCGCCCCTTGTGGCTGCTGATGTGGTCATAGTCGGTCGGGATACCCGGTACCCTGTCGTAGCGTGTGATGTCTACCCGTTCGTAGGGGATGTTCAGCAGCAGTCCGGCTTCTCCGGTGAGATGGAAGTTCGTGAAGTGTGTCCGCAGGAGGGGTGGGGACGCGAGGAAGACCGACGGACGGAGGTAGAGGTTGGTGGGGGACTTTGGGTCGTCGGTGACTGCCCACCCTTTGCCGCATGGAGCACCTTCCGTGTCCAACGTTCCCCAGAAACCGACGGCACCGCCGATACCGACACAGGGCAGCGCCATCCAGTGATAACCCACTCCGACCTGCCAGAGGTCTGCTGTCAGGATGTTGCCTGCCAGGTCGATGCAGTGGTGTGGTGTGTCATCTTCGTTCCCGGTGGTGGCACGGACGGGGAGGAGGGGGAGCCCCAACGCTGCGAGGGCGAGGAGGGGGCGAGAATGGCTCTGCGTGAGAGCCTGAAGCACACAACGTTTCATATTCTTTTTTGGGCGTAAAAATAAGTGGTGGCAAGTGATTGTGCAAGGGTGATCCCGGCCGATAAGATTTTTTAATCCAATCACCTCTGATTGTCATTCTGTCAAAACGTCAAACGAACCGTCCGTGAAGGGCCTTCGTTGCGGCAAAATACGAGTTGGTGACCGGGAAGGGGCTTCTCGGGCGATTCGTAAAATGCACATGGACGGTTTTTCCGTCTGTTCCCTTCCCTTTTGCCGTATTCTTCTCCGTATTTATTCCCTTCCGTCGGTCTTTTCACACGGACGGGCGCAATTTCACACCTGCGGAATCGTGCCCCTTCGGTCGCTAAAAAATGGGGACAGGTGGGTGTTTTCGTACGGACGAACGACT
>ERZ780212.1312-NODE-1312-length-20119-cov-2.916467_pt1 | contig 20119 bp, 13 predicted proteins | sample MGYA00511364_ERZ780212 | MGnify/ENA primary metagenome ERZ780212 (study PRJEB29588, sample SAMEA2147991) | human gut metagenome | biome: human gut; feature: human-associated habitat; material: faeces | place: Denmark | collected 2008/2010 ...
GGCCACTTCGTCGAATTGTTTTTCAACGTCGGCCGTGAAGTTGTAGTCCATTATCTCGGGGAAGTTCTCGTCGAGGAAATCGGTGACCACAATGCCCACGTCGGTGGGGAACAGCTTGTTTCTCTCTGCTCCGGTTATTTCGGTTTTTGTTGTTTCAGTTATGTTTCCGCCTTTGAGGGTTATTACGTCGTACTTGCGTTCCGTCCCTTCCTTGTCGCCGCGGGTTACATACTGGCGCTGCTGTATGGTGCTTATGATTGGGGCGTAGGTAGACGGACGTCCTATTCCGAGTTCCTCCATTTTGTGAACCAGTCCTGCTTCGTTGTAGCGCGGCGGGTGTTGCGAGAAACGTTGTGTGGCCGTTATTTCTTCGGCCTCGGGGCAATCGTCTTTTTTTATTGCCGGCAGCGTGCGGTTTTCGCTGTTGGCGTCTTCGTTGTCATGCGATTCGCGATAAACGCGCAGGAAACCGTCGAATTTTACTACCTCTCCCGAGGCTGTAAACTTTTCCTCGTGCCCTTTTATTGAGATGTCTACGGTGTTTTTTTCCGTTATCGCGTCGCTCATCTGGCATGCAATCGTGCGTTGCCAGATAAGTTTGTAAAGGCGTTGCGCCTGCGGCGAGCCTTCTATCGCGTCGTTTTGCATGTCGGTGGGACGTATTGCCTCGTGTGCTTCCTGTGCTCCCTTGGAGTGGGTTACGTATTTGCGCGGCTTGGAATATTCTTTTCCCAAGGTGCGTGAAATTACGTCTTTGCAGGCATTAACGCACAGGGAAGAGAGGTTTACCGAGTCGGTACGCATATATGTGATGAGTCCCGACTCATAAAGTTGCTGTGCCAGGCTCATTGTGAGCGATACGGGGAAACCGAATTTTCGCGCGGCCTCCTGTTGCAGCGTCGAAGTTGTGAACGGCGGTGCCGGCATGCGTTTTTGCGGGTGCACGGTTATGTCGGAGATCTTGAAGTCGCTGCCTTTGCAGGCTTCAAGGAATTCGCGCGCCTTGTCGGCCGTTGGGAAACGGCGGTTCAGCTCTGCGCGGAAGGTGCTGCCGTTGATGTTGAACTCTGCCGTTACGCGGAAGTTCGATTCGCTTTTGAATTTCTGTATCTCGCGTTCGCGTTCCACTATGAGTTTCACGGCTACGCTCTGCACGCGTCCGGCCGAGAGCGACGGCTTTATCTTCTTCCAGAGAATGGGCGAGAGCTCGAAACCCACCAGACGGTCCAGCACCCTGCGGGCCTGCTGGGCCATCACCAGGTTCATGTCCACGTCCCTCGGAGTCTTTATGGCATTCAGAATAGCGTCCTTGGTGATCTCATGGAAGACTATGCGGCGGGTACGTGCCGGATCCAGAGCCAGCGTCTCCCTCAGATGCCATGCGATGGCCTCTCCCTCACGGTCCTCATCGGATGCAAGCCATACCACCGCCGCCTTGTCAGATGCCGACTTGAGATCTGCCACGACTTTTTTCTTGTCCGGCGACACCTCGTACTGAGGAGTGAAGCCGTGCTCGATGTCTATACCTAGATTCTTCTTGGCCAGATCCCTTATATGGCCGAAACTGGAACGCACTGTATAATCCTTTCCCAATATTTTTTCGATGGTCTTCGCCTTGGCGGGAGACTCCACGATTACCAAATTCTCCATATATACCAATTGAATGAAGTTGCAAAGTAAAGGATAAAGTAAGATAAAAACCAAATTTTTTCTAACTTCGCGATGTTTATTTTACAGAAATGAAAGAAAAAACCAAACGCAGACTCATAACCGCAATCTGGTGTGTAGTATTCATTCCCATAGGCATTCTGGTGCTTTTCATCACAGGAGTGGGCATCTTTGCAGAGATTCCGTCCTTCGAGGAGCTGGAGAACCCGAAGACCTATCTGGCCACCGAACTCATATCCGAGGACGGCGAGCTGATAGGCACGTATCATATCGAGAACCGTACCCACGTGGGCTTTGACGACCTGTCCCCCTATCTGGTGGAGGCAGCCGTGGCCACTGAGGACGCACGTTTCTACCAGCACTGCGGCATAGACTTCCGCAGCCTGGCCAGGGTGGCCGTCAAGTCCATACTGCTGGGAGACGCCGGCTCGGGAGGAGGAGGCAGCACCATCACCCAGCAGCTGGCCAAGACCCTTTTCCCGCGTGACACGGCCACGGGCAAGTTCCCCGGGGAAGCCGCATTCAGACTTGTCGTCAGCAAATTCAAGGAATGGATCACCGCTGTCAAGCTGGAGCGCAACTACACCAAGGACGAGATCATGGCCATGTACATGAACGCCATATTCTTCGGCAGCAATTCCTACGGCATCAAGGCGGCGTCCAATACCTTTTTTAATAAGGAGCCTATAGACCTCAACCTGCAGGAGAGCGCGACACTGGTGGGCGCGGTCAACAAGCCCACCCGCTACAACCCGGTGCTCAACTACGACAAGTCCGTCACGCGGCGCAACCACGTCATCAGCCAGATGGGCAAGTACGGCTACATCTCCCAGGCCGAGGCCGACTCCCTGATGCTCCTGCCGATAGTCCTGGATTACAGACAACAGGACCACAACACCAGCAAGGCCCCCTATTTCAGGGACATGCTGCGCAAATACATGAGCGCGTCCGAGCCGGAGAGGGGCGACTACTACTTCGAGGAGGACTATCTCGCGGATCTGGACCTGTGGGAGAACGATCCCCTGTACGGCTGGATCAACAAGACACTCAAGCCCGACGGTACCCGCTACAGCCTGGACAAGGACGGACTGACCATCTACACCACCGTCAACTCCAGGATGCAGAAATATGCGGAGGAAGCCGTAGTCCAGCATCTGAGCAAAGACCTCCAGCCGGCATTCTTTAAGGATCTTAAGGACAACCCGCACAGGCCCTTCGCCAAAGAGGTGCCCGCAAACCTCAGACGTACCGTCATGGAACAAGCCCGCAGGTGGAGCGACAGATACCGCAATATGAAAAGCGCCGGCGCATCGGAAAAGGAGATAGTGAAAGCCTTCAACGAAAAAACCGAAATGCGTGTCTTCTCCTGGAACAAGAACGGATACATAGACACCGTCATGACACCTGACGACTCCATACGGTACTACAAGTCCATCCTCCGCGCCTCGTTCGTGGCGATGGAGCCCACGACAGGACACATCAAAGCCTATATCGGAGGTCCTGAGTACCGCTACTTCAAATACGACAACGCCCGCCAGGGCAAGCGTCAGGTAGGCTCCACCATCAAGCCATTCCTCTACACCCTGGCCATGCAGGAGGGCTACTATCCCTGCGACAAAGTCCTCAACGTTCCCCAGACATTCGTCCTGGCTGACACCACTTGGACTCCCGAGAGCGAGGACCGTCTGGAGTATATCGGCAAGGAAGTCACTTTGAAGTGGGGTCTGACCCGAAGCAGCAACAACATCTCGGCCTACCTGATGCGGCAGTTCGGTCCCACGGCCATGGTGGAGATGTGCCGCAAGCTCGGCATAACCTCATACCTGGCCCCTTATCCGTCCCTCTGCCTCGGTCCGGCCGACATCACTCTGCTGGAAATGGTCAGTGCATACAACACCTACCCCAGCCGCGGAGTACATATCTTCCCGATGATGGTGACCCGCATAGAGGACAGCGAGGGCAATGTGCTCGGCACCTTCAGCCCCCGCAAGCAGGAGGCTGTCAGCGAGGCTACGGCTTACCTGATGGTCAACCTGATGGAAGGCGTGGTAAATGAAGGCTCGGGAGCCCGTTTGCGCTGGCGGTACGGCCTGGAGGGACCCATAGCGGGCAAGACCGGCACGACCAACGACAAGTCAGACGGCTGGTTCATCGGATACGTGCCTCATTTGACCGCCGGAGTCTGGGTGGGAGCCGAAGACCGGCAGGTCCATTTCGAGAGCATGTCTCTGGGCCAGGGAGCCAACACATCCCTGCCCATCTGGGGACTGTTCATGCAGAAAGTCATGAATGACGGCACACTTGGAGTAACTCCGGATGACAGGTTCATCGCCCCTCCGGGAGTGCATTTCGACACGGACTGCGACGGCAGCGACAACGACACCGTCACGGACACCGAGGATGACATCAACTCATTTTTCAACATGTAATACTATGAATACTGGTAAAATACGGAATATCGCAGTAGTATACGGAGGATATTCCTCAGAAGTGGAGATATCGAAACAGAGCGGCAAGTCAGTCGCCCAGTGGCTGCGCAATGCGGGATACCGTGTCTACGAGGTCCTGCTGTGCAGGGAAGGCTGGTGGGCAGTCACATCCTCGGCGGACGGCGGCGAGGTGCGACACACTATGGACAGAAACGACTTTTCCTGCACAATTGACGGAGACAGAGTCCGTTTCGACAATGTGTTCATCATCATCCACGGAGACCCGGGCGAGAACGGCAGGCTCCAGGCCTACTTCGAGCTTCTGGACATACCGTTCATAGGCTGCGGCTCCCTGTGCGCCGCCATCGCTTTCGACAAATACGCCTGCAAGACCTATCTCAGGGACTCCGGGACTTATCTGGCCGACGATGTCATGCTGCGCAGGGGCGACACATACGACGCGGCCCGGATAGCGGCGGCTCTCGGCCTGCCGGTATTTGTCAAGCCCTCGGGCGGAGGCTCCAGCTTCGGGGTCACGAAGGTCAAAAGGACGGAGGACCTGGCAGCGGCCATCGATGCGGCATTCAAGGAAAGTGACACTCTTATCATAGAAAAAGCCCTGACAGGCAAGGAGATAGACTGCGGTGTCTACGCCGATGCCGATGGTGTCCACGCTCTGCCGCTCATCGAGATAGTGCCCGGGCCAGGGCACGAGTTCTTTGACTATGATGCCAAATACATGGGAGCCAGCAAAGAGATCTGTCCCGCCCCGGTATCGGAGGCTCAGACAAGAATCATTCAGGATGAAGCCGTGAGAATATTTCATCGGCTGGGATGCTCCGGACTGGTGCGCATGGATTTCATCCTCAGCGGAGAAGACAAGCCGTACCTACTGGAAATCAATCCCAATCCAGGCATGACGGCATCCAGCCTCGTGCCCCAGATGGTCCGTCAGGCCGGCATGACCATGGAGGATTTTCTGAGCGGACTGATAGAGGGGAGATAACAGCATATGACCAGAAAAGAGTTCGTCACAAAAGCTACTGAAAGTCTGGCGGAACAGTACTCACCCGGTGAGGCCAAAGCCATATCCGTCCGGATCCTGTCCCACTTCCTGAGCCTGTCCGAATACGAATACTCAGTCGAACCCAACGTAGTGATACCCAAGCCTTACCTCGTAAAGATACAGAGTGCGCTGGAGGAACTGGCGGCAGGCCGTCCGGTCCAGTATGTCATCGGGGAGGAGACTTTCGCCGGCCGCACCTTCCACGTCTCGGAAGCCGTGCTGATTCCGCGTCCGGAGACCGAGCAGATGTGCCGGCTCATCATAGACGAATGGCGCAAGTCCGGCTATCAGGAGCTCAGGATACTGGATGCCTGTACCGGCAGCGGCTGCATAGCATGGACCCTGGCCGCAGCCTTTCCAAAGGCACAGGTCCTGGCATTCGACGTGGACGAAGACGCCCTGAACGTAGCGAGAGGGCAGCGCATATACCTGGACGAGGCAGGCCGCCAGCCGCTGCAGGCACCGCCTGTCTTCTTCAAAGCCGACATCCTTGAAGGCCCGCCGGAGGAGATAGACGACATAGACATCCTGGTATCCAATCCTCCCTATGTCTGCGAGAGCGAGAAGGCCTACATGGCTCCCAATGTCCTGGATTACGAACCGGAGAAAGCCCTCTTTGTCCCTGACAGCGACCCGCTGCGCTTCTACAAGGCACTGGCAGGATGGGCAGCCGGGACAGTAAAGCCTGGCGGCAAATGCTATTTTGAAATCAATGAGGCATACGGGACACAGACCCGGGAATTATTCGAGAACAAAGGATTCAGCGACGTGGAAGTCATGGAGGACTTCCATGGGAAACCCCGGTTCGTGACCTTTACAAAATGGTTCTGAGAAGCATTTCTGCAAGAACCATATCCTCAGGAGTTGTCAATTTGATATTGAAACGGCTGCCCTGACTCAGACGCAGCGGCACTCCGCTTTTCTCCACCACCGAGGCATCATCGGTATAATCCGGTGAGAATGCCGTATCATAAGCCCTTTTCAACACTTCCGAATGAAAGACCTGCGGAGTCTGCACCAGACGGTACCGGTTCCTGTCCACCATGGAGGAACTTCCATCCGGAGCCACTGCCCTCATGGTATCCGTTACCGGCAGCACCGGGACTACTGCCGGAAACTCTTCCCCCTCCTCGTACAGACGGATGATGTCCTCCTTTCTGAGCAGGGGACGCACGGCATCATGCACGGCCACCAGAGCCCCGTCAGGGAGATATTTCATGGTCTTGCGCACCGAATGAAAGCGCGTCATGCCGCCGGGCACCAGTACGTACTTCAGCATCAGCCCTTCCTTCCGGCAATAATCCACCCACATGGACTTCACTGCCGCATTGATGGAGATAATGACATGCACCCTGAAAGGAAGATCCAGGAACAGTCCCAAAGTCCGACGCAACACCGGGACACCGTCGAGTTCCAGCATCTGCTTAGGGATATTTCCTCCCATTCTGCTGCCCGTCCCTCCGGCCGGAATTATCACGTATCTTTCTCTCATTTTACAGGCTCAAAATATTTTTCCAAATGTAGTAATTTATCAATTATTTATTACTAATTTTGTCTCCGATTCATCCAACGTTTATGTAACTAAAAAGTTATCCAGCATATATGAACAGCGACAGACAGATCCAGAAAGCACTGATCTCAGTGTACGACAAAAACCTCATCTTAGACATTGCCAATGAGCTGGTTAGCCTCGGTGTGGAGATACTCTCCACAGGCGGCACACAGCAGTACCTCAACAGCCATAACATTCCTGTTACAGCAGTCGAGGATCTCACCGGCTACCCTTCCATATTCGGAGGCAGGGTGAAGACTCTCCATCCCAAGATCATGGGCGGCATCCTGTACCGCCGGGAAGAGCCATCCGATGTCGCCGAGAGAGAAAAATACGACATCCCGGGCATCGATCTGGTCATAGTGGATCTGTATCCGTTCGAGGAGTACGTCGCAAAGAACGCTTCCGAAGAGGACATCATAGAGAAGATAGACATCGGAGGCATAACTCTTATCAGGGCTGCGGCCAAGAACTACAACGATGTCATCATAGTTGCCGGTAAGGAATCCTACGCTGACCTGCTCACCCTGCTCAGGGAGAAGAAAGGACATTCGTCCATAGAGGACAGACGGGCCTTCGCGGCAAAGGCGTTCCTGAAGAGCTCCAACTACGACACGCACATCTTCCAGTATTTCAACCGTAAGGAGCAGATAGCGGCATTCACCGCCAGCGAGACCAGAGCCACGCACTTGCGCTACGGGGAGAACCCCCACCAGAAAGCCCTGTACTTCGGGAGTGAGACATCCCTGCCAGAGCAGCTGCACGGCAAGGAGATATCCTACAACAACATGCTGGACATCGAGGCCGCCCTGGAGCTCATATCCGACTTCGACGAGACCGCTGTCGCCGTCATCAAGCACAACAACGCCTGCGGCTGCGCCATAGGATCAACCCTGAAAGAGGCCTGGGAGTCAGCTTTGGCAGCCGACCCCGTCTCGGCTTTCGGAGGTATCATCGCCGCCAACCGTCCCGTGGACAAGGCCACTGCCGAGGAGATGCACAAGATATTCTTCGAGGTGGTCATCGCTCCCGATTACGAGCCAGAGGCCCTTCAGATACTCGAGGGCAAGAAGAACCGCATCATCCTCAGGACCGCCCAGGCCCGTCCGTCAGCCATGAAGTTCCGTTCTATGCTCTCAGGCGTACTGGTACAGGAAAGGGACGCCTTCAAGGAAAGCCCCGAAGACCTCAGACAGGTGACCAAGGAAGCACCCACCCCCAGGCAGATCGAGGATATGCTCTTCGCCAACATCATAGTAAAGCATTCCAAGTCCAACGCCATAGTGCTGGCCAAGGACCGCAAGCTGATAGCCAGCGGCATAGGCCAGACATCCAGGGTCGACGCCCTGAAACAGGCCATTGAGAAGGCCCGCAGCTTCGGATTCAGCCTGGACGGAGCCGTCATGGCCTCAGACGCATTCTTTCCCTTCTCCGACTGCGTGGAGATAGCCGACAAGGCCGGCATCAAGGCAGTTATCCATCCGGGAGGCTCCATCCGCGACAACGAGAGCGTGGATTACTGCAACGCGCACGGCATGGCGATGGTGATGACAGGACACAGACACTTCAAACACTGATAGATTATGGGATTTTCTTTTCTGACACAGGAACTCGCAATGGATCTCGGTACGGCGAACACCGTCATACTCGTAGACAATAAAGTAGTAGTGGACGAACCTTCCATCGTCGCATTCGACCAGACTACCGGCAAGCCGATAGCCTTCGGGCAAAAAGCCAGGCTGATGCACGAGAAGACCCATCCCAACATCAAGACAGTACGCCCCCTGCGCGACGGAGTCATCGCCGACTTCAACGCCGCCGAGCAGATGATAAGAGGATTTGTCAAGATGATCAACTACAAGCGCTCATTCTTCACCCCGAACCTCAAGATGGTGATATGTATCCCCAAAGGAAGCACTGAAGTCGAGATCAGGGCCGTCCGTGACTCCGCCGAGCACGCAGGAGGCAGGGACATATACATGATATTCGAGCCTATGGCCGCCGCGATGGGCATAGGTCTGGACGTGGAGGCACCTACCGGCAACATGGTGGTAGACATAGGCGGCGGCACCACAGAGATTGCGGTCATCTCCCTGGGTGGTATAGTCACCAGCCAGTCAATAAGAGTGGCAGGAGACGTATTCACCTCGGAAATACAGCAGTACATGCGTCAGCAGCACAACATAAAAGTCGGTGAGCTCACATCCGAGGAGATCAAAATCCGCATAGGAGCGGCCATTCCGGAACTGGAGAATACCCCCGACCCGTTCATAGTCAGAGGCCCCAATCTGATGACGGCCCACCCTGTGGAGATTGCCGTCACCAGCCAGGAGGTAGCCCACTGCCTGGACAAATCCCTTGCAAAGATAGAGGCTGCCGTACTTCAGGTGCTGGAGCAGACCCCCCCGGAACTGTACCAGGATATTGTAGAGAGGGGCATCTTCCTCACCGGAGGAGGCGCCTTGCTCAGAGGTCTTGACAAGCGGCTCTACGACAAGATAAACATTCCGTTCCACGTAGCAGAGGATCCGCTCAGAGCTGTTGCCAGAGGGACTTGTCTTGCTTTGAAGAATTCCTTCCGATATCCTTTCCTAATGCGGTAAATGAATAACCGTAAAGCATATATAATCTACATAATAAACTGCATCGTGTTCATTGCTCTGGAGGCCATTGCTCTTTCTATGGTCTCCAGGAGCAGTATTGTCCAGCGTTCCGAACTTATGAAAGCTGCCTCATCCGTATCCAACTCTCTGACCGGAACCACAGGCAAGATTATAGAATACTTCTCGCTTGGCGGAGTCAATGAAAGACTGTCTATGGAAAATACAGCCCTGCGCATGGAGAACGACCGGCTGCGGGCTGCCTTGGAGCAGACAGTCTGCGTCGACTCGATTGCGGCAGACGACAGCCTGCTGTTCGATTACATACCGGCGTCAGTGGTGTCCAACAGCACGGACCGCCTTCACAATATCATTGTAATAAACAAAGGTACGCGGGACGGTGTGAAAGAGGACATGGGTGTGATAACCGACCGTGGAATCATCGGATACATCCTGAGTGCCGGAGAAAGATACTCCAAAGTATCATCTATGCTGGACATAGACAACATGGCTAGTGCCATACACCGGAGATCCAACACCTTCGGAGTCCTGCAGTGGAACGGGGAGCATCCCGGAGAGGTTATACTGCACGACATTCCGGTCCACACCGAGATATTTGAAGGTGACACTGTTGTCTCCAGCGGCTATTCCCTCATATACCCGGCAGGGCTTCCTGTCGGCACCGTATCCGGGAAAGAGCTGCGGGACGGCATCAACTACGATATTACGGTCAGCATGTTCGAGGATTTTTCCAAACTCAGGCACGTATATGTGGCCGTCCGCAAGGACATAGACCAGCTGCTGGAGCTGATCGGCGACACAGATGAAGGAGACAGCACACAATGAGGAGCATCTGGAAATACACCGTAATCGGAATTCTGCTCATCCTGGCACAGGGAGCCTTGGACAACTACGTCAATCTCAGCATCTATCTGAACGTAGCGCTGTTCGTGTTCCCGCTGCTCATGATGCCTATAAGGACTGCGACAGTCGTTGCCATGTCCGTTGCCTTCATTGTCGGCATGGTAGTGGACATATTGGGCAACGGGATACCGGGACTCACCGCAGCGGCGCTTACCGCAGCGGCACTTCCGAGAAAGACCATCCTGGGATTCATTGTTCCGAAAGACCTGTCCTCCAAAGACGGAAAAGGCACCATAGAAGACCTGGGGATAAGACAATTCGCAATCTACTCCGCAGTGATGTGCCTGATATTCCTATTGACATATATTCTTCTGGACTGCGCTGGATTCAGGCCTTTCTGGCAATGCATTCTCAGATTGTGCGCATCATTGGCTGTAAACACCACACTCATGACCATGCTGTTCGCCGTCAGCAATGACAACAGAAAAAGATGACAGGAATGGAGGGAGGAGACAGACACAGGACACTGTACCTTAAAGCGGGGCTGGTCATAGCCTTTCTGATCCTGGCCGGCCAGCTTTTCCGACTTCAGTTGCTGGACAACAGCTTCAAGGTCAGCGCCCGCAACAACGCCCTCTACTACCAGACAAGATACCCGGCGAGGGGCCTCATACTGGACCGCAACGGGAAAGTGCTTGTAGGCAACAAGAACAGCTATGACATACTTGTCACTCCGCGTTACATAAAGGACTTCGACACGACAATCCTGTGCGCAGCGCTCGACATCACTCCTGAATACGTAAGGGATAAATTCGAAGAATATCGCACATACCGGAGCAGAATAGGCTTCCGGGCCGTCACATTTCTCTCCCAGGTATCCCCGGAACAGTACAGCCGTTTCATAGATGTCAGGCACAAATTCCCCGAGTTCTACGGCATCCCTCGCACCATCAGGATGTACCCGTACAACGCCGGAGGCAACCTGCTTGGCTACGTGACCGAGGTCGACCGGGAGTTTTTGGATAAACACCCCGAATACGAGGCCGGTGACTATATCGGACGGACCGGGCTGGAACAGACCTGCGAGTCCATGCTCAGAGGCAGGAAGGGCTACAGCATCTACCTGCGTGATGCCAGCAACCGCATACAGTCCTCATACAGAGATGGAGAGATGGACAAGCCGGCAGTCGCAGGCAAGGACGTTGTCTCCACAATCGACGCAGAACTGCAAAAGTACGGAGAAGAACTTATGCACAACAAAGTTGGCTCGGTCATCGCGATTGAACCGTCAACAGGGGAGATTCTGTCCATGGTGTCATCCCCTGGCATCGATGTCTCCATTCTGGGTGAAATCAACAAGCATTACAGCGAGATTGCAGCCGACCCCTTCACTCCGATGTTCAACCGCGCTGTCATGTCCCCTCAGCCTCCGGGCTCGGTGTTCAAACTAGTGAATGCCCTGATAGGACTGCAGGAAGGAGTAGTGAGCACGCGTACGGAATATCCGTGCCACATGGGATTCACAGCCCCGGGCATCCACGTAGGCTGCCATGACCACAAGTCTCCCGTAGACTTCACGGAAGCCATAATGACCTCGTGCAACTCCTATTTCTGCTACCTGCTCCGGAGCATCATCGAGAACCCTCGATACTCATCCCAGGCCGAGGCATTTGACCGTTGGCATGATTACGTGCAGAGCTTCGGCTTCGGCACCAGACTGGGCTCCGACTTCCCGTCCGAGATTGCCGGATTCGTACCCTCTTCCGCGACATACAACCGCATATACGGGGAAAACAGATGGAAAGCACTGTCGGTCATCTCACTGTCCATAGGGCAGGGCGAACTTGGATGCACTCCTCTGCATCTGGCCAATCTGGCAGCCACCATCGCCAACCGTGGCTACTATTATATCCCACACATAGTAAGGCAGCATGACAACGATTCCATTGACCGGAAGTTCCGCGAGAAGCATTACACCATGATAGACACCTGCTACTTCGAGGATGTCGTGGAAGGTATGTATAAGGCTGTCAACGCTCCTCCGGGACGCGGAGCAACTGCCACAATAGCGGCAGTGGACAGCCTGGACATCTGCGGCAAGACCGGCACCGCCGAGAATCCGCACGGGGACGAGCACGCCGTTTTCGTTTGTTTCGCCCCCAGGGAGAATCCACAGATTGCCATAGCCGTCTACATCGAAAATGCCGGTTACGGAGCCACATGGGCTGCTCCCATAGCCTCCCTCATGGTGGAGAAGTACCTGGCCGGAGAGATTTCTCCGGAACGCAAATGGCTGGAGGACAAGATGGTCAACACCAGCCTGCTCCACAAAGTACCGGCGAGTCCCGACTACGTACCCCCTAAAAAAGACAAATGATGAGCCCCGGAAGAACCATATACGCCAAACTGGACTGGACACTGATTCTGTGCTACATACTTCTGGCAGTATTCGGATGGCTCAACATATATGCCTCCACATACAGCGAGGGCGGGGAAGGCATATTCTCCCTGGCCACCCGAAGCGGCAACCAGCTGATGTGGATTGGAATAGCCGCCGTGACCGCCTTTGTCATCATATTCGTACCCGGCAGCCGTTTCTGGCGGACTGTCTCGTGGCCGCTTTACGGGCTGTCCGTACTGCTGCTTACGGCTGTACTGCTGTTCGGGCACGAAGTCAACGGTTCCCGGTCATGGCTGACCCTGCCCGGAGGCTTTGCCATCCAGCCGTCTGAGTTCTCCAAGATAGCCACGGCCCTCTGTCTTTCCAGGATTATGGGAGGCTACGGATTCAAACTCGCGAACACACAGGACTTTCTAAAAGTTGCGGCCGTGATCGCTATCCCGGTCGGACTCATAGTCCTGGAGCCTGACGTTGGTACAGTACTGGTATACTGTTCCCTGGCCTTCATGCTCTACCGGGAAGGACTTCCCGGGAAGTTTCTAGGATTCGCAGGACTTGCAATACTGCTGTTCCTGATGACCCTGAGGTTCTCTCCGTCTGTCTCCCTGCTCATCACCGCCGGTATAACATGCGCCACATTAGTCATGGCCTCCAGGCATCCGATACGGACTGCGCTCATATCTGCGGCCTCCATAGCGGCAGCCGCGTTTATTCCCCGCCTTCTCAGGGTTGAATCCGTCGCAAGACTGCATCTTCCCGCTCCCGAATACTGGATTCTGGGGATCATGGTCCTCGCAGCCGCCGTCATATCCGTCATATGCATCCGGAGAAACATCCGCGGCTGGGCAAGGTACCTCCTCATCCCCACGGTATCTATCGCCCTGATATTCTCAGTAGACTTCATATTCCACAACGTTCTCAAGCCTCATCACCGCGACCGCATCGAGAACCTGCTGGGCATATCCGAAGATCCGATGGGAGCAGGCTACAACGTCAACCAGTCCAGGATTGCCATCGGCTCAGGAGGACTTACCGGCAAGGGCTTCCTGCAAGGCACGCAGACCAAGTTCAATTTCGTACCGGAACAGAGCACGGACTTCATCTTCTGTACCATCGGCGAGGAATGGGGCTTTGTCGGCAGCATTGCGGTCCTGGCCGTATTCCTCATCCTGATCATGCGCATAGTCACAACAGCGGAGCGACAGAAAGACAGGAGCATAAGGGTCTACGGATATTGCGTGGCCTCTTACCTGTTCATGCATGTATTCGTCAACATTGGCATGACGACAGGCATTATGCCCGTCGTAGGAATCCCCTTACCATTAATTAGTTACGGTGGATCATCATTTTTAACTTTTACAATTCTGCTATTTATTTACATCAGATTTGACCTGGAAAGGTGGAAGTAATAAAAAAAATTTTTACTTTTGGGGTTCGTTAGATATCAACAAAAGTAAAATATACCATGCCACTCAATTTTGTAGACAGACACAATGGTCCGAGACAGTCTCAGATCAAGCATATGCTGGATGTCATCGGAGTGAGCTCCATCGATGAGCTCATCAAGCAGACCATTCCCGCAGATATTCTGCTCCAAGAGCCCCTCAAACTGGACGGGCACGTATCCGAGCACGCCTATCTGGGACGTCTGAAAGATATTGCTTCAAAAAATAAGAAGTTCAGATCCATGATAGGTCTCGGATTCTACGGCACCGCATCCCTGCCGGTAATCACCCGCAACATTTTCGAGAACCCTTCATGGTACACATCCTACACTCCCTATCAGGCCGAGATCTCGCAGGGACGTCTGGAGGCGCTCATCAACTTCCAGACCATGATATCCTCCCTGACCGGTTTCCCCATGTCCAACTGCTCCATGCTGGACGACGCCACCGCGGCAGGTGAGGCCATGAGGATGATCCACGAGCTCCGTCCCCGCGATGCCGTGAAAGCCGGAAAGAACACGTTCTTCGTGGACAAAAACGTATTCCCCCAGGTGCTCTCAGTCGTTGAGACAAGAGCCAAAGGCCTGGGCATCAAGGTCGTTGTCGGCGACTACAAGGAAGTACTCTCTGCCGGATTCGATCCTGAGTGCTACGGAGCCCTGCTCCAGTATCCCGCCGCAGACGGCGAGGTACGTGACTACACCGCATTCTGCGAAGCCGCACACAAGGCCGGAATGCTCGTGGCCGCTCACTGCGACCTCCTCGCACTGGCAGTCATGAAGGAGCCCGCCGCATGGGGAGCCGACGTAGCTGTCGGAACAGCCCAGAGATTCGGACTCGGCATGGGCTACGGCGGACCTACAGCGGGCTGGATGGCCACCCGCGACCAGTATAAGAGAAATATTCCAGGCCGCATCATAGGCGTGTCCGTAGACCGTCTCGGCAAACCTGCCTTCCGCCTTGCCCTCCAGACCCGCGAGCAGCACATCAAGAGGGAGAAGGCCACTTCCAACATCTGCACCGCCACAGCCCTGATGGCAGTGATGTCCGGCATGTACGCCGCATACCACGGTCCCGAGGGCATCCGCGGGATCGCGATGAACGCCTTCAACTATGCCCACGCAATGGCCGATATCCTGCGCAAAGGAGGATACACCCTTGCCAATGAGGACTTCTTCGACACCATCCGCGTGCTGGACGTAAACGCGGGCGAGATCCGCGAGAAGGCCGAGGCAGCAGGCATCAACTTCTACTATCCCGATGACCAGACCGTCCAGATATCCTTCGACGAGCTCTCCGACTGCGCCGAGGCCGTAAAGATAGCCGGCATATTCGGTGTGGCAGCCGAGTGCGCGCGCGGAGCGGAATACCCCGTGCCCATGAAGAGGGAGAGCGCCATCCTCACCGAGAGCGTCTTCAACCGCTACCACTCCGAGACGGAGATGATGCGCTACATCAAGAAACTCGAGCGCAAGGACATCTCGCTGACCCACTCCATGATACCCTTAGGCTCATGCACCATGAAGCTCAACGCCGCAGTCGAGATGCTGCCCCTTAGCTGGAGCGAGCTTACCGACGTGCATCCATTCGCACCCACATGGCAGACCGAGGGATACAACCAGATACTCTCCGAGCTTGAGCATGACCTCTGCGTCATCACAGGTTTTGACCGCTGCTCTCTCCAGCCCAACTCCGGTGCCGCAGGAGAGTACGCAGGCCTGATGACCATCCGCCGCTACCTCGAGGCACAGGGCCAGGGCGCGCGCAACACCGTCATCATCCCCACATCGGCTCACGGAACCAACCCCGCCAGCGCCGCCATGGCCGGATTCAACATCGTCCTGGTAGGCTGCGACGAGCACGGCAACATCAACGTGGACGAGCTGCGCCAGAAGGCCGAGGCCAACAAGGACAGCCTCGCCGGCATCATGATCACCTATCCTTCGACCCATGGAGTATTCGAGGTCAAGATCCGCGAGATCTGCAATATCATACATGAGAACGGAGGCCAGGTCTACATGGACGGAGCCAACATGAACGGTCAGGTCGGCATCACCAACCCCGGCTTCATCGGAGCCGACGTATGCCACCTCAACCTGCACAAGACCTTCGCGATGCCTCACGGCGGCGGCGGTCCCGGAGTAGGCGCCATCTGCGTATCGGCCCACCTCTCACCCTATGTGCCCGGACATCCCGTAATGCCCCAGTGCGGCGGTCACGGTGTGACAGCAGTGGCATCGGCTCCTTACGGCAGCCCCCTGCTCGCCCCCATCACCCACGCCTACATCAAGCTGCTCGGTCCTGACGGACTGCGCAAGGCTACCGAGATGGCCATAGTAAACGCCAACTATCTCGCATCCCGCCTGTCAAAGGAGTTCAACATCTACTACACCGGAGTCACCGGACGCGTAGCCCACGAGTGCATCGTAGACCTGCAGAACTTCAAGGCTGACTACGGAGTGGACGCCACCGATATCGCAAAACGCCTGATGGACTACGGCTTCCATGCTCCCACACTCTCCTTCCCCGTACACGAGACACTGATGGTGGAGCCTACCGAAAGCGAGTCCCTCGAGGAACTCGACCGCTTCGTGGACGCCATGATCAGCATCAAGAGAGAGTGCGAGGCCATCAAGGAAGGCAAGGCCGACAAGACCGACAACGTCGTGAAGATGGCACCCCACACCGCCGAGGAGGTTTGCTCTGACTCCTGGAGCCATCCCTACCCCCGCGAGGAGGCCGCCTATCCCCTCGAGTGGATCCGCGACAACAAGTTCTGGCCCGCCTGCGCGAGAGTAGATAACGGCTACGGTGACCGGAACCTCGTCCCTACTGTAAAATAACACGATAATCACTAATAATTATTTGCAACCTGATGAACAACAAACCAATCTACCTGTTAATGATTGCAGCCGCATCCGCATTCACACTTGCTTCCTGCAAGGATAACACAACGACGGATATGGGCTCCATAAGTCTGTCCATCAACGAACAGACAGTAGAGGCCGCCAGCGGCAGCTTCACTGTTGATGTAACAAGCAACGCAGACTTTACTGTCAACACTCCCAACTGGATCTCCGTAGACCCTGATCAGGACTCCTACCAGAGCGGGACTCTTACTTTCAATTATGAGGAAAACACCGGAACTGTCTCCCGTAGCGGCAATATTATCTTCCGCTGTCTGGACGCAAGGGACACCCTGGTAGTGACCCAGGCCGCAGGCGAGGACCTGTACCACGATGAGTTCATGCTGGAGACCGAGCCCGGACTGTACGGAGCGAATTTTGACAGTTTCTCCTATCAGGAGTTCACGAACCAGTATGCCGTCCGCTCATACGCCAACGGTTTGAGCTACGATTACAAACTCATATCAATTGACCCCAACCTGTTCTTTACGGCAAGGAGTATTCCGGTAAACCTTGAGGCAGGCTCCACGGCATCCATCGGACTGCAGCAGAATGTAACTCCAGAACTTAATTCCAACTTTTTCGAAACCTATGTTGTAGAAAAAATAGATGGAAATAAGATATGGCTGTATAACTCCCTCAACAGATTCGGTATAATAATTACAAAAGAATAACCCATGAGCAATAGATTTTTCACCAAGATACTGCTTGCATTCGGTCTGTTGGCCTGTGCAGCTACAGCAGCCTACGCCGTAAGAGCGTACCCTCACCCCATCAAAGTCACCCAGCCGGACGGCACCACCATTACCATCCAGATTCACGGTGACGAGTTCCTGAACTGGACGACTGCCGGCAACCGCCTGGTTGAGAAAGGACCTGACGGATTTTACTACTACGCATCATTCAACTCTGACGGAACAAAAAGCATCTCGAAAAACAGGGTTTCCAACACCCTTGCATCTTTTGCAGCATCGACTTCAGGCAGTACGGTACGTCCTCCCCAGACAGCGATAGCCGCCGCTCAGGCAAAAAGGGCAGTTGCAAGAATCGGCAACCCCGATCTCGCCCATGGAGAAAAGCATTTTCTGGTCCTTCTCGTGCAGTTCCCAGACCTGCCTTTCACTGTAGACAATCCAGTGCAGGCATTTACCAACCTGCTAAATGAGGAGGGTTACAGCGTTAATGGCGGCACTGGCTCATCCCGTGACTACTATATGGATAACTCCAGAGACCAGTTCCAGCCGACATTCGATGTGCTCGGCCCTTTCACTGTGTCAGGCAACCATCTTAGCTATGGTTCCGGGCAAAACACCAGCGGAGCGGGACGGTTGCTCATAGAAGCTCTTCAAATAGCCGATGCCAGCATCAATTACGCGGATTATGATCTCGACAATGACGGTATAGTCGACAACGTATTTATGTACTACGCCGGTCACAACGCGGCAGAAGGAGGTACTGGTATCTGGCCTCACAAGTCAACCATATCAACCGCCTATTACAAATACGATCCTATGGACGGAAAAGAGTTCGACTCCTACGCATGTACATCAGAGTACAGCGGCGGCGATCTCAGTACGACAATGTGCGGCATAGGTACATTCACCCATGAGTTCGGTCATGTAATCGGCCTGCCTGACATGTATGATACTGATTATGAGCAGAACGGCTTAGCTCCAGGCCCTGGAGTCCTGTCGCTTATGAACAATGGCTCCTACCTCAACGAAGGCCGTACTCCCCCGTACTTAGGTGGACTGGAAAGAGCTATCATGGGCTGGATTGAACTCACTGAATGGAAAGAATCCGGAAACAAGACCCTCAATCCTATCCAGGATAATGAAGCCTACATGACCCCTACCAAGAACAAAACTGAATCAGACGGACCAATCGAAGGAGAGTTCTACGTATACGAGTACAGGAACGGCACCGGTTGGGACAGATTCATCGGTGACCAAGGAGTCGCTATATACCATGTAGACCGCAGAAGCCAATACCTGAGATATTGGGACATCACCAATCAAGTTAATGCATTTGCCAATCATGAATGCTATGACCTGATTGAGGCCAATGGCAACACGAACGGCAATGGCTCATACACTATAGCAGGCTTATTATACGCAGGAAGTTCTGGAAAGAGTGAATTCTCATCTTCATCCAGTCCAGCCGCACTAGACTGGGACGGAGATGTTACCGGATACAACCTCACCAATATCAGCCACAACGGCACTAATGCCAGTCTGATGCTCACCAATCTTGCAGGCGGCACTATCATTGATGAGTTTTTAGACGCCGGTGTCAACGCCATTGACAGAAAGGCCACATACAGTGCTGGTGAGGAATTCAAATTCCAACTGACTGTCAGCAACAATTCTCCCGTAGACGTAGTATGGTTCTTTGACGGCGTGGAACAGGATTCCAACGTATCGTCCATCAATCTGTCAGCAGGAGAACACACAGTAGTGGCTGTCCTGACATACAGTGACGGATCAACGGAGAGAATAACCACCAAGCTGAACGTTCAGTAATCATCTCCTGATATACATGGAAAATCCCGACCGCATCGATGTGGCCGGGATTTTTATTTTACTACTTGACGCTGCCTGTTGCCTACCTCATCTTACGCCACATCCATACGATATAGGCTATCACGAAAGGTATCGCTATGGACACCCACGCCATGACTTTAAGTGTGAAGAGGCTGGACGAACTGTTGTAGAGAGTCAGAGAATCCTGTACATCTACGGTCGATACGTAATAGGCGGTGTCGTTGAAGCCGGCGCACAGCAATATTGCCCAGACTGCCAGCAAGACTCCCGCACCTACTATGTAAAAGTTCTGCTTGACACCCTTACCGAGGAAATGTCGGGCCAGACCGACAAGCACAAGCACGACACCGAGCAGAAAAGCTCCAGCTATCCACCATGCATGCAGCATGTTGTGCAGATACTTGAAAGGTTCGGCAAAAATCTCTCCGGTAGAAGGCTCCACTCCATATCCGGTCCTGAGGAAGAGCCACAGAACGAAGGCCACGAATGTCAGGACGAAGGCGGGAGCGGTGATCATCAGCCGCCTGCGGCATTTCTCCGCAAATGCGCCGACGTCCGGCTTGGTCAGCAGGTAGAGCAGGCCGAGAGTGCGGGCTGCAAGGAATACCACCACACCGAGAAGCAGGTTCATCGGGTTGGCGAGGG
>ERZ780212.1327-NODE-1327-length-19942-cov-25.588726_pt1 | contig 19942 bp, 16 predicted proteins | sample MGYA00511364_ERZ780212 | MGnify/ENA primary metagenome ERZ780212 (study PRJEB29588, sample SAMEA2147991) | human gut metagenome | biome: human gut; feature: human-associated habitat; material: faeces | place: Denmark | collected 2008/2010 ...
ATTAGGGTTCGTTAGGGACTTGCACCCATTAGAATAAGCTCATGCCGAGCATACAGGAAAAAGCCGGATAATCCGTTATGGATTATCCGGCTTGAAAGAGGTACCTAGCGGAGTCGAACCGCTTTGAACGGTTTTGCAGACCGTTACCTAACCGTTCGGACAAGGTACCGTTGTTTTCAAAAGCGATGCAAAGGTAGCACATTTTTTTCTTATCTCCAAATTTTCACGCAAAAAAATTTCTTAATGCGTTTTCCTTTGGCAATTACGGGAAAAGGATTAACTTTGCAAAAGATAAGAATCATAGTAAAAGCAGACAAATCTATCATATGGCAAGAAAACAGACTGGCCGAAAATCGAAGACCACCTTCAGTGAGGCCATCGGTATAAGAAATATCTTCCAAAGCGAGACTACAGATTTCATTCTCGGTCTATTGCTGCTGGCAATCACAGTATGCGCCATTATCTATATGGTGTCCTATATTTCCACAGGACAGGCCGACCAAAGTATTCTGGAGAACATGAAGCCTGGAGAATGGCTCAACACAGACGCAGAATTCAATAATTACGGCGGTTCTGGAGGAGCGATCCTCTCCTATTATCTTATGGCTGTCAATGTGGGCTTCCCAGCCTTCCTCATACCCGTCTTCTTCATACTTGTAAGTCTGAAGCTCATGCGGGTCTATACGGTCAATCTGTGGAAAGCCTTCTTATATCTGGCCATCATCATGATCTGGAGCTCTGTCACGTTGGCCAAGTTTCTCACCCCTGTCATGGGTAACTTCTTCTTCTGCCCCGGAGGTGGACAAGGATTGTATTGTGTACAGCGTCTGGAAGCGCTCATTGGCCCTCCCGGACTGACCGCCCTTCTCATCGTCGTGGCCATCGTCTTCCTCACCTATCTGTCCAAAGAGACCATCGAGGTAGTGCGCAAGGTGCTCAACCCCATGAAATACGTCACCGAAAGAGTGAAATTCACCGTTACAAATGCCGATGACAAGACTATGTCCTCTGACGACACCGACAAGCAACCTGTCAACAATGATCCCAACGACATACCCACAAATGTAGATCATGCTGACGAACAGGAACAGACCAGCGATACGGATGACAATGACACCCAACCGACCGTTGTCGACCTGACGGACATAACACAGTTTGAAGATCATTCCTCAGACAGCACGCCCGATGCCGCTCCTGCCATTGTGACGACACCCATCGGCACCGTTGCCAAACCGCTCAACAGGAACGAAGAACCGGCACTGAAGGTCGATGCCGCCAAGCAGGAGTCTACCGCTGTCGGCAAGACACTCACTCCCCACTACGATCTCAACACGCCCATCAACCCATGGGAGCCTTATACGCGCTATAAGTTCCCCAACTGCGGCCTGCTGAAGAAATACAATACCAAGCCGGTTGTCGACATGGAGGAGATCAACGCCAACAACCGCAGAATCGTCGAGGTACTCAACTCGTTCGGAGTGAAGATCTCAAAGATCAATGCCACTGTTGGTCCTACCATCACGCTCTATGAGATCACCCCTGCCGAAGGCGTGCGCATCAGCAAGATACGCGGACTGGAAGCCGACATCGCCCTAAGTCTCTCCGCCCTCGGCATCCGCATCATCGCGCCCATCCCCGGTAAGGGAACGATCGGTATCGAAGTGCCCAACCAGAACCCACAGATCGTGTCGATGGAGAGTGTCCTGAACACACGTAAGTTCCAAAACACCCACATGGCTCTGCCGATGGCTCTCGGTAAGACCATCACCAACGAAGTGTTCATGGTCGATTTGGCCAAGATACCCCACCTGCTTGTCGCCGGTGCCACCGGACAGGGAAAGTCAGTAGGCCTCAACGCCATCATCACCTCTCTCTTATATAAGAAACATCCCAACGAGCTGAAATTCGTGCTCGTAGACCCGAAGAAGGTGGAATTCTCCATCTATAACAAGATCGCGCCCCATTACATGGCTGCCCTGCCGGAGAATGAGGACGAACCGATCATCACCGATGTACAGAAGGTCGTGCGCACGCTCAACTCACTCTGCGTACTCATGGATCACCGCTATGACCTGCTGAAGAAAGCCCAAGTGAAGAAGATTGATGAGTACAACGACAAGTTTGTGCACCATCTGCTCAATCCTGCCGATGGTCACGAATACATGCCATACATCGTTGTCATCATCGATGAGTTCGGCGACCTGATCATGACCGCCGGCAAGGAGATCGAGCTGCCTATCGCACGCATCGCCCAGCTGGCCCGTGCCGTGGGTATCCACATGATCATTGCCACGCAGCGACCGACGACCAAGATCATCACAGGTAACATCAAGGCCAACTTCCCCGGCCGTATGGCCTTCCGTGTGACGGCCCAGATCGACTCGCGTACCATCCTTGACCGCTCCGGCGCCGAGCAGCTGGTCGGCAAGGGCGACCTGCTCTTCCTAGCCGGCGGCGAGCCTGTCCGCGTACAGTGTGCCTTTATCGACACACCGGAGATTGAGCGCATCAACGACTTCATCGCGGCCCAACCCGGCCCGATCGATCCGATGGAGCTTCCCGAACCGCAGGACGACCACAACACGTTTGGCGGAGAGGGCACAGGCACCGAGGCACGCAATCTCGATCCCCTCTTCGACGAGGCCGCCCATGCCATCGTCATCACCCAACAGGGATCAACCTCCATGATCCAACGACGCTTCTCCATCGGCTACAACCGTGCAGGACGCCTGATGGATCAGTTGCAGGCAGCCGGCATCGTCGGCGAGGCACAAGGCTCGAAGCCCCGCGAGGTCCTCATCGCCGATGAGAACAGCCTCTCGTCCCGTCTGGCACAAATTCACGGAACATAATAAAATATAAAACTGTGTAAACACGTGCAACCCATACCCCTGTCGTGCGTCTATATTTAAACGACAAATTAAAATCAGCACAACAATGAAAAGAAAACTTTTAATTCTTATCACCCTGTTCACCTTTACGCTGGGTGCTTTCGCTCAGAATGCCGCCCAAGCCCGCAAACTTCTTGACCGCACAGCGGCTCTCGTAGGACGCAAGGGAGGCGCTTCCGCCAACTTCTCCATCTCCGGTAACAAAGTGACGGCAACAAGCGGGACACTGGCAATCAAAGGCACCATGTTCAACGCCCACACACCGAAAGCCACAATATGGTACAACGGCAAGACACAATGGACCTACATGAAATCGACCAACGAGGTGAACGTGTCAAAGCCTACCGAGGCCAAGCGCATGCAGATGAACCCGCTGACCTTCCTGTCCATGTATAAGAACGGATACACGCTCTCCATGAGCTCGGAAGGCAACAACAAGGTTGTCCACATGACCGCACAAAACAAGCAGCGTACCGTGCAAGAGGTCTACATCACCATCAATCCCAAGACGGCAGTGCCATCGAAGATCCGCATGCGTGATGTGAAGAAAAACTGGACGACCATCACCATCTCCAACTTCCAAGCCAAAAACCAGTCGACGAAGTCATTCTCTTTCAATGCCAAGGACTTCCCTTCGGCAGAAATCGTCGACCTACGATAAATGACATGTATCTACGGGCTGTTCAGGAGATTCACTTTCTGAACAGCCCTTCTTTTTTGCCCTTATCCTAAAAGCCTCCCAACGCCCTGCCCATGACCCTCAAAGACTTTATCCTGCTCTACCGTCTCCTTGCCCAACACCGCAAGCTGGAACAAAAACGCGATCCGATGTTCGCGACGAACAGGAAAGGCAAGCTCGTCGGATATATATTCTTCGCGCTATTTATTCTTTACTTCCTCGTCATGACCATTGTCTTTGCGTGGATGGCAATCCATGACTCTACTCACACGACGGTGGAACTGCTTTTCTGCTTCCTTCCCTTCCTCTTCGTAATAGACTTTACCCAACGGCTCTATAGGCAGAAAACACCCTCACAGATCGTCAGGCCCTACCTGCTGCTCCCCATTCCGCGGCAGACCGTCATCGACGCTTTCCTACTCCGCCTCATCCTAAACGACAACTCGTCCCTGCTGTGGCTGATCGTCATCTCTGCCTATAGCTATATGGCTGTCTTCTTCAGATTTGGTTTCTGGTGTGCGCTCTGTTGCGTGCTGTTCTTCTTCCTATTCACCAAACTGAGCAGCATGCTCTACACCATCACCCGCACACTGGCCGACCGCTACTTCCTCTGGTGGGGACTGCCCATCCTAGTCGCCGCCACGATGATTATACCAATCTTTGTCTTTGAGAGCTTTCAAGCCTATCTCTTCCTCGGCGATATCCTCACCGATGCCCCGTTCCTCACTCTTCTCGGACTGCTGACTGTCGTCTGCCTGCTCTTTGCCATCAACCGGCGGGTGCAATATGCCGCTGTGATGAACGAAGCCATGAAAAAGACGCAGACCAAATTGCACACCGTCAGCCAATTCAGCTTTCTCGACCATTACGGTGAGATCGGACAATATCTCCGTCTGGAGATCAAAAGTCTGATGCGCAACAAGAACCCGAGACGCAGCTTTTTCAGTGGCGTCGGTATGGTGCTGTTCATCAGCCTCATCATCACCTTTACGACAGCCTACGATGGCGAGATGATCACCAACTACTGGGGATTCTACTGCTTCCTGCTGTTAGGCATGGCCTTGCTGAGCCGCGCCATGAGCTACGAGGCCAACTATATCGACTTCCTGATGGTGCATCATGAGAACCTTCTGCAACTTATCACGGCAAAATATTATTTCTGTGTGGCTCTGCTGGCCCTTCCCCTTCTGATCCTCCTGCCGACAGTGGTCATCGGCAAATGGAGCCTGCCGATGCTGCTGGCCTACGCCTCCTTCACTGCCGGCCCTCTCTACTGTGCCATGATGCAGATAGTCGTTTACAACCGGGTACGTGTCGATCTGAATGAAAAGCTGATTGGCAAAAACACCGCCGAGTCCAGCTGGATACAAGTTTTAATCAGTATCGGTGTATTCATTGTGCCTGTCGTTCTCGTACAAGGCCTTTCCAGCCTCATCGGACCGACACCCACCTATTGGATCACGATCGCCATCGGCCTGGCCTTTATCTTTACCCACCGTCTCTGGCTCCGCAACATCTATCATCGCTTCATGCGCGTGAGATACCAGCGCATCGACGACTATCACAAATAAAAAAATACAGAAGAGGCGTGGCTCCCATCGTTGAGTCACGCCTCTTCTGTATTGTCTCCATTGCTACCATCTACGGACCTTCCTGAATTCATCTTTCACCGTGGAGGCCCGGGAGCATCTTTTCAAGATCTAATGAAAGAACGGACAGACATAATCCGACTGCTTGTTCTCCACAATAATATAATTCATATTGTATCTGATCACACAGGTATGCGTGTCCGCATTCATAGTGAAGTCGTCCATCCCTTTTTCCAGAGGAATGAAAGGAGGTATCTGTGCCGTCGTATAGCCGGCACTGTTAGACGCATGCGCGGCCTCCGTCTCACATACGGGCATACGCAGGCCAAGATCGGCTGCACGGCGTCCCTCCGCGAAGAAAATCTCCTGTCGCATGAGATAGACCAGCTCTAACAGTCCGTCGACCGTCGCCGTCCGGTTGATCATATCCTCCGTCACGGATGTGCCTGAGATATAAGGTACATCGACAAGATGGGGTGCCCGACGGTCAACCACCAGACCCGTACGAAGCGTATCGGCTGCTGAAGCGGCCACACGGTAGTCTGATGAATTGGGATAGAGACGGTATCCGCCCTCTCCCCTGCTCTCAGCCTGATCGTTGACACCCTTCTGCACAGGACGGCTCCTCACCAGACTGACGAGCGAGCGCAACATCTCCCGGGCCTGCTCAACCTTATTATCGGCCAGACACGCTTCTGCCATGATCAGATAGTTCTCCTCTGCCTTTGCAGTCACGATAGGACGCTGCTCGGTGCTGCTGTTCAGACGAAAATATTTAGGATCGAGAAAGTCGAGACGTGGCAACGGCTGATACTTGGGATCATAGATATAGAATTGTGTCCAGTTTGTCATGCCATTGACGCCATCGAAGCGCACCTTGGCAATGAACGTGGGATCGGTGTCCAAAGAACGGCGGGCACAGGCGACAGCACTGTCTTTTTCTCCCAGACGATAATAGGCCCGCGCCATATAAGTATAGATGGCAGCCCTGGCCGTATCGGCCGGCTGCAGTTCGAGTGCCTTGCGGAACGTCGTAACAGCCTCCTGCAGATGCTCACGCCAACCGACGATCTCACCGCCTGTCTCCATCGGCAGGCCTACGAAATACTCTCCTGCCAACAAGCTGGCATATCCCTTGATCGTCGTGAGTCGCAGCCGTTGCGCTTCTGTCGTCGACTTGTCGGCTTCGGCCACCCTGGTCAGGCCCTCATCGGCCGTAGCCCGCAGATTGGCCACGTAGCGCTGGAGATCCGTCACATAACTGTCGGTGTAAAGTATCTCGGGGACATCGAAGTTCTGAGACCCCATCGTATAGTTATTATAGTAGTTGTCACTCATGAGCTCCGTCTGACAAGCGAACTCATCGACAGTTGTGGCAAGCGACTTCTCTGCACCGGCTACCCACGCCGACATGGCACCGGAAGAATGGATGAAGGTCTCCTCGTCAACATTGGGATTTTCGATATCGCCCGGCGCCAACAAGTCGCAAGAAGTGAAGGTAAGAGCCGTTAGAAAGAAGAATAAATATTTTTTCATTGGATCAGTCTTATTTTAGAATGCTACTTTAACAGATGCGATAAACTGGCGGGGTGCGGAGAAGGAAGCGTAATTAATACCCGTACAGGTCACGCCTCCCTGCGACAAACCACTGCCGAGGCAAGCCTCCGGATCAACCGTGGCTGCCGTCCATGCCAGCGCATTATACACATGGAAAGCCACATTCACCTCGCGAAGCACATGCTTGAGAGGAAGGGTGTACTCCAGACCGATATCGCGCAGCTTCACGAAGTCGGCCTTCTCCACAAAGAAGTTGGTGAAAGAGGTCCAGCTCTCCGACAGGTTCAGTCCCTTGAGTGCGCTCTGGGGCACAACACCCTCATCTATGCCATGCGAGAAACGGAACATACGATCGAAAGAGAACACATGACCACCTACCTGATAATCGCCCGAGGCCATAAACGTGAAGCGCTTCCAGTTCACCGTCAGTCCGAAGTTGCCATAGGCATCGGGCAGCGTCTTGCCGAGATTGGCCAGATGCTCCACCTCTTTCAGCGTTCCGTCCTCGTTGAGGATGGCCCTATTGCCACGAAGGAAACCGATCGACTGTCCCTTGTCCACTACCTCCTGAATCGTGCCGGACGTGAATCCGCCTATCGCAAAAGCAGTATTCTGACCCGTCTCCAACACTTCATTATAATTGGTGTTGAGCGAAGCCCGCAAATTGACATCCCAGTTTCTTGTCTTGACCACCTGCACTGAGGCCGACAGCTCCCATCCGCGGTTGAGGATCTCTCCCACATTGGCCAGGTAGGTGCTTGCCTGTCCCGATGAGGGTAACGTGGGAATGGAGAAGAGGGCATCCTTCGTACGAGAATAATAATAGGTAAGACCCAAGTGCAGCACATTGTGCAACAACGTACTCTCAAATCCCACCTCTACCGAGTGCTTACGCTCCGGACCGAGATCAGGATTGCCGTACTTGCCAAACTGCGCGGCATTCTGTCCCAGATAGGGAGAGAGTGTCACCGTCCGTTGGTATTCGAAGGCAGGAGGATAGTTTCCCGCCACACCATAGTTGGCCAGCAACTTCAGACTGTTGATCCAGCCGTTCATGACCGCTGTGCGCAACCACGGCTCATCGCTCATGACATAAGAGACACCCACCTTGGGATAATACTGCCAGCTGACATTGTCGCCGAAAGCAGTATTATGATCGACACGCAGGCCAAGATCCAGATAATAACGATCCCAAAAGCCTACGTTCTCCTGGACATAGAAGCCTGTGGAATAAAGATAACTCTTCCATTCGTCGGTCACATATTCACTGGCACCACTGATCACCGACGCTCCATCGCGAATGCCGATACCATTGAACACGATCTGATGGTCGCTCGTGGAAAAGAACTGGAAACCGGCGGCGGTCACACTCGACAGCCAGTCGACAGGACGATAATTGTACTGACCGCTCAGATCAACCGTTATTCCCAGATAATCGCGCTGGAAATTGAGGATTGCTCCATCGTGTGTCGTCGCATTATGACCCTGCTGCAGCTCATAATATTCATGTGTCTCCTTGTTCTTCTCATTGCTTGTACGATAATCGACACCGAAGATGCCCTTGAAGGTCAGTCCTTTCAAGGGCTGGAACAGAAGTTGCTGCGAGGTCTGGAAATGACGCACATTGATATGATCATCCTGTAGCCCTTCGGCTTTCCTCACCCACTCGCGCATCTGCGAGTAAGCATAGTCATCGAGATTGTCGAGGTTGGCATCCCAATATTTTGTCGACCCGTCCTGCGCAGTGTAAGAGAAATACGAAGCGGCACCACCTTCACAAAACCACAGTCCCGTGTAATCGCCCTGGTTGCCGTTACGCCGGCGCTCATAGTCTTGAAACACCATACCGAAAGAATTACGATATTCCAGCATCGAGTTGAACTTCACCCTTGAGCCAAAACGCATATCGTATTTGCGTTCCCGATTACCATCCTCTATCAGTGTACCGGTATTGCTGTACATCGAACCCGCAAAGCTATAGCCGAAGCGGTCGGTACCTCCGTCGAAGCCAAAGCTGTATTTCTGTCCGATACCTGTCTGATGCAGCAGCTCCTTGGTACGCTTGAACCGATACCACTGACTGTTGGCCGTATTGATCTCGATCTGGCTGCCTGCCCAGAACAACGGCTTGTGGTTCTGACCCATGCGTGTGAAGATCTGTAACACGCCATTGGCCGCATCCGATCCGTACAATGTCGTGGCAGCGCCTCCTGGCACGAATTCTATATGGTCGATGTTCTCCATGGGAATATCGCTCAAAGAAGTCTGCGTAGCCACATTGCCCTGCAAATCGACCAACGTCGAGTTGAGCAGTGCTGGAGTAGTATTATTATTGTCCACCCGGACGCCGTCGACATAAATCACAGGCGTGGAATTAACCTGTGCAGACGACAAGCCGCGCGAACGGAAAATGGAGGTGGTACCAACCTGAGAAGATGACAATCCAATTTGGATATTTGGCACCTGGTCCTGAAGCAACTGTTCCATACGCCCAAGCTTGATACGGCTCAGATCCTCACCACTGACCTTCGTGACGTGACTGGAGAGTCGGCGCGACTTGATGGCACCTCCCTGACCTGTCACAACTACCTCATTAAGATTGAAAAGCGAGTCAAGCATAGGAGTCGGATTCTCAGCAAGAGAATCCACACTCTTTCTATCGTGCGCCAAAGCACATTCTGTGTGTATATCATTATCTGCCAACGGGATACATAATGATTCCGCCGATTTGACGACCTGCGGACACAAAACCAGAGAAATAGCTATTATCCAAATACGTGATCTTTGCATCTTTATTATTGTTGATTTCTTTTCTTATTTATTAATTTTCTACCCTTTACTTTTGCGCTTGCAAAATTCGGCTGTTTTTCTTTGAACAGCCAAAAAATAATTATAAAGATGCAAATACTTAACGCTATTTATGTAATAGCTTACAGGAAAAAGATGAAAAAGACTAAAAAAGAAGGATCCGCTTTGCGAATCCTTCTTGATATATTTACTCCCACTCGATTGTTGAAGGTGGTTTTGAAGAGATATCATAGCAAACGCGGTTGACTCCCTTGACCTTACGTATGATTTCGTTAGACACATTGGCCATGAAGTCGTAAGGCAGATGAGCCCAGTCAGCCGTCATGGCATCCTGTGAGGTCACTGCACGAAGTGCTACGGGATGCTCGTATGTACGCTCATCACCCATCACTCCTACCGAACGGATCGTAGAGAGGAGCACCGTACCGGCCTGCCATACGTTGTCATACAGCGATGAGCCGTCGGGCATCTCATAGTTGTGCATTGCCTCGATATAGATATCGTCGGCATCCTGCAGGATACGCACTTTCTCACGTGTGATGTCACCCAGGATACGCACTGCCAGTCCTGGTCCCGGGAAAGGATGACGCTTAATCAGGCTCTCAGGCATCTCAAGCTGATAGCCTACGCGACGTACCTCATCCTTGAACAGCCATTTCAGCGGTTCGCAGAGCTGGAGCTTCATATCCTTTGGCAGGCCACCCACATTGTGGTGACTCTTGATGGTCATGCCGGTGATAGAGAGACTCTCAATACGGTCGGGATAGATCGTTCCCTGTGCAAGCCATTTGGCATCGGTGATCTTCTTAGCCTCAGCATTGAATACCTCTACGAAATCGCGGCCGATGATCTTACGTTTCTGCTCAGGATCGGTCACTCCCTTGAGATCATCAAAGAATTTCTCACTGGCGTCCACACCGATCACATTCAGTCCAAGTCCACTGTAGGCGTCCATCACCTTCTTGAACTCATTCTTGCGCAGCATACCATGATCTACAAAGATACATGTCAACCGGTCGCCGATGGCACGATGGAGCAATGTGGCACATACTGAAGAGTCAACACCGCCGGAGAGGCCGAGAATCACGCGATCCTGACCAAGCTGTTCACGGAGCTCCTGCACCGTTGTCTCTACAAAAGAGGCTGGACTCCACTCCTGCTTGCTGCCGCAGATGTCTACCACGAAGTTGCGGAGCAGCTGCAAGCCCTGAGTGGTGTGATACACCTCCGGATGGAACTGAACGGCCCAAAGAGGCAACTCCGACGATGCGTAGGCAGCAAAATGAACGTCAGCCGTCGAAGCGATGGCATGGCAGTCTGCGGGAATGGCGGTGATCGTATCGCCATGACTCATCCATACCTGTGACTTCTCTGTAAATCCTTTGAACAAAGGATCGCTCCCGTCGAAGCTCTCAAGCAGGGCGCGGCCATACTCACGGCTGCCCGTCTGCTCTACCCGTCCGCCTCGCTTGAAGCTGATAAACTGCGCGCCGTAGCAGATGCCCAGCACGGGAATCTTACCAAGGAACTGATCGAGATCGACCTGGAAGGCCTCAGGATCATGAACGGAATAAGGCGAACCGCTCAGAATCACACCGATCACCGAAGGATCATCCTTCGGAAACTTGTTGTACGGCAAGATCTCGCAGAAGGTGTCGAGCTCACGAACGCGACGACCAATCAGCTGAGTGGTCTGCGATCCGAAGTCGAGAATGATAATCTTCTGTTGCATGATATAATAGTATAAAAAGTAGTGAATTAGCTTACATATCTTTCACGAATGCCTCCGCCTCCTGCAGTGTTTCGAGCTTACCGACATCAAGCAGGTGCAGGTCGGCCTTCTCATAGCCACGTATGAAAGCCTTGTCGCAATTCTGGAGATAGAAGTCCATAATAGGAAAACGGTCGGGATAGGCTTCCATCAGTGGGAACAACTCCGGACCGAAACAATGGATGCCTGAGAAAGCCAACAAACGAAGGCTGCGACCACTATCTGATCGGAGAGCGTGCTCAATCTCCAAGGCCGTAAGGCCCTGACGCTCCAAATCCCTGACGGCCGGACTCTCCAACATCTCCCTCACCCATGCGAAGGGGGTCTTCACCTCTCCCGACTTGATGTTGGTCCAGCCGACAAGACGCATCTGCGCATCAAAGACGAGATAACGTTGGGTCACACGCTGACTGACCAACAAGGTCGCGGCTGCCTTCAGATGAGGCGCACCACAATCAGGACACACCATCTTGGGATCGAGACGATAGAAACGGTCGAGATCGACATTTGAGAGAATGTCGACATTATGAATCAGGACTGGCACTGTGGGATCGAAGAACTGGCGGGCATGCTTGATGCCGCCACCTGTATCGAGCAATTCTTGACTCTCGTCACTGATGCGGATATCGAGACCAAAATTGTCATTGTCCTGAAGATACTGGATTATTTGTCCGGCGAAATGATGCACGTTCACCACAACGCGTGTGAACCCGGCATCATGCAGACGCGAAATGACACGCCGCAAGAGGGGTTCACCCCCCACCTCGACGAGCGCCTTCGGCTTCGTGTCTGTGATGGGCTTCAGCCGTGTACCTAGACCTGCAGCAAAAATCATCGCTTGCTTCATAGTTGCAAAGGTAATGTAAAAATAGGAAACCGCAAAGCACAGAGCCACAATTTTTACCCCTCACAAAAACAGAAAGCTCCAAGATCGGGCGGAACCAGGAATCTCCAAATGAAGAATACGACGAACAGTTAACCTACTTGATCCGATTTGGATCAAAAGGAGCCTTCCTACGCCAGAAAAGCAATCTACAAAATACAGGAATCAGTAAAAATGATTAAATTTGCAATATCATTAGCAAAAAGGCCAAAAACGGGCATCATCGTTTTGAAAATATGACTATCCTTTGTTTTCGGCACAATAAAAGTATTTTCACGACAAAAATAATATAAATCTACAGATGATAGACAAAATTTTAGAAAACAACCGCCACTTTGTTGAACGAAAAGGTTATGAGAAGCATATCACAGACGGCAAGCCCTCCGGCAAGACCTTGATCGTGACATGCATGGACACCCGACTAAGCGTGATGCTTCCCGAGGCTTTAGGCATCAGGAATGGTGAGGTGAAAATGGTGAAGGTAGCAGGCGGCGTCATTCTTGATGATTATGATGCCGTGATGCGTTCCATCATCGTAGGCATCTACGAACTCGGCATTCAGGAAATCATGCTCATCCATCATACCGACTGCGGTGCAGGTAAGATGCACGGTCACCACATGGAAGAGCTCATCCGACAGCGCATTCCGGAAGAGAAGATAGAAGAGGTTGAGAGAAGCATCGACCTCTGTCAGTGGCTCAATGGTTTTGGCGATACCGAACGGAGCGTGCGTGAGACCATGGATCGGGTCAAGAACCACCCCCTTGTACCAAATGACATCATCATTCGTGGCTTTATCATTGACTCGACAACTGGACAATTGACCGAAGTAGAAGATTAAGCCATTGCAGTATCGTGGGTATCACAATCGATGGAATGGATAATGGGAAATGCCGCTCACAACACATGCCGTATCAATGGCGTTGAAATAGTAGGTACATCAGTACGGAAAACCAGTCATCTATAGACGGTATTTACGATGCGGCTGTCCAGTCTGAAAAATTGCCATCGACTGTCTGCCTACATCAAAATATAGTTCAGAACAACTACCACTTCACTCCCACGAAAAAGCATTGAAGGCACAGTTTGAACCTTCAAAATAGGATTCCAATATATTCTTTGCTTCTGATGACCATGGTAGTCACAGTTTGTGCTCCCTTATACTTCTGCACTATAAAGTGCATGATAATTCTCACTAATTACCGAATATCCAAGCATTTACAAATCATTGAGCTTACGACAGACAGCAATGGCCTACGATAACCTAGCATCATTTTAACGTGTATTCAATCAATTCAAAGCCCTATATGACGATGAGAAGTGTAGTTTGTTTTCTGCTGCTGTTGCTGTACAGCATGGCACAGGCACAAAACGAGGGTACCGTCAGTGACTGCAAGACCCTAAAGAGTGAGATCCTGAAAGGCGAACGGAGATATGCCATTTATCTGCCACCCGGCTATGATTCTTCTGACCGGAGCTACCCGCTGCTGTATCTCCTACATCCGGCAGGCCCGAAAGGCACACTGCCCAACCAGCAGGGATGGATCAACTACGGCATGCTGAAGACTTTCATGGACCGTGGCATCGCAAGCGGTGAAGTGGCTCCCATGATTGTAGTCACTCCCGACGCCAACTTTGGAACCCGACGCGTGAGCTATTTCAACGATCCGGACAACAATTTTAATTTTGAGGATTTCTTCTTCAAGGAGTTCATACCCTATATTGAGAAGACCTACCGCTGCCGCACGGAGAGGGGCAGCCGTGCCGTGGCCGGCGCGTCCATGGGTGGTGGAGCCGCCTTCTTCTATGCCTTGCACCATCCGGAAATGTTTTCAGTTTCCTGTCCGCTAAGTGCGGCTATCCGCGGGTACGAGAAAAGCTACCTCACACAGCGCTATCCCGAGATGAAGGAAGCTGAGCTCATGGAGTGGTACAAACAATACAACGTGTATGAGCTTTTCAGACAGATGCCGGAGGACCAGAGAAACTCCGTATCCTGGTATATCGCTTGCGGCGATGACGATGCCTTGTCTGTCAACAATGTACTCCTGCACGCCGATCTGAAAAAGATGAATGTACCGCACGAGTTCCGAATTCTGGACGGTAAGCACGACTGGGTGTTCTGGCGCTCTGTCCTGCCTGACATGCTCCGCTTTGTTTCCGCAGCATTCTTAAAATAATCAACGGCAAGAGTCCTGAAATACTTACCGGCTGTATTTTTCAAGATGTTTGTCGGCTACACCTCCTCCTTAACCCAATTCGTCATTAAAAGCTCGACGAAATTCGTACTATCAGCCAATCCATCTGTCACCTTTGCCGAAGAAATAGCGGGCTATGCCCGGGCAAAGTGACGGGTGGAATGCCGACAGAAAAACCGAAAACGTAGGACTGAGCAATAACATAACATCAAAATAAATGTATATCATCTAACGACATTTCGGACTAAACAAGATTTTCAATAGGAAGATATTCTATATTTTCTTTGGTATATAATATCGCTGCATAGTCTACTTTATACAAGACCATGCAGCGATATTTTATTTGTCAGACATTCCTAAAGACAATCTTCCAACAACACATCAGAAGACACTGAACCAACCAGCATATCATACACATAGTACACCCAACACACGAGCATATTACACATTCAGCACCTTAATAACAGACCACATCGAATAACCCAGCATTTCTTTTTCATCTGACTATAACACCTATACAACTAGCATTTATCTTAAATTCTGTTTATATTCTCCTAAAATGCAATGTGGGATAGCAAATAGAAGTTAAAAGCATACATCATACTCGCATTTTCTTGCCTGAATACTTGGAGGATATATTTTATTAGCCTACATTTGCAGTGTACTAATCAACTAGTACACTATAAAACATAAACAAAAAGCATTTATCACTATTAAAGACATTAATAATTATGAGTACAATTATCACAACAGCGACGGTCATGGCAATGTATCTCAATGCCGCCGGAAGCATCAACTCTCAATACGCATATAATGCCGACATAGAGAACAACCAGGTCAAGACAATGTATGTAATGAACAAGAGTGGCAACAGCCTCAGCAGTAAACTGAAATATGCCTACAGCTACGATGCCGAAGGACGACTGAGCTCCAAGACAGCGAGCCTCTACAATAGTAGGACAGGCAAATATGTACCGGCTTTCCGTCTCGACTTCAGTTATACGACCGATGGCTATGCCATTGAAAGGAGCACTTGGAACAGCCACAGCAAGAACTTCAACCGACCGGACTGCCGAACCGAATATCATCACGAGGTAAGTCAGGTGCTGGCCGTCACGACCTATGAATGGAGTAACACCGAGGACAAGATGCTTCCCGTAGACAATATTCTGGTAATGACACCGGCATACGAATACCTGCTGGCAGACCAACTGTAAATGGAATGTACGACCTCATAGGTGACACGGCCCGACATCTCCCATACATCTCATCACTCACACATAACTCTCAAGAAAAAATCACCCATTAAATAAAACCACATCATTATGATAGAAATCAGCAATCTTAAATATAAGTACACAGGCGCAAAGCAATATGTGTTCAACGACTTCAACCTGTCTCTCAGCGAGAACAACATCTACGGACTGCTCGGCAAGAACGGCATGGGCAAGTCTACCCTGCTCTACCTCATCAGCGGTCTGCTGCGCAAGGAGCAAGGCTCGATAACCATAGACGGCATTGAGGCCGATCGCCACGACCCGGACGTGCTGAGCGAGATATTCCTCGTACCGGAAGAGTTTGAGCTGATGCCGATGAGTCTCGACGCTTATGTCAAGATGAACGAGCCATTCTATCCGCGCTTCAGCCGTGAGGTGCTCAACAGCTGTCTGAGTGACTTTGAACTCACACCCGACATCAACCTGAAGGAGCTGTCTATGGGACAGAAGAAGAAGGTGTATATGAGCTTCGCCCTGGCAGCCAACACCAAGCTGTTGCTGATGGACGAGCCTTCCAACGGATTAGACATTCCGTCGAAGAGCCAGTTCCGTAAGGTGGTGGCAAACAACATGAGCGATGACCGTACCATGATAATATCAACCCACCAGGTGCATGATGTTGAGTCGCTGCTCGACCACATCATGATACTCGATCACTCTGAGTTGCTGCTCAACGAGTCGGTAGCCGACATCTGCAACAAGTACAACTTTGAGTTCCGCTCGCTGGGCGAGCCTGCCGACGATGTAATCTACGCCGAGCCGTCGCTGCAGGGCAACGCCGTGATAACACGCAGACGAGATAACGATGAGGAAACTCAGCTCAACCTCGAACTGCTTTTCAACGCCGTAACAAAGAAGCTGCTGCCGCGCGAATAACAGCCGATGCAGCCAAGACACATATTGAAACATAAGATTAAAAACGATTCAAGATGAGCAACTTTAATACGAAACGATTCATACAGACCTTTAAATGGTCAATGCTCGCCACAAAGAAAGAGATGACGACCATAGCCGGATGTATGTTCTTCCTATACCTCATACCGTTCATAATATCGGTGATGTCAAGCTACGGCAAGCTCGACATTATAGCTGAGAGCGACATACAAAGCGCAACAATCACATGCATCTCGTTTTTCACTTTCTACATAATGATCAGCGGATGCTGGATTTTTAACAACATGAAGACAAAGGAACAGCGCATAATGTTCAAGATGCTGCCTGCCTCTGACCTCGAGAAATATCTTTCAAGAGTTATCTATATAACAGTAGTATGGTTTGCAATCGGCATCCTAACCTATTGCCTTGCTGACATCTGCCGCATACTGATTTGCTTTATATCAGGCACTCACGGTACCTACAGCACCATACCTTATGCATTCTATATAATATTTATTGACAATCATATAGAAATGACGAAAGGAAGTATTGATTACTATCTGATAACGGCATCAATATATGGATGGGTATTTTGGGCGCACTCGCTCTACGTGCTGGGAGGTGCTTTCTTCCGCCGCCGCCAATTCATTCTGACATCATGCGTCCACTTTCTACTGGGCTTCTTAGTATTATTTTTATCCCGATATAAGAGCTCTATTTTTATCGATCCTGATACCACGCACCTCCGCCCTCTGCTGTATGCCTACCCCCTCGTAGCAATTGCAGTAGCACTGCTCAACTGGTGGCTGGCATACAAGCTGTTCAAGCGTTCGCAAGTTATCAACAATAAATGGATTAATCTATGAGCAAATCCGACAATAAATGTATCGGCATCACATTCAGGTGGAGAGAACAATACTTGCTCACCACGCTGATCCAAGTATTGCCCGCATTGCTTGCAGTGTGTCTGTTCATAACGTTGACCAGTACCCTCACTATGAGCTGCCAAAACGTGCCTGCCGACATACAACGACAGATCCTAATAAGAACAATAGGTGGCTGTGGAATGGTCTACCTCTCTTGGATCATCATCGGAGAAATGTTTCTCGGCCATGCCGCCAAGACCCGGCTACAACATATAATGCAAGAAATGCTACCGGCATCCCCTCTCAAGAAGTTTCTGACGCAAGTGGCATGGATCATCATGCTTCTCGCAGGCATAGGCGTCACACTCTGCCTTGCCCACATAGTACGTATGGCACTGTTTATGGTATTCTACTATTTCGCCGACATCTGCCGCATACTGATGGGTCTTATGTCAGACTCTTTCGGCATCGACTGCACTACACCTCAGGCGCTCTATTTGATCGACTATCATACAAATCTGACAGCCGGAAATATTGGATACTACCTAAGTATGGCATCCATATATACTGGGATCTTCTGGGGACTTTCGCTCTGCATAATAGGAGGAGTCCTTTTATGCCACCGTTAGTTCCCGTCTGCATCACGCATCCATGTTCGGCTTGCCCTCATCGGTGTATTTATATCCGATATAAGACCCGATAATTACCGTCCCCGATGACAAGCATGTCAACCCATAGGACCTCATCCGTCTCTTTGTGACATTTGCCATAACACTGTTCAACAGACGGCTAGTCCACAAGTCATTCAAGCATTCACAAGTTATCTATAATAAACTTAATCTATGAGCAAATTCAACTATAAGCGTTTCGGCATCACATTCAGATGGACCGAACTATATTTACGCAAGAACATGATTAAGATATTTGCCCTAACGCTCGCAGTATATCTGTTTATTCTTCTGACAAACACCATCTCTGAAAGCTACAATGGCATGCCGGCCGGTACGCAGCAACTGACACTGCGAAGCGCGATAAGGAGCTGCAGCATGGCCTACTTCTTCTGGGTTATCATCAGCGGAACATGGTTTTGCCCGAACATCAAGACCAAGCAACAGCGCATAACGATAAAGATGCTGCCGGCAACAGACCTTGAGAAGTTTCTCTCACACATGGCATGGCTCGCCATACAGCTTATAGGCATGGCCCTGATGTTCTGCCTTGCCGACCTGATACGCGTGGCGCTTTTTGAAGTGTTGGGGCTCGACTGGATACAATGGGGCATCCCTTTGTTCTTCGACATGAGCCATGTGGCCGACGACATATATATCCTTGGCGTAAAGTCGACAGCCGTCTATGCCGCAGGCATGGCATGGGTGCTGTGGGCACAGTCGCTCTATGTTCTCGGAAGCATTCTGATAAACCGCTATGGTGCTTTAATCGTTTCGGGCATACACGTAATACTTATTGTCGTATTGGTATGGCTCGTAGCTAAATCAGACACAGAAGCCGCAGCAACCGACATCGCACTTACGGCAGACTCCGCGACATATATTGCCTTGGCGACATTCGCCTTACTGGGCATATTCAACTGGATTACGGGCTACAAGCTATATAGCCGCATACAGGTTGTAAACAACAAACTGATTAATCTATGAAGTTCAACAACGAAAAAGCCATTTACGTACAGATAGCCGACCGTCTTTGTGACGAGATACTGACAGGAAAATACAACGACGACGAACGTATTCCGAGCGTGCGCGAATATGCCGTCCTGCTCGAGGTCAACACTAACACCGCCGTAAAGTCGTATGACCTACTGGCATCCGCCGGCATCATCTACAACAGGCGCGGCCTAGGCTACTTTGTCACAAAGGGAGCCAAAGACATGATAATGAAAGAAAGGCGCACGCTGTTCATGGAGGAAAAGCTGCCCGAGCTGTTCCGTGGCATGGACATGCTCGGCATTACGCTCGACGACATCAGTAAAGCCTGGCACGACAGAAACAAATAAGATCGCATATATGCTACGACAGGCAGCAGATGCCAGCAATACCGGAACGACGGCAACTTCCCAACCGTCTGACAAATATCACACACGGTATTGCGGGCACCTCTGTCATACCTATCGTGTGGCATGGCATAAGAGAATTAAAGATGGATGATTCAAGACGAGAACGTTAAAATCATACACAAAATGCTCCACACATATCCGTACCGTGAAATTGGGAGAAATGACGACTATGAAGAGAAAAAGAGAGTACTTCTAAATACCAGACCATCTAGATCTGAATAGCTTCAGTACGATCAATTATGTAGGCTGTCCCCATCGGCTCACCCGATAAATCTGGGGGAATTGTGGGCTCACCCAAGAAATATAGGGGATTGTTTAGCCTGGGCCCGAAAAGACATCGTATCCTTGCAAGACCGGCCGGACGACAGGGGGTTGCGATGACGCTGAGACCGTGAACGTCCGCACGGCTTCAACATGATCCAAAAATAAGAAATATTCTTGACACGACCAAAAACTCTTCGGCCTCTTGTGTCTTT
>ERZ780212.1336-NODE-1336-length-19876-cov-3.683265_pt1 | contig 19876 bp, 18 predicted proteins | sample MGYA00511364_ERZ780212 | MGnify/ENA primary metagenome ERZ780212 (study PRJEB29588, sample SAMEA2147991) | human gut metagenome | biome: human gut; feature: human-associated habitat; material: faeces | place: Denmark | collected 2008/2010 ...
GGGGACACAAGGATTTTCAGTCCTTTGCTCTACCAACTGAGCTATGGCACCAACTTTCACAAATCGCGATTTATCATTTGCGGGTGCAAAGGTAATACTTTTTTCTGGTTCCTGCAAATTTTTCGGGAAATTTCTTTCAAAAAAAGATAAAAAAGTCTATTTTTGTTGGTGTTTTCCATTATTTAATGTACCTTTGCAGCAGATATCGGGATTTAGCGCAGTTGGTAGCGCACGTCGTTCGGGACGATGAGGTCGCTGGTTCGAGTCCAGTAATCCCGACCAAACAATCATATAGACTTAAAATCCGTAAGCCTATGAAGTTTTTAAAGGATTTTTTTTATATCAATTACCATGAACGGCGAGCATTACTCGTAATCCTGACCCTGCTCGTTGTCAGTACCACAATGATTTTCATTGTAGGTTCTAAAGAAACTATGCCCTCAGAAAAGCAACAAGCCCATAACGATAGTATCATCAGACATGCCACGCGGCAACAGCCAGGCTATTATGACGAAGGACTTCAGTCGAGCGAAGTATTCGCCTTTGACCCCAATACGGCAAGCCATTCTGATTTCCAACGGCTGGGACTGGAATCATGGCAAGCCAGAAACATCATCAAATATCGAAATAAAGGAGGTATCTTCAGGACACCTAGAGACTTTGCACGGGTTTACGGACTAACCAAGAAGCAATTCGAAAAACTGCTGCCCTTTATCAGAATTGGTAAAGACTACCAGCCGGCTGCCAACTTTTACCCAAGAGAAAGATACAACTACGGCTATCAAGAGACGGCTATAAGAACTAGAGAAGAAAGGAAGAAAGACTCTACCCAATACAGTTATCCACGAAAACTGAAAGAAGGTCAGTATATCAACATCAATTCTGCTGATACGACCGAACTGCAGAAAATTCCCGGCATAGGCTCTTACTATGCCAGAAGCATCATCCGTTACAGAGAGCGGTTAGGCGGTTTTGTTTCCATGAGCCAGATACAAGAAGTGGAAGGCGTGCCCGAGACAGCCCTCCACTATATGAATATTGATGCAAAACATATCCGGAAAATGAATGTCAACCAGCTCAGTTTAGCCGAACTGCGCAAACATCCTTACCTGGACTTTTACCAGGCAAAGGAAATCATAAACTACCGCAGAACCCATGGTCCGCTGAAAAGTGCTGAAGAGCTGCGTCTCCTCAAAGACTTTCCACCTGCCGAAATAGAAAGAATCAAGCCGTATCTTGCCTACTAGGGGCAAGATAGCCTGTCTGCAAGTTTGCCGGTTTTGCTAAATGACACCAAACTGGTGCAGGAAGATAAGGAAAATACAGACTGGACAGATAAAACGGATGGTGAACAGGAAGACCGGGAAGAGAGTTCCCTTCAGGGTTCCCCAGTTAGTAAACTCATCACGCACAATCTTCTTTGGCACATACCATCCCAGGAACAGACAGGTGATGAATGAACTCAACGGCATGAGCAGCTGGGCAGTAAAGTTGTCACAATTGCTCAGGAAATCCTTGCCGAAGAAGCCCAAATCAGGTACGGCACCCTGAGAGAGCGAACAGAATACAGCTATGATGCTGCAAACGATGGTCTCGAACCAGGCTCCCTTGGCACGGCTTATCTTACCCTCCTCATAAATAAAGGCGGTACCTATCTCGTGCATCGAGATGGTAGAAGTCAGGGCTGCCAATACAAGCAAAGCATAGAACAACACCGAAATCACATAACCGACAACCGGCATGTTACCGAAAGCCTGCTGGAATACGTTTGGCAAGGTAATGAAGATGAGCGAAGGACCGCTGTCTGGCTGCACACCTACCGAGAAGGCTGCAGGGAAGATCATCAAACCTGCCAATACGGCGATTACCGTATCAATGGTCACAATCTGAGTAGCAGACTTCAAGAGATTGGTCTGTCTGTTGAAGTAAGAGGCATAAGTACACAGACATGCCGTACCCATACTCAAAGAGAAGAACGCCTGTCCCAGCGCTTCGAGCAACACGTTTTCATCTACCTTAGAGAAATCCGGCTTCAGCAGGAACTCCACTCCCTTCACCGCTCCCGGCAGAGAGCAGGAAGCTATCACAATCACAATCAACAGGAAGAAAAGCATAGGCATCAGTATCTTGGATGCTTTCTCTATACCATTGCGCACACCGCGTACTACCACCATGTGGGTAAGCAGGATAAAACCTACTGCCCATAAGGTAGGACGGATAGGATCGGCTGCAAAGGTCTGGAAATAGGTCTTCACATACTCCGCATTGCCATGAACACCGCCCATGATACTGGCATAGAGATACTGCAGGCACCAGCCAGCCACCACGGCATAGAAACCCAGGATAATCATAGAAGTGATGACCCCCATCAAGCCCAAAGCACCCCAAGCCTTATGCTTTGCCAAATTGGAATAAGCTCGGGCTGCATTAGAAGCGGAATGACGGCCGATGATAAATTCGCTCATCATGCCAGGCAATCCGAGCAGGATGATACATACCAAATAGATGAGAATGAAGGCAGCACCACCATTCTGACCTGCCATATAAGGGAAACGCCACACATTACCCAAACCGACTGCCGAGCCGGCTGTGGCAAGAATAACGCCCAACTTACTACCAAAATTTCCTCTTGTTTCCATTATCTAAATCTTTAATGTGTAGTGTTTGTTGTTTTCCGACGAAACGGCAGATGCTACACCTTATTATATATAGTTATATCCGATTACAAATACTTTATCCGAAGACACCAAACTGGTTCAGGAATACCAGGAAGATGAGGACAGGACAAACGAACTTAATCAAGAAAAGATAGATACCGAAGAGACGGCCCTTCAAGGTTCCCCAGTTAGTAAACTCATCCTGTACGATCTGCTTAGGTACATACCAGCCCAGGAACAGGCAGGTAAGGAATCCTGCCAGAGGAAGGAATATCTGACCCGTAACAAAGTCGAACCAATCGAACAGCGCCTTTCCGAAAAACGAAAGCTTATCTGTTGCACCCAAAGAGAGCGAACAGAAGGCTCCGATGATGGCACAGGAAACCGTAACGATGGTAGCACCCTTCTTGCGGTCGATCTTCAACTCCTCGTAGAAGAAAGAAGTATTCACCTCATGAAGTGACATCAGCGAAGTCAAGGCAGCTACCGACAGCAATACGTAGAAGAGCAGCGAGATAATCCAACCCAGTACAGGTAACGATGCAAACGCCTGATTAAAGACATTCGGCAAAGTGATAAAGATGAGCGAAGGACCACTATCCGGTGATACTCCTACAGAGAAGGCTGCAGGGAAAATCATCAGACCAGCCAGTACTGCTACCAGCAAATCGATGATGGAAATCTGCAAAGCACTCTTGAAGAGATTGGTCTGACGGCTGAAGTAAGAGGCATAGGTACAGATACAGCCCATACCGATACTCATAGAATAGAACGACTGTCCCAAGGCATTCAGGAACACGTTTCTGTCTACCTTTCCGAAATCAGGCTTCAACAGGAACTCCACGCCCTTACCTGCATCCGGCAACAGACAAGCTGCTACCACAATGATCAAAAGCAGGATGAACAGGAGAGGCATCATCACCTTAGAAGCCTTCTCTATACCGCCGCGCACACCATGAATAATCACGAAATGACAAATCAGGAATATCGCTACCGTCCACATAACCGGACGCACAGGATCAGAAGAAAACTCCTTGAAGTAATTCGCCACAAAGGTAGGGTCACCATGCAGTTCGCCCATGATGCTGGCATAAACATACTGCAGACACCAGCCCGAAACCACCGCATAATAGCCCGTAATCAGGAAACCGGTAAGCACCTCCAGGTAGCCTACCCACTTCCATGCCGTACCATTAGAGAGTTTGGTATAGGCACGTGCGGTATTTGAGGCACCATGACGGCCGATGATAAACTCAGAAATCATACATGGAATGCCCAACAGGAGCACACTTCCGATGTATACCAGAATAAAGGCTGCGCCACCTTCCTGACCAGCCATATAAGGGAAGCGCCATACGTTACCCAAACCTACGGCGCCACCTGCTGTAGCAAGAATCAATCCAATCTTGCTACCAAAACTTCCTCTATTTGAATCAGTCATTTCTATCTTTCTATTACTAATTTCTTATTTTTTAATTTTTCTTCGCGCAAAATTATAAAATAATTCTGAAATATATGAATTATTTGAAAGCAAAAACACAAATTTAGTAATATTTATGCTATTTAGTCTGTTTTAGGACGCAGAAATGACCTTTTCAATACATTTTCTAACGATATTCAGCCGGCAAGGTATCACGCCACTTCGAGAAAGGATTGCCCAAGAGATGCGAATTGTAGAATCGCTTGTCGCCTGTTACCTCCATACCGATGAAATCAGGTTTCTCATAGGCTTCGGTCTCGCAAGCCAACTCCACCTCTGCCATGACCAGACCTTCATTATCGCCATAGAACTCATCTACCTCGAAGGTATGACTGCCACTTTTCACAAGATAGCGACGCTTATCGATGACGCCACCCTGACAAAGTTGCAGAAGATGCTGCGCCTCGTCCATCGTTATCTCCTTTTCAAACTCATAGCGGGTCATGCCGCCATTTACCGACTTGCCCTTAATAGTAAGGTAAGCCTTCTCATCCCGTGTGCGAACCCGCACCGTAGCCCCCTCGGCAGGAATATATCCCTGCTGGATATGACTAGAAGAAAAGGCGGCGCTTTTATAAGCGTCGCCCTTCTTAACGAGGAATTTTCTTTCTATCTCTAATCCACTCATTGTTTTATACTAATGATGTTGCATAGATGGCAAAAAGAATACCGAGGACTATCAATCCACCGAATATCCACTTGATTATTTTCTCGCCTTTTGCAGCCTGTTTCTTCTGATAAGCCTCATGTTTGGCTCTTCTTAAGTCTTTATTTCCACTCATAGTCGTATATTTTTTAGATTATTATTGTTGTTCGTCATCATTCGTAGGGAACTCCATCAGGTATGCCTTGATGAAATCATCTATCTTGCCGTCCATCACGCCATCTACATCCGATGTCTGATAGTTGGTACGGTGGTCTTTCACACGACGGTCGTCGAAGACATAACTTCTAATCTGGCTTCCCCACTCTATCTTCTTCTTACCGGCCTCAATCTTAGCCTTGGCCTCCAGACGCTTCTTCATGGCGCGGTCGTAGAGTTGGCTCTTCAAGAGCAACAGGGCTTTGGCACGGTTCTTTGGCTGGTCACGGGTCTCGGTATTCTCGATGAGGATTTCTTCTTCCTCGCCGGTATCAGGATCAGTATACCAATAACGCAGACGGACACCGGATTCAACCTTATTCACATTCTGACCACCGGCACCACTCGAACGGAAGGTATCCCAAGAGAGCTTGGCTGGGTCGACATATACCTCGATGGTATCATCTACCAGCGGAGTTACGAAGACACTGGCGAAACTGGTCATTCGCTTGCCCTGGGCATTGAAAGGAGAAACACGCACCAGTCGGTGCACACCGTTCTCGCTCTTCAGATAGCCATAAGCGTACTCGCCGCCCTCAATGGTCATGGTCACGCTCTTGATACCAGCCTCATCGCCTTCCTGCATATCGGTGATGGTAACCTTGTAGCCATGAGCCTCTGACCAGCGCATATACATACGCATCAGCATCTGTGCCCAGTCCTGACTTTCTGTACCACCAGCACCGGAATTAATCTTGAGCACGCAGTCCATCGGATCTTCCTTCTGGCGAAGCATGTTCTTCAACTCCAGGTCTTCGATGGCTTTGATCGCCTTGGCATAATCGGCATCCACCTCTTCCTCAGTCACCATTTCATCTTTATAGAAATCGAAGGCAAGCTGCAGTTCATCGGCATAAAGACGTACGGTCTTATAACCGTCGAGCCATTTCTGGATGCCCTTCACCTTCTTCATCTGCTCCTGAGCATACTTCGGGTCTTCCCAAAAGTCAGGAGCCTGGGTGCGGAGCTGCTCCTCTTCGAATTCTACTTTCTTCTGGTCTATATTGAGATAGTGATGCAGAGCATCAGCTCTGTCCATCACATCCTTCAACTGGTCAGCTGTAATCATTAACTTTGAACTTTAAACTTTAAACTTTATGATTACTCCTCATACATCTTGTCAATCTCCGCCTTGTAGTTCTTGTTGATGACAGGGCGGCGAATCTTCAAGGTATTGGTCAACTCACCCGACTCCATAGAGAAGTGGTGAGCCAGGAGGGTAATGCGCTTAATCTGCTCATAATAAGCCAGATTTTGCTGGAGAATCTGGATACGGTCCATCAGCATCTTCTGCACCTTCTCGTTAGCACACAAATCTTCACGGCAGGTGAAGGCGATATGATGCTCACGTGACCAGTCCTCCACGAGACGGAACTCTGGAACGACGAGGGCTGATACGAACTTGCGCTGGTCGGCAATCACAGCCACCTGATCGATAAACTTATCTACCAGGAGCAACGATTCTACCTGCTGCGGAGCGATATACTTACCGTTGGATGTCTTGAACAGGTCCTTGATACGCTCGGTGAGATAAAGCTCGCCATCCTTCAAGTAGCCGGCATCACCGGTATGGAAGAATCCATCCTTGTCGAATGCCTTCGCATTGGTGGTATCACGATGATAATAGCCCGGAGTGATGGTAGGACCTTTGAGGAGCACCTCATTATCCTCACCTATCTTTACCTGAATGCAGGAGATAGGGCGACCTACAGAACCCAGACTGCGTTTCTTGTCAGAATGATCGCAAGATACGGTGGCAAGACTCTCGGTCAGACCATAACCCACCACCATATTGATACCGATGGCATGTACAAACTCCTCTACTTCCGGACTTACATAAGCACCCGCTGTAGGGAAGATATTCGGTTTTTCCAAACCCAACTGCTTGCGAACCATGCTCAAAACAGTCTTGTTGATAATCTTATATTCCAACTCCAATGTCAGAGGAGGGCGCTTGCAGTTTGCCAGATATTCTATATTCCGCTTCTTTCCTACTGCCAAAGCATGATAGAAGAGTTTCTTCTGGATAGGGCCGGCATCATCCATCTTTGCCTTTACGGCGATATACACCTTCTCCCAGAAACGTGGCACACTACACATACAGGTAGGATGCACCTCTCTCATACTCTCCTGAATTTCATGAGGATAAGTATTGATGATGAGTTCGGCACCTTCGCTCAAGCAGAGATATGCCCATCCACGCTCAAAGATATGGGTGAATGGAAGGAAGTCGATGACACGGTCCTTTTCGGTAACAGGAATGCACTCATCGTTTGCCTTCAAAGCAGCATAATACTGGCTATAAGTCAGCATCACGCCCTTGCTATCTCCAGTTGTTCCACTGGTATAGAGGATATTAGCCAAATCATCCATACTTGCCTGCTTGTAGAGTTCCTCGACCTCCGTCTGGCGAGGAAGATTCTCTCCCAACTTCAGGAAGTCCTTGAAATAGAGGGCAGCAGGATCGTGTGTACTGATGCGCACGCTGGAATCGAAGATGATGATACGTTCCAGAGAAGGACAGAGGGCAAAGATACGGTGAGCCTTGTCATACTGCTCCTGTTCGCCAACAAAGAGGAAGCGAATCTGCGCATCATTAATCATATATTGAATCTGCTGCTCGCTGCTGTTGGCATAGAAAGGCACAGAGGTTACCCTGATACCGTACGCACCGAAGTCGGTGTACAGATAATGCACACAGTTCTGCGAGAAGACAGCGATTTTGTCAAGAGGTTTTGCCCCAAGATTCAGGAGGGCATTGCTCACTTGTTTCACTCTTAAGGAAAAGAGGTTGAATGAAACCGATTGCCACTGGTCGCAGCCAAACTTTCTGAAAGTTAAAGCAGTTTTCTCTCCCCATTTCTTGGCGAGATCATGTACCAGTACCGAAAGATGACTATTAATCTGCATAAGCTTATATTTATATTCTGATGCAAAGATAATAGAATTTGTTAAGAACACAAAATAAAAAGATATTTTTTCCACTTTATCTGCTCTTTTTTTCGTATCTTTGCCCCAAAATCAAAAAATAGAGAGATTATGATGACACAAGAAGAATATGTTAGCGATGCCGTGGATTTGCTGAAAAAGCTCATCGCCACCCCATCTGTAAGCAGAAACGAGAAGGAGGCTGCCGACATCATGGAGCAGACCATCTGCAAATATGGGTTCGAACCTCATCGTGAGGCGAACAACATCTGGATTATCGACCCTCATTACGATGAGAGCCGACCTACCCTGCTGCTCAACGCTCACATCGATACCGTGAAGCCTGTAGCTTCATGGACACGCAACCCGTTTTCACCGGATGTTGAAGAGGGTGTACTTTACGGCTTGGGCAGCAACGATTGCGGCGGCGGACTCTGTTCGCTCCTCCAGATATTCAGAATGCTGACCGCAAAGCCTCAGCAGTATAATCTTATCTATCTGGCATCCGCCGAAGAAGAGGTGTCGGGGAAGGATGGCATCACCCGTGCCCTGCCTTTGCTTCCGCATATCGACCTTGCCATCGTAGGTGAACCTACCGGCATGAACCCGGCTGTTGCCGAAAAGGGACTGATGGTGCTGGATGTGATTGCTCACGGAAAGAGCGGTCATGCTGCCCGCAACGAGGGAGTAAACGCTATCTACGAGGCTTTGGATGATATGCGATGGATTCGTGACTATAAGTTTGAGAAGGTAAGCGAGTTCCTGGGACCTACCAAGATGACGCTTACCGTAGTGAATGCCGGAACCCAGCACAATGTGATTCCGGATAAGTGTACGATGCTCGTGGATATCCGCACCAACGAGTTCTATGACAACGAGGAGGTTTACAAGTTTATCTGCCAGCACCTGAAGAGCGAGGTGAAGGCCCACAGTTTCCGTCTGAAGTCATCCCGCATCGACCCGGCGCATCCTCTTATCAGGAAATGTGTAGCCATGGGCATGAAGCCATTCGGCAGTCCAACCCTCAGCGACCAGGCTCTGATGCACTTCCCTTCGTTCAAACTGGGTCCTGGCGAATCTTCCCGCTCCCATTCTGCCGATGAATTTATCAAAATAAGCGAGATTTCGGATGCTCTAGCTAAATACCGGGAACTCTTGGATAGAGCCAGCATCTGAAAGAGACATTCGTTCTGACTACAATACTGAGTACACTATAAAAAGTCCGTAAACTTTTGAGTATTAATAACTTATTTAATAATCGTCTCGTTTTAACGGGACACTAGTGGTCCAGCTTATGGATTTCCTCCGCTAAATTGAGTGTCTTTACAGCTTCAGTTCGGCTCATGATACGGCCAGCTCCATGGGCCATGCTCAAACGCTTCCAGACAACAGAGACAGAAAGCAAGAGCATCTACATTGCACCCGAACTATTTGACATACCAATCAATGTGGGTGACCGTTCTTCTACCATACAGGATACCAGCTGTGCCTTGATGGGTATTACTCTCCTGCTAGCCATTATCATAGTTATCAAATCAAAGGCAAGCACCTACTTGCAGCTTCAAGTCCAAGCTTCCCTTGAAAAGGATGCCATGAATACCCACATGATTGGCTTCTTCTACATTCGCTGGCCTATCATCAATGAAAATGCTCTCCAAAGCCTGGAGGTGATAGCGATTTAATAATAGCTGATAAATCTCCGGATTCGGTTTCACCATCTTCTCTTCCCCACTTACTACAATCCCATCAAACATGTCGAAAAGGCGGGCATGTACCTTCTTGACAATTGGAAAAGTCTCATGAGGTAGGCTCTGTTACCATAGACAGATACGATGATGGCTTAGGCCAAATGGATATTCTTAATGTTCATAATGTCTTTGGTTTCTTTTTGTTGGATGCAAAGTTACTATTTTTAGGCGAAACCAGCGAGTAATTTCTAGAATTTTGTTATCTTTGCAGAAGATTTGCTGCACTCGGCATCATATTGACGAGGATTTTTGAAATAACAAAGGAACATACAATGATAGATACAAGACTGAAAGTTTTCAGAAGTGTGGCTACACTCCTGAGTTTCACTAAGGCTGCCAACGAACTGTTCATCAGTCAGCCTGCCATCAGCAAGCACATACAAGAGCTTGAAAAGGAATATGGGGTGCAACTGTTCGACAGAATCGGCAATCGCATCCAGCTCACCCGTGCCGGACAACTTATGCTTGACCATGCCTGCAAGATTATCGATGCCTATCAGAATCTCGATTTCGACATGAAGAAGCTCACAGAGAAATCTGGTGGCGAACTGCGCATCGGAGCCAGTACCACCATCTCACAATATGTTCTCCCCGAACTGATTGCTGAATTCAGGAAACTATATCCCGACATTCGTCTTACCCTGCTCAGCGGAAATTCTCATGAGATAGAGGATGCGCTTGCTGCAGGAAGGATAGATCTGGGTATGGTGGAAGGCATCAAGCGGCAGCCCACCTTTAAATACACTCCTTTCATGAAAGATGAGCTGGTGGCGTTCGTACATTGTTCCAATCCCCTAGCCCAGCAAGATGAGATTTCTTTGAATCTTCTCAGGCAGACACCGATTGTACTGCGTGAATTAGGTTCCGGAACCTTGGATGTCATCCAAAAAGCCCTGCAGGAAAACGGCATTGCTCTTTCTGATCTGAACATTGAGATGAATCTGGGAACCACAGAGGGCATCAAGCATTTCGTGGAACATTCCTTAAGCATGGGTATCATCAGCATAAGAGCCATCTACAGGAGTATCTATGAACAAGTATTCAAGGTTCTGGAAATTGAGAATCTGAAGATGGAACGAGAATTTCTATTTGTTGAGAAGAGAGGCGAGACCGCTAAACTCCAGCAGACATTCAAGAGATTCATAACTAAAGATTATAACGTATAGTTATTATATATATACAACATTTCATGATTTTTCGTACCTTTGCACCCGCTTTTCAAAAGCGAATAACCGACAAAAAAGAAAAATATGAGATTATCAGAACAAAGGAGCAGTATGCTGCATGGCGTATTGCTCATCGCACTCTTCGCATGCGCTGCTTTCTATATCGGTGGCATGGACTGGGTGAAAGCTCTTTCGTTTAGCCCCATGGTGGTGGGTATCATCATTGGTATGCTCTATGCCAATAGTTTACGTAACAACCTGCCCGATACCTGGGTACCGGGCATCAAGTTTTGCAGCAAGCGAATCCTCCGCACAGGCATCATCCTTTATGGTTTCAAGCTCACCTTCCAGGATGTGATGGCTGTGGGCTTCTCTGCCATCGTAATGGATGCCATCATCGTATGCGGCACCATCGGCTTGGGAATCCTGGTGGGAAGACTCCTGAAAATTGACCGCAGCATCGCACTGCTAACCGCTTGCGGAAGTGCCATCTGTGGAGCTGCAGCAGTTTTGGGTGTGGATGGAGCCATTCGTCCGAAGCCTTACAAGACGGCAGTAGCCGTAGCCACCGTAGTCATCTTTGGAACATTATCCATGTTCCTCTACCCTATTCTCTACAGAGCTGGCATCTTTGACCTATCACCAGATATGATGGGACTCTTTACGGGTTCCACCGTTCATGAAGTAGCCCATGTGGTAGGTGCTGCCAATGCCATGGGAGCCGAGGTGAGCAACAATGCCATCATTGTGAAGATGATAAGGGTGATGATGCTGGTACCGGTATTACTGGTGATTGCATGGACCGTTGCAAGGGATGTTGCCAAAAGAGATAATCTGGAAAATACTGATACCAACAAGCCTAAAATCAGCATTCCATGGTTTGCCATTCTCTTCCTGGTAGTGATTGGATTCAATTCTCTTGGTTTGCTTCCGGAAAGCATAGTGGATTGGATTAACCAACTGGATACTTTCCTCCTGACCATGGCAATGGCAGCATTGGGAGCCGAGACAAGCTTTGACAAATTCAAGAAAGCTGGCATTAAGCCTTTCCTCTTGGCTGCCATTCTTTATTGCTGGCTCATTGGAGGTGGATATTGTCTGGTGAAGTTTGCCATACCTTATTTATAAGAATATCTATATAGAAGGTATATTATAACGACAGAGGAAAACAGCCATGTGAAAAGTAGAACGATTCACAAATGGGGAAAGAAAAGCCGGAGAGATATATACATGATAGTATTTACATCGTTATAAACAGTAAGAGAAGCATTATTGATAGACTACAAGTTCTCTTGGGAGATTGATTATCTTCAACCTCTCGAACCAGAGCTTCATGGAAGAGCCTTGGTGGCGCTTGACATGGCTATTGATGATATAATAGTCGGCCTGGTATTCGTCCATCAGGTCAGAGAAAGCTGCCTTGATGCGCGAACACTTCTCGTTGATGGCATTATCAAGAGGGTTCGTCAGGCGATTCACTGTTTCTGTGATTTTATCGGGATCGATTCTGTTGCCGATTTTTCGGTAGAGGGCAAACAGTTCCTCACGATGATCCACCAGGTTCTTGAACTCTATTCCTTCCGGGTGATTCAGAAAGAGCAGATAGAGGGCCTTGTGGATGGGACTGAGCTGCACTTCCCTGTTTCCATAGTCAGGGAGCAAGAAACGGTAATCTTCCGTGATGACCAGAGGACTGAGGGTTGCCCTTGCTGCCTCGATACGGAGCTGTTCCAATACGGGCACACTGATGGCTTTTAACAAAAGATCGGTTCTACCTTCTGCTAAAAGCTGGGTGGAAAGCGTCTTTACCTGAGCGGCTTTCTCCTCTGGGGTCATATTTCTTGTTTCTTCTTGCATACTGGTTGCAAAAGTACAAAAAGAATGGGAAAAATCGTTTCTCATCTAGAAAAAACTTCTTTTGCAAGGCTTGCGTTTGATTTTTCATAGGGAATCTGATTCTTTGTATGTATCTTTGCATCCAAATTGAAATATAGAAATGATGAAAGAAGATTGGACTCCTATAGATTTCGGACAGACAGAAGATACTACCAAGAACATCATCAAGGTGATTGGTGTGGGTGGTGGCGGATGCAATGCCGTTAAGAATATGTATGCAGAGGGTATAGTAAACGTGAGTTTCGCCGTCTGCAATACGGATAGTCAATCACTATCCAAGTCGCCTGTGCCGGTAAAAATCATGCTCGGAAAGAGTGGTTTGGGTGCAGGGGCAAATCCCGAAGTGGGAAGAAGTGAGGCTCAGAATACCCAGGAAGACATCAAGAAACTGCTGGACGACGGAACCAAGATGGTTTTTGTTACTGCCGGAATGGGTGGTGGAACGGGTACGGGTGCCGCACCTGTCATTGCCGGTATTGCCAAAGGGATGGGCATCCTTACCGTTGGCATCATCACCATACCTTTCTACTTCGAGAAGCGAAAGAAAATTGTCAAGGCTCTGCAGGGTGTAGAAGAAATGCGCAAGAACGTGGATGCCTTGCTTATCGTCAACAACGAGCGTCTCTGCGATGTTTATGCCGACTCCGAGATTACCGTAAAGGATGCCTTCAAACTGGCAGACAAGGTACTGAGTGATGCCACCAAGAGTATCTCGGAACTCATCACTGTGGAGGGAACCATCAATCTTGACTTCCGAGACATCGAGACTACCATCAAGAGCGGTGGCGGTGCTATCATGGCCATGGGTAGAGCCAGTGGTGACGGAAGGGTTCAAAGTGCCATCAAGAATGCGTTAGACTCTCCTCTGCTCTATGGCAGCGATATCAGTAATGCCCAGCGCATCCTTTTCAATATCTACACTTCCAGCAAGTACCCTATCTTTGTGAAGGAGATGAGAGAAATTGATGCCTTCTTTGATGAACTGAACCCTGACATCAAGGTGATTTGGGGTCTTTCTGATGATGACAGTTTGGATGAGGATGCCAAAGTCACTATTCTGGCAACTGGTCTGAACAATGAGTTGGCTGAAGATATTCCTAAAAGTTCTTCTGTATCGAAGGATGAGGAAGACTATCAGAGAATCATCGACAAGCTCTATCATCCTATCAGAGACAACTTCCAGACGATAGCAAATAAAACCGAGCAAAAGCAAGAAGCAGAATCTATAGATAACATCAATCCTGATGCCACAGAGAAGGAAGCTACTATTGCCCATCAAGAAGAAGAGTCAGGAAATGAGTCTGGAGAAGAGCCAGCTAAGGTTTGGGTGGAAGACAATCCTCCTACAGCAGAAAACTCAAGAGAAGTTCTTGCTGAACCGCCTGTCAATAAGCCAAAGGCATGGACATTAGGCGGAAGAATCAAAAATGGGCTGAAGAAAATAGCAGAAGATCTGGACATCATCATTAACGATGATGAAAACTATAAGTAGTTGATGATGATTAATACCAGGAAAGCGATTTTGGTTGGAAATAGAGGGTGTGTCATAAGACCATGACGCACCCTCATATAACAACCATTTAGTGCTCGGAATCGCTGCGATTTGCAGGAGGAAAGCCATCAAAGGTCTACGCCAGATTGTTGGATAGGACCACTAGGGGAAAGCTTACTGCATGACTATCACCTCGAAGATGGGGCTATTACTCATTAAATTCTTCTAAGAATTGTTTTCTTTTTCCCTCTAATTCGTAAGTCTTCTAACTCATAAATTGACTGGGAAAATCATACATCGAAATAACAACACGATGTTCGTCTGTCTTTACAAACTTCAACTGAACAGAATAATAGCGAATCAGCTCTTCATAAGAAGTCAAATCGGCTGCAAATAAGAATACCTATTCACAACCTACAATTTTCAACAATTCCTGTATTTTTGGCACTTGTTTGTTGAACTCGCGGTAATATTTATTTCAGACTTATGCAAATTTTTGAAGAGAAAAAATGCATTTTAAAAGCTGATTTGTTGAAAAAAAATCTTTTTCCTCCCATATTACGTATAGTGTAAAAGATGTAAATGTATATATATAATATATTTGGTATAGGGAAGAAAAACTATACCTAGCTGTCTGATGTCCAATATCTTGTATTTTTAAGATTCTCCCTGGTAGTGATTCGGGCATATTCTGAAGAAGCATGATTCTCCCTGATGGTATCTATTATTGGCTCTGATGGTAACAGTCAAAAGCTAATTCTTTTGCAACATGAAAGCGCGGAGAATGTGATTCTCCTCCTGATGAAGGACACCGGGAAATGCTTTCGGTTAAGGATTAGAACATAGCTCATTGAGTAGGATTCAGCCCAAAAGGTGAGTAATCAAACTGTAATCCTTACAGGGCATTCTATGCCTGATAAATTTGATGAAAATTTATCGGCATGGATGCAGAGTAAGGATATATGTTTGATAACAAGAGAAAAGGCTGAAACTCCTTCCATCACGGATTGAGAATTTTTATCTTGCCATGTTTACCTTACTCTAATTCCATGCCGGTTTTCAATAAACAACAACAAAGACTTGCCCCAATCGGTAGGCCACTAACAATTTAAAGAGAAAACCAACAATGGAACAAGTAAATCAACAGCAGCAGGGCGACCAAACCTACTACCGGAAATTTGCATGCCTGTTTAAGAGTGAGCTATACCAAGACCGGCACAAGAACTGGATGGTAAAATTCCGCTTCGACAACAACGTGATGCGGTTTTTCTACAATTACGACAAGGGAGTTAGCTATATCGACCTCAATGCCACCAACCAATGCCGCAGCGCATCGAGCATCAAGTTGTATCTCATCATGAACTGCTGGGCGGTAAAGGGATTCACCATCAGCAAAACGGCACATATCCAGCAACTGATGCATGGCAGGGAAGATTACTACAAGACCTGGTCGGCACTAGACAACAAATGTCTGACTTTTGCCTGCAAAGACCTCGCGCCTTTACCGGAACCGCATCATCGACCAGTATCTTACCTATAAGCCTTTCTTTCTGGAGGAGGGTAAAAAAGAGAAGCATCACCTGCCCGAGCACATCACCTTTACCCTGCACGACCGTTGCACTTCTGGCGAAACTGCGGAGGGTACAGAAGTGAGCAGCGAACTGAGAGGACAGCGGAGCAAACTGAAACTCCGGCTGCAATGCAATTATGATGTGAGCGAGAAGAAGGCTGACCAGCTGAGCGGCTATCTCAGGTTATATATGATTGGCGACCTGGAGGACTTCTTCCTGCGAAAGGATTATTACATAGCCAACTGCAAGCGTTCGAACAAGAAGATGAACATGGGTGGCTATATGACCACAGCCATGGTAGGTTTCTTTAAGGATCATGGTGTAGAAGGGCTGTAAAACCGGTTTTCCTATCACTCAATCTTACGTTTCACCCCATTAAAAAATATAAAGCTTATGAATTATCCCCAACGTATGTACAGCAAGACCGAGCTGGGTCTGCTCTATTTTCCCGATACAACCGACGGGGCAACAGCGCGCCGTCATATAATGGTATGGATTAAGCGTTGTAAGCCCCTCTGGAACGAGCTGCAACGCTTAGGCTACCAGGAGCATAGCCAGTATTTTCCTCCCCGCCAGGTATCCACCATCTTCGAATACCTGGGCGAGCCGGGGGCATAAAGGAAAGAAGGTGTGTCATAAGTCCAGATAATGGCAGCAAGGTCGGACTGAAAGCCCAAAAACTCCTAGCCCAGGGTATCGCCCTGGATATAATAGCAATCAGCAAGACGCCCTGTAAGGGCGTATTGGATGTGACTTATGACACACCCTCTCTGCCCTTTACCTTTCCCTTCGGCCGGTGACCGTTGGTTCAGGGCGTGTGGGGCAAAACTTTCAGCTGCAACTATTCATACTTTATCGGCTCATTCATACATTATCGGCTCAGCCAAGCCTCCGGATTGAGCTTGGCAGTCTCCTTGCGAAGCTGGAACTGGAGGATGTTATCAGAGCCAACACTACCCAAAGCCTGACGGGTACGTACCTTCTGACCCTTATGAACGCTGACCGATTTCAGATTACAGTAAACAGAGATGTAGGCACCATGACGGACCAGTACATTCCACATGCCACCATAACCGAAGACGGCACTCACCTCACCATCGTAGATGCTGCGAGCCACACAACCCGGCTTGCCCTGGATATTGATACCCTTATTGTCGAGCGTTACACCCTTCAAGCCTTCCACATGATACTGACCGAAATGACTCACCACACGGTAACTGCCGCTGATAGGCATCGGCAATCTACCACGGTTAGCCTCGAATCCACCGCTCAGCATGCGGTCTACCGAACTCAAGGTAGAAGCCTCCTGTGCCTCCTTCTTGGCAGCGGCAATCTCAAGGGTACTGCGTTCCGCATCCATCTTCGCCTTCAACTCGGCAGCCTGTCTTTCTGCCTCCGCCTTTCTTGCAGCCTGTTCGGCAGCAGCCGTCAACTGTCCGGCCTGCTCTAAATAAGAAGCCATTTGTCCGGCAAACAAAGCCGAAGCCCCCACCATCTCTCCGCCTACAGGATTGTTCACCGAGATATTTTTCACATAACCGTAGTAGTTCGTGGTGGCATACACCAAACGTCCGCCGACAAAAGCCGACAGATTGTCGGTGATTTTATAGGCCGCACCGATTTGGAAACCGTAATAATACTGGCGGCCGCGCATATAGCTGTCGAGAGAATAGCTGTTGATGCCCATCTCGCTCCCCAGCAACGGCAACAACGCCGCCTGGCTCTCGAACGAGCCTAAACCGTCTTCAAAAGCGCACTTTCCGCCCCCGCCGCCAATGGCGAAGTTGAAAGAATACGACCAACGGCCACGATTGTAAGCCGCCTGTAAAGAAGGAACAACCGGAGCTTTGGCATCTCCTTTAAACAGTTTGGAAGATTCTCCACGATTGCCTGCACCGTATGCGAAGGGACCAAACACAGAGGTAATCTCACGCGTCTGGTAAGCACTCTGGAAATTCAGGGACAAGTGCAACCCGTCCGGCAAAAAAGCCACACCCGCCGGGTTACTGTACACTCCGTCGATACCGATGGCACCATCTCTCGCGGGATTACGCAGGAATGCCACATTTTGATTTGTGTTCGTAAGCAATCCTCCGGCAAAAGTTAAACTTGAAACCATCAAGCCAAAGGAAGCTACAAGAGTTTTTTTCTTCATTTCTATGAATTTTGCTAAAAATCAGGTGCAAAATTAACAATTAAAACTTATATTCACAAAGAATTCCTCATTTTATTCTATTTTCAATCGTTACACATACAACAAAACACTTCGTTCCAAAGTACACGTCTCACGACATCTCCTCTCCATTACACATCCGTGCAAAAATCCTCCTTTGCTTTTCTGAAAAACATACACTTATACACCTGAAATCAATCTCAGGAGAATGAAAAATCGTTTGGCTGAGATTCGTTTTTCGTTCTCAGTCGATTGATTTTTCATTCTCCTGAGATTGATTTTCCATTCTACCGAGATACCTCCAGCACTCTCTTGAATCCCACACCAACCACCTGTATATCAAAGAAATGAATCTCATTCAAGCTAACTTTTTTTCTACCCTTTTCGCTCTACCCTTCCCCATTCCGTTTTTTATACTTATATTTGCTGTCGCCTTTCGCCTTACTTGTTTTGATAAGAATTAAACCTACTTAAAAATGACGGATATGAAAAGAACGCTTTTTTTGTGGCTGGCATTGGGAGCCACCACAACCGCTTTCACCCAATCCCCCGATGGCATCACCGGAGCCTCGGCCGTACAAACGGGACAGACGAAAAACAAAGGAGAATCTATCATCTATAAGGGGAACACCCTACATACGACTGGAAAAATGGTAAAAACAGGACGCAAGGCACCGGACTTCCACCTGACACAGTCTGACCTGCAAGACGTAAAACTCTCAGACTTCAAAGGTAAGAAAGTCATTCTGAACGTATTCCCCAGTTTAGACACCCCCACTTGCGCCGTTTCCGTACGTGAATTCAACGAAAAGGCCTCGGGACTGGAAAACACGGTCGTGCTCTGCATATCCATGGATTTGCCCTTCGCACAATCACGGTTCTGTACCACCGAAGGGCTTACCCGCGTCATACCGCTTTCGGCCTTCCGAAGCCAGGATTTTACCCCAAACTACGGTTTACAGATTGCAGACGGCCCCATGAAAGGCTTGTTGGCTCGCGCCGTGATCGTGGTGGACGAAAAAGGAATCGTGCGGCACACCCAACTGGTCAAAGAGATTTCACAGGAACCGGACTATGAAGCGGCACTGGAAAGCGCCGCAACGGCAACTACGGAGTGAGGACGCAGACGCATACCCGCCTTCTGCCGCAAACTCCGAAAGGAAAAGGCTTATGAAGCAGATTTTATCCGCTGTCATCCCTCTTTCGACGGAAGTTTTTTCGTATCTTTGCCGCTTTAAGAATAATCACAAAAAACAAACGATATATGTTCGACAATTTGAGTGAAAGACTGGAACGGTCTTTCAAAATCCTGAAAGGTGAAGGCAAAATCACCGAAATCAACGTGGCTGAAACCTTGAAAGACGTGCGCCGCGCATTGCTCGATGCCGACGTGAACTACAAGGTGGCCAAGACTTTTACCGACACGGTAAAGCAAAAGGCATTGGGGCAGAACGTGCTGACAGCCGTGAAACCCAGCCAGTTGATGGTGAAAATCGTACACGACGAACTGGCAACCCTGATGGGAGGCGAAACGGCCGAGCTGAACCTGCAAGGCCATCCGTCCGTCATCCTGATGGCGGGATTGAACGGTGCCGGTAAAACGACCTTGTCCGGAAAACTGGCCCTGATGCTGAAAACAAAGAAACGTAAGAATCCTTTGCTGGCGGCTTGCGACATCTATCGTCCGGCGGCCATCGAACAGTTGAAAGTGCTGGGCGAACAAATCGGTATCCCCGTATATAGCGAACCGGACAACAAGGATGCCGTGCAGATTGCACAGAACGCCGTGAAAGAAGCCAAGGCCAAAGGCTACGACGTGGTCATCGTCGATACGGCCGGACGTCTGGCGGTGGACGAACAGATGATGCAGGAAATCGCCGCCATCAAACAGGGCATCAACCCC
>ERZ780212.1337-NODE-1337-length-19875-cov-5.835772_pt1 | contig 19875 bp, 20 predicted proteins | sample MGYA00511364_ERZ780212 | MGnify/ENA primary metagenome ERZ780212 (study PRJEB29588, sample SAMEA2147991) | human gut metagenome | biome: human gut; feature: human-associated habitat; material: faeces | place: Denmark | collected 2008/2010 ...
GATGCTGATGTTCCGTGAGGTGGCGGATATACAGACTGCCGATATGCTAAAGCTGCCCGTACCAAAGGTAAATTACCACAATATCAAAACCAAGCCGAGCGAGATACAGACCGAAATGGTGGCTTCTCTTGCTAAACGAGCCGAAAAAGTAAGGGCAAGACTTGTAGAGCCGAATATCGACAATATGCTCAAAATCACAAATGATGGGCGTAAATTGGCTCTTGACCAGAGAATGATTGACCCGATGCTGCCCGATGACCCAAACAGCAAGGTCAACGCCTGTATCGACAATGTGTATCGTATCTGGGAGGAACACGCCGACACAAAGGCAACGCAGCTTATTTTCTGCGACCTCTCCACTCCGAAGAATGACGGCACATTCAATGTCTATGACGATATTCGTGAAAAGCTCATCGCCCGTGGCGTTCCTGCCGAGCAGGTGCGGTTTATCCACGAAGCCACTACCGATGCACAGAAAAAAGAGCTGTTCGGCAAGGTGCGAAGCGGCGAGGTGCGTGTACTGTTAGGCTCTACCCCGAAAATGGGAGCAGGCACAAATGTCCAAGACAGGCTCATCGCCATTCACAATTTAGACTGCCCGTGGCGACCAAGCGACCTTGAGCAGAGGCAGGGGCGTATCGAACGGCAAGGCAATATGTTCTCAGAGGTTGATGTTTACCGCTATGTGACCGAGCAGACCTTTGATGCCTATCTCTATCAGTTGGTGGAGAGCAAGCAGAAATTCATTTCACAGATAATGACGAGCAAAAGCCCTGTCCGTTCTGCCGAAGATGTGGACGAAGTTGCCCTTTCCTTTGCGGAGGTTAAAATGCTTGCCACAGGCGATGTCCGTTTCAAAGAAAAAATGGATTTAGATATACAAGTCGCCAAGCTCCGCACACTAAAGCAAAGCTATCTTTCCGAGCATTACGACCTTGAGGACAGGATACTCAAATACTATCCGCAGACGATTAAAGAGTACGAGGAGCGAATTATCGGCTATGAAAGCGACACGGCTCTTGCCGAACAGCACAAGCCGCAGGGCGAGGATAAATTCTGCCCGATGACCTTAAAGGGCAAAACCTATGCAGAGAAAGCCGACGCAGGACAAATGCTCCTTGCAATCTGCAAGGAATATCCAATGTCGCAGCCTATGGAAATTGGCAGTTACCGTGGCTTCAGAATGGAGATTTATTACGATACGCTCAACGCTCATTACTGCCTTAACCTTTGCGGAAAAACAAAGCACAAGGTAGAGTTAGGCTCTGATGCTCTGGGCAACCTTACCCGAATTGAAAACGAGCTTGCCAAGCTCCCTGCCAGATTGGAAGCTGCCAAGACCAAAAAGGCGGAAACCATAGCGCAGCTTGCCAATGCAAAGGAGGAACTTGATAAGCCGTTTGCCTTTGAAGATGAACTGAAAGAAAAGACCGATAGGCTCAATGCTCTTAACATCGAGCTTAATCTTGATGAAAAGGATACCTCTGTTATGGATACCGAGCCAGAGCAAGACGAGGAACAGCCCGAAAGAAAATGTGCAAATCGGGAGCGATAAACCGTTTTCCACATTTGTACTGTCCTTTTCGGAGCTGTATAATAGGGCTATGAAAGTAATATCGGAGGTGGTTAAATGCCAAAGGAATTGAATTTCAGCACATTCCTTGATGAATACGATGCGGATTTTTTTGATTATCTCAGCAAAACGAGTGTTGCCTGCCGTTCTGAAAAAAGGTACAAGGAGCTAAGGGCAAAGTTAGAAAAACTCTATGAGCAGTACCCCAATGTGAGAGCTGTCGTTGATGCGGATAAACCGTGCGAGCTGTCTGAGGAGGATTGTGCTGCTCTCGTTAAGGTTCTTGAATGTAAAAATGAAATGTCAATTTTGGAGATGCAAGAGGTCTATTTCAAAGGTTGTACCGACTGCGTTGCCTATCTTAAAAAACTGAATATGCTCTAACCGATTGCGGCATTGGCGAAAGCTGATGCCGCCTTTTACATAGCTAAATAGAGGTTATATTTCTACGGGGCAGAGATGCAGCAGCTTGATTGACTTGAAAAATTCACAATTTGGGAGTATAATTAAGCCCACAAATCAATTCTTTTGAGGTGACAAACTATAATGAGTGAAGTTCATAAAATAAAATGCGGAAATGGTAATTGCTATATTATTGAAAACGGACATAATGGAATATTGGTAGACACAGGTAAAAGAGAGTATGCAAGTCAAGTTATTAAACAGTGTAAAGATTACCATGTAAAACTAATTGTCTTAACACACGCACACTTTGACCATGCAGAGAATGCAGCTCGATTATCAAATGAGTTGGGAATACCTATTGGAATGAATGAAAAGGATTGTAATTTGATTAAATCAAATACAAATCAAATGCTTTTTGCAGAAACGCTTTTGGGAAAAATTGTTCTGTCAGCATCGCTCAAAGATTTTTCAGCTCGTACAATGCAAGAATTTAAACCAGATATATTGCTAAAAGATGGTGATAACTTAGCTGATTATGGGATTAGTGCAAATATTATAGCTTTGCCTGGTCATACGGATGGTTCGATTGGGCTTGATGTGGATAATAGACATTTGATAGTAGGCGATGCGTTGATGAATATATTCTATCCAACTATATCAATGCTGTTTCATAATAAAAATGATATGTTGGAAAGTGCAAAAAAAATCAGTGGATTGAGTGGCAGAAAAATATATTTTGGACATGGAAAACCAGTGCCTAATAAGCAATGGGTTAAATGAATTTCATTTTGTCGATGAACAATAGCCAAAATTCAATATTACACTTACATAGCCGAGAGGTTTTCTTAATCGAAAATCCCTCGGCTTTTTCTATTTCTGGAGGTGATTTAATTGAATGAGAACATCTAAACCCTATGTGCCGCTTGACCCCGCCGTGATTGAGCAGGCACGGCAAATGGACTTGCTCTCCTATTTGCAGAGGTATGAGCCAAGCAATCTAAAGCGTGTAACTGGTAATGTGTACTGTACCGTAGAACACGACAGCTTGAAGATTTCCAACGGCAAGTGGTATTGGTGGTCGAGAGGTTTCGGCGGCGTTTCTGCCCTTGATTATCTCGTTAAGGTCAGAGAGCATAGCTTTGTGGAAGCCGTGGAAATGCTCACAGGCATTGCCGCCGATTGGAAACCGCCGCCTGCCCCTGCTCCGAAAGCCGAGCCGAAGGTGCTGCTTTTGCCGCCGAAAAACAAGGATTGCAACCGAGTGACAGCCTACCTTCTCGGGCGTGGAATTGACCTCTCTATCATTAAGAGCTGTATTGCAGACGGTACGATTTTTGAAAGTGCCAAATACCACAATGCCGTTTTTATCGGAAAGGACGAAAGCGGAATACCCAAATATGCTGCCTACCGTGGTACGGTAGGCAGCTCTTTTAAGGGCGACGCATCAGGCAGCGACAAGCAGTATTCCTTTCGGCTTCTGGCAAAAGAGCCGACCAATACGGTGCATTTATTTGAAGCCGCCATTGATTTATTGTCCTATGCCACCTATCTAAAGTGTGAGGGAAAGGACTATAAATCGGAAAATCTGCTCTCTCTTTCGGGTGTGTATCAGCCTAAGAAAGAGATTAAGGAAAGCAAAATCCCCATAGCCCTGACCACATTTTTGAAAGCAAATCCCCGTATCAAGACTATTTTTCTGCATCTGGATAACGACAAAACGGGAAGGCTGTGTACCGCCGCCCTCAAAGAATTGTTGCAGAAAGACTACAAAATCGTTGATGAGCCGCCGCCTGTCGGTAAGGACTTCAACGATTTTTTATTGTCCTATCTGGGAATTGCAAGACCGATTTCAAGCCGTGAAAGGAGTGATGCCCGTTGATTGTCCGCAGATTTTGACCCGAAGAATAACACGACAAACCCAAAAATTAAATGTTGAAAGCGAGGAAATAACCATTGAAAAAGTATGATGTAACCCTGACTGCCCACTATGAAAAGACCATTTCTGTTTGTGCTGAAAGCGCAGAACAGGCAAAGGCAAAGACCGAAATTATCCTGTTCGATACCGACCTTATCAACTTTACCGATGAGGATTTTATCTGCGGTGAAGCCAAAATCAACGAGTCTTGTGAGGACGGTGCTGAAGATACCGACGAAGAAGAAGCGAACGAGGACGAATGTTGTTCGGACTGTCCGTACTTCTGTCCCGTGTGCGGAGAATGTATGTGTGAGGACGAGTGCAACGAGTAATGTCTTACCAAGCACTGAATTTGGTTATCCAAATTCGCTTGTTAGGGGGCAACCCCTAATACCCCGTTAGACAGAAAGGAGTTTAAGAATGATTGAGTTTATATTTTTCATTATCGGCGTAATGCTCGGCGGTCTGACAGGTGTAGTGATTATGTGCTGCTTGCAGATAAACCGACTTGCTGAGAGAGAGGAAGTGAAAAATGCGAAAACGAAATGTGCAGATACTTTTCCGCTTGACTGAGGAAGAAGCCGAACAGCTCTACTCTCTCGTTCAAAAATCAGGCTGCTCAAAAGAAGCGTTCCTGAGAGGAATGGTAAAAGGTTATCGGCTCTGCGAAAAGCCTGACCCAGAGTTTTATAAAATGATGCGTGAGCTGTCTGCCATTGGCAACCGTATCAATCAGCTTGCGGCAAAAGCCAACGCCCTGAACTTTGTGGACGCTCCGATGCTGAAAGAGGAAGCGCAAAGGTGGCACGAGTTTCAAATCGCTGTCCGAAAAAAATATCTGCTTCCAAGAAAAGCACCGTAATGGCAGTCTGTGAAATATGGGATGTGCGTGGCAGGCTCGACCACCCCATAGATTATGCGGAAAATCCCGAAAAGACAGCTAACCCCAAATACACCGAAGCGGATTTGCAGGCTATGGTCGATGTAATGGAATATGCCACCAACAAGGATAAGACCGAGCAGCGTTATTTTGTCACAGGCGTAAACTGCGACCCGACCACCGCCAGAGATGAAATGATGATTGCAAAAGCGCAATGGAACGATGAAAGCGAGATTGTCTGCTATCACGGTTTCCAGAGCTTTAAGCACGGTGAGGTTACGCCAGAGCAGGCGCACGAGGTCGGTGTAAGACTTGCCCAAAAGATGTGGGGCGACAGATTTCAGGTTATCGTTGCCACTCACCTAAATACCGACTGTCTGCATAACCACTTTGTCGTAAACTCCGTATCCTTTACGGACGGCAAGCATTACCACGACAACAAAGCAAACCTGCGGCTTTTGCGACAGCGTTCCGATGAGCTTTGCCGTGAATATGCCCTGTCCGTCATTGAACACCCAAGCGGAAAGAAAAAGCCATACGCTTTGTATCAGGCTGAGAAAAACGGTATGCCCACGAGGGATAATGTTACACGGCAGGCGGTGGACGAAGCTATCAGCAAGTCATTCACGTTGAAAGACTTTGACCGCATTATGGCTGAAATGGGATACCGTGTGAGCTTTGACCCAAACCGCAAATATTGGACGGTCATCGGTAAGGGGTGGAAACGCCCGAAGCGGCTGTATAAGCTCGGAGAAGAATATACCAACGAGAGGATTATGGAGCGTATCACAGAAAACTCCTACGCTGTGAAGTTCTCCAAATTTACCGAGCCGCAAAGGACAGTCAAGGTGTTCCGTGTCAAAGGCTCTCTAACGGGGGCTAAAAAAATCGGCGGATTGCGGGGGCTGTATCTGCACTACTGCTACAAGCTCGGTATCCTGCCTAAAAATAAAAAACAGAATTACGCAAGGCTTCATTATCTTTTGAAAGACGACTTAATGAAAATGGAAGCTATCACACAGGAAACAAGGCTGCTATGCCGTAATCGCATTGATACGGTAGAGCAGCTCTTGTCATATAAAGGCTCTTTGGAAACGGAAAAAACCGACCTGCTTCAAAAGCGCAAGGAACTTTATTCTATCTCCCGCAAAACAGGCGGCGAAGAAAAGGAAGCAATACGGTCACAGCTTTCCGATTTATCCAAACGCCTGAGCGTTATACGAAAGGAGGTCAGGCTGTGCGAGAGTATCGAAGCCCGTAACGCTGCTCTCAAAGAAAAGTTATCCACCATACGGGCAGATGAAGAACAACAACGAAAGGAGCTGATGACGAATGAATACAAGCGGCGAAGCGGCAGAACAAATCGTCCGAATGAGCTTGGAAGGATTTGAGGTCGCAGCCAAAATCACAGGCGCAGGTGCGAAGAACATCGCCGTTCTCCTCTATTCCATTCTGAAAGAGGAAAAGAAAACAAAGGGCAAAGCAAGGCTTACCAATATGCTCCGTTCTGGCAAGGAGCTGAAAGTCTTTACCGTAAAAAACGGCGACCTGAAGAAGTTTACGCAGGAAGCTAAAAAGTACGGCGTACTTTACTGCGTCCTTGCGGACAGAGGAAACAAAGACCCAAATGCGGAGGTCGATGTGATTGCCCGTGCGGAGGACGCATCGAAAATCAGCCGTATTGCGGAACGCTTCAAATTGGCGTCGGAAACCACCGCTTCTATTGTGACCGAAACCGAGAAATCCAAAGATGAAAAAACAGGTCAGCCAGAGCCAGACATCGGCGTACAGGAAAAAGCCGAGAAAGACAAGCTGCTCGATGAGCTTATGGGTAAGCCTATCCAAAAGGAGGAAAATGCTCAAAACCCCTCATTGGCAAAGACCGAAAAATCCCCTCAGTCCGAGCCTATCTCAGAGCAGCCAAAGAAGTCCGCAGAGGGGGCTACTATGACTAAGGACGAAAAACCGTCCGTCAGAGAGGAACTGCGGAAAATCAAGGAGAGCCGAAAGGAACAGGAAGCGGATACTTCTTCTGCCCTGGACAAAAGCTCTGCTTCTGACAGGGCGAAGAAGCAGCCCGCAGGCAAGACCGAGCATAAGCAGCCCCAGAGAAAGAAAAAGAAACCCAAATCTAAAGAAACGAGGTAAAACAGAATGAGCATTTATGATGTGTTTAACGGCGGCAGCAAACCGTTTGATAAAGCGGAATGGGCAGCCCAGAAACAGGCGCAGCGCAAGGAAGCCTATGAGCTGATTGACAACACCTGCGCCGAAATGATGATAAGCGGCGACAGCTTCCGTCAGTATCTTGATGTGCAGGGGCGTTTTGACCGTTACTCGGTTGCAAACGCTATTTTGGTATCGGCACAGATGCCCGAAGCGACACAGCTTAAAGACTACAACACTTGGAAGCAGAGCCGTGTCTATGTGAACAAGGACGCACAGAAAGTTGTTATCCTTGAGCCGAGCAAGGAATATACCCGTGATGACGGTACAAAGGGTATTTCCTATAACGCCAAAGTGGTATATGACATTTCCGAAACATCGGCAAAAGAGAGAATGCAGCCGCAGGAGCAGAAATCTATGCGTGAGCTTGTATCGGCTTTGATTGACGCAAGCCCCGTGCCTTGCGTTCCTGTTGATGACTTGGAACTGCCTGCCTACTATGACAGCTCTCAGCAGACTATCTTTGTCAAAAAGGGACTTTCTGAGGAAGTGCTGTTTATCAGTATGGCAAAGGAAGTATCTGCGGCGGTTTATGACTTTAAGTACAATGAGAGCCGTGATACTTCCGATTTCAAATCCTTTTGCGTTGCCTATATGGTAAGCTCCCGTTACGGCGTGGATACCAAAGGCTTTGATTTTTCCAGACTGCCCAGAGAGTATGACGGAATGGATACGCAGGTATTTAAGGGAGAGCTTGGTACAATGCGTGATGTTCTGGGTGAAATCCAGAACGATATGTATAAGAGTATGGAGAAAAACAAGTCTGCAAGGAACAAAGAACAGGAACGCTAATCGGAGGTGCAGCTTATGAAAGAAGAACGATACCATATCGCACTTGATAAGTACGATAAAAATATCGTTATCAATGCGCTCAACAACCTGAGAAATCGGCAGATACAGGAGGAACGCCCCACCGAGCCTGTTGATGAGCTGATTGACAAGGTAGCCAACGCACCGACCAGAAAGGTCAAGGTTGTTCCGTGCAGGTGCAATGAGGAACGATGACAAAAAAACGGGCTTAATCCTTTCTGTCTGCGGTATTGTTCCTGTTATATGGCTTGCCCTGATGACAGCACCCTATGTGGGTGGAGGTTTGGTTGAAATAATCCGAGGTCTGCCCGTAGCTATGGGCAATCCGTTTCAAATAACGGTGTGTGAGGACAGCGTAAAGACTGTCCTTATTTTTTTGCTTGCCTACGCTATGGGTATCGGCATTTATTTCTCTACACGCAGGAACTACCGCAGGCGTGAGGAACACGGCTCGGCTAAATGGGGCGATGCGGGGGCTTTGAACAAGAAATACCGTGATAAAGACCTGTCCGCAAATAAGCTGCTCACCCAGAATGTCCGTATAGGCTTGGACGGGAAAAAGCACCGCCGCAATTTGAACATTTTAGTTTGCGGGGGAAGCGGTGCGGGAAAAACAAGGTTTTTTTGTAAGCCGAACGCAATGCAATGCAACACCTCAATGGTAATTTTAGACCCGAAAGGCGAAATCGTGCGAGATGTGGGCGGACTGCTTGAAAAGAAAGGCTATGAGGTGCGTGTCCTTGACCTTATCAATATGCACCGCAGCCATTGTTACAATCCCTTTGTTTATCTGCGTGATGATAATGATGTGCAAAGGCTTGTAACCAATCTCTTTAAGGCGACCACTCCGAAAGGCTCACAGTCGCAAGACCCATTCTGGGATACGGCGGCAAGTATGCTTCTGTTGGCGTTGGTGTTCTATCTGAAATATGAAGCACCGCCCGATGAGCAAAACTTCCCGATGGTAATGGAGCTGCTTCGTGCGGGTGAAGTCCGTGAGGACGATGACAGCTATGTAAGCCCTCTGGACGAACTGTTTGACCGTCTGGAAATGGTAAACCCAGAGCATATTGCCCTGAAGTATTACAGGGACTATCATTCAGGCTCGGCTAAGACCTTAAAGAGTATCCAGATTACCCTTGCCGCAAGGCTTGAAAAGTTTAACCTTGAAAGCCTTGCGGGGCTTACCGCCACCGATGAGCTTGACCTGTCCTCTTTGGGCGAAAAGAAAGTTGCTCTGTTCGCTCTCATTCCCGATAACGACACGAGCTTTAACTTTTTGGTGTCGATTTTATACACGCAGCTATTCCAGCAGCTCTTTTATCTTGCCGACCATAAGTACGGCGGGAGCCTGCCTGTGCATTGCCATTTCATAATGGACGAATTTGCAAATGTTTCATTGCCAGATGACTTCGATAAGATTTTGAGCGTTATGCGTTCCAGAGGTGTGTCGGTCAGTATTATCCTGCAAAATCTGGCGCAGCTCAAAGCTCTTTTTGAAAAGCAATGGGAAAGCATTGTCGGCAACTGCGATACCTTTCTGTATTTGGGAGGTAATGAGCAATCGACCCACAAATATGTGTCGGAGCTTTTAGGCAAGGAAACGATTGATACGAACACTTACGGAAAGAGCGAAGGTCGAAGCGGCAGCTACTCAACCAACTATCAAATTTCAGGGCGTGAGCTGATGACACCCGATGAAGTGCGTATGCTTGATAACCGCTACGCACTTCTTTTTGTTCGTGGGGAACGCCCTGTAATGGACTTTAAGTACGACATTATGAAGCACCCCAATGTAAGGCTGACAACCGACGGAGGTAAACCGCCGTATATTCACGGTGAGCCGACACAGGCTGTCGCAACCCTTGTGTTTGACAGCGATATTCCGAAGAACGCCGTAAGCGTAAAAGCTGTCAGCACTTCCTATGAACTTCTCTCCAATGAGGACTTGGAAGAAATCTTTAATATCTAAAGGAGGATTTTTATTTATGAAACTTTTTAAGAAAAACGAAAACAAGGAAACCGTAAAGCTGCCTATGTCTGGCACAGTAAAAAAGGGCTTCCGTTTTTACTGTGTGGCGGTTATGGCAACGGCTTTGGTAGTCGGCACATCTGTGACCGCCTTTGCAGCAAGCGACCCTCTTACCGTAGTCAATAATCTGTCCGACTTCATTTTTGGTCTAATCCGTGCTGTCGGTATGATTTTTCTTGGCTTTGGTATTGTGCAGATTGGTCTGTCCCTTAAATCTCACGACCCGTCCCAGAGAGCTAACGGCTTCTTGACCCTTGCAGGCGGCGTTGTCATTACTTTTGCAAAAGAAATCCTTACCCTCATTACAGGCTGATGAGGAACTGACACAAGACAAGATAACGGGAGCAGATCCGCTTTGCGGATTTACTCCCGTTATCCAATTATCTAAGGAGGTGGTCAAATGTCGGATAATTGGATTGTGCAAAACTTGGAGAACGCACTCAAGACTTGGAACGACAAGCTATCGGAAATATGGCAGCTCATTACCCAATCTCCAGAACAGTTCAAGGGCGGGTCGATTTGGAATGTCATAGTAGATATTCACGGTGCAGTACAGGCTATCGGACTTGCCTTGCTTGTCCTTTTCTTTGTAATCGGTGTGATGAAAACCTGCGGCAGTTTTGCCGAGGTTAAAAAGCCCGAACACGCTCTGAAGCTGTTTATTCGCTTTGCCCTTGCAAAAGGTGTTGTGACCTACGGTTTGGAGCTGATGATGGCTCTGTTCAACATTGTGCAGGGTTTAATATCAACCATTATGAACGCCGCAGGTTTCGGCTCGGCTGCACAGACGGTATTGCCGCAGGAGATTGTCACGGCTGTTGAGGACTGTGGCTTTTTTGAGAGCATTCCATTGTGGGCTGTTACGCTCATCGGCGGACTTTTCATCACGATATTGTCATTCATTATGATTATGTCGGTGTACGGAAGATTTTTCCGTTTGTATCTCTATACCGCAATCGCTCCCGTCCCTCTTTCCACTTTTGCGGGAGAGCCAAGCCAGAGTGTCGGCAAGAGCTTTATCAAGTCTTATGCTGCCGTCTGTCTGGAGGGTGCAATCATTGTGCTTGCCTGTATCATCTTCTCACTCTTTGCGGCTTCTCCCCCTGCGGTTGACCCGAACGCTGCGCCTGTATCTATGGTTTGGAGCTATATCGGTGAGTTGGTATTTAATATGCTCGTCTTGGTCGGTGCCGTCAAAATGGCAGACCGTGTTGTAAGAGAAATGATGGGCTTATAAGGAGGAAACGATGAAACGGTTTTATGTTTTTAAGGACGGAGTACAACAGGGAAGCACCTCTACAAAGGAAAGTGCTGTTGAGCTTATCCGTCAGTATCAGGAAAAGGAAACGCATCCGTTTCTAAAAGCGGAGTTCAGTATTATTGCGGGTGAAGAAGAATATATCCCATATCCGTCCCGCAAAAAGCAGTCCAGACAAAAAAGCGGTATGGAACGATAAGGAGGTGTAACTTTTGGAAGTCAAAATAAATAAGGAAATCCGCAATTATACGGAAAGTATGTTCTTTGGACTGTCGCTCAGACAGTTCATTTTTTCTTTACTTGCCTGCGGTGTGGCGGTAGGACTGTATTTTATTCTCCGCCCGTACTTCGGGACAGAAACCCTCAGTTGGGTGTGTATTCTCGGTGCTGCTCCCTTTGCGGTAATGGGCTTTGTTAAGTACAACGGTATGACCGCAGAGCAATTTGTATGGGCGTGGATTAAGTCGGAGTTTTTGATGCCGAAAAAGCTGATGTTTAACCCCGACAATCTCTACTATGAAACGCTGAAAACCACAATTCAAAACCACGAAAAAGGCATTTGCCCCGTGGCGAAAAAATCAAAAAAAGCCAAGCGCAGCAAGGAGGTAAAGAATGCTGAAAACTCTTAAAACTCTGTTCAAGCAGGATAAGGAAAAGTTTGTCATTCCCAAATCGGTACAGGCGATTATTCCGATTAAGACTATCTGGGAGGACGGTATTTTTCTTGTCGGCAACAACAAATACGCAAAAACCTTTAAGTTTGAGGATATAAACTATTCCGTGGCAAGCCGTGAGGACAAAGAGGCGATGTTTCTTGAATACTCAGAGCTGCTAAACGCTCTCGATAGCGGAGCGACCACAAAAATTACGGTCAACAACCGCCGCCTTAATAAAACGGACTTTGAACAGACCATTTTAATTCCTATGGCAGAGGACGGATTGGATAAATACCGTAAAGAATACAACGAAATGCTGCTTGATAAAGTAACGGGGGCTAATTCTATCGTACAGGATAAGTATGTAACGGTTTCCGTCTGCAAAAAGAATATCGAGGAAGCGAGGAACTATTTTGCCCGTGTGGGAGCTGATTTGATTTCCCATTTCGCACGGCTCGGCTCAAAATGCGTAGAGCTTGAAGCGGAAGAAAAACTCCGTATCTTCCACGACTTCTATCGCACAGGTGAGGAAACGGCGTTCCATTTTGACCTGAAGCAGACAATGCGTAAAGGTCACGATTTTAAGGATTTCATTTGCCCAGATACCTTTGAGTTTGAAAAAGACTACTTTCGTATGGGTGATAGATATGGGCGTGTGATTTTCCTGCGTGAATATGCAGCATATATTAAGGATAGTATGATGGCGGAGCTTTGCGAGCTTAACCGCAATATGATGATGTCCATTGACATTATCCCCGTACCCACAGACGAAGCCGTGCGTGAGGTCGAAAACAGACTGCTCGGCGTGGAAACCAATATCACAAATTGGCAGCGTAAACAAAATCAGAACAACAATTTTTCGGCGGTCATTCCTTACGACCTTGAACAGCAGCGCAAAGAAAGCAAGGAGTTCTTGGACGATTTGACAACCCGTGACCAAAGAATGATGTTTGCGGTTTTGACAATGGTGCATACGGCTGAAACAAAGGAACAGCTTGACAATGACACCGAAGCTCTGCTCACAACTGCCAGAAAGCACCTGTGTCAGTTTGCGGTGCTGAAATATCAGCAGATGGACGGACTGAATACCGCCCTGCCGTTTGGTGTTCGCAAAATCAATGCAATGCGTACTCTTACAACGGAAAGTCTTGCGGTATTTATTCCTTTCAGAGTACAGGAAATTCATCACGAAAACGGCGTTTACTACGGTCAAAATGTTATCAGCAAAAATATGATTATCGCCAACCGCCGCTATTTGCTCAACGGCAACTCTTTTATTCTCGGTGTGTCTGGAGCAGGAAAATCCTTTACGGCGAAAGAAGAAATGACAAATATTATTCTCACAGACCCTAATGCCGATGTTATTATCATTGACCCTGAGCGAGAATATTCGCCGCTTGTAAAGGCTATGCAGGGCGAGGTTATTCACATCTCGGCAACGAGCGAAAACCATATCAACGCTATGGATATGAACTCCGATTACGGTGACGGCGCAAACCCCGTCATTTTGAAATCGGAGTTTATTTTATCTTTGTGCGAGCAGCTCATCGGTGGCGCAAGTCTGGGTGCAAAACAAAAGTCGATTATTGACCGTTGTACGGCAAGCGTGTACCGCCACTATCAGCAAGGCAATTATCAGGGAGTACCGCCCACCTTACAGGACTTCCGTGAGGAACTGTTAAAGCAGGACGAGCCAGAAGCGAAAGAAATCGCCCTTGCTATCGAGCTGTTTACGGACGGCTCTCTGAATACCTTTGCAAAGCACACCAATGTGGATACGCACAGCCGCCTTATCTGTTATGACATTCTGGATTTAGGCAAGCAGTTACAGCCCATCGGTATGCTTGTCGTTCTCGACAGTATCTTAAACCGTATTACCCAGAACAGAGCAAAAGGCAGAAACACATTTATTTTCATTGATGAAATCTATTTGCTGTTCCAACACGAATACTCGGCAAACTTCCTTTTTACTCTCTGGAAGCGTGTGCGTAAGTACGGTGCGTACTGTACGGGTATTACGCAAAATGTGGACGACCTTTTGCAGAGCCATACGGCGAGGACGATGCTTGCCAATAGTGAATTTATCATTATGTTAAATCAGAGTTCGACCGATAAGTTCGAGCTTGCCAAATTGCTTAACATCTCTGACCTTCAGATGAGTTATATCACGAATGTCGGTGCAGGTCAGGGCTTGCTCAAAGTCGGCAGCTCCCTTGTGCCGTTCGTCAACAAGTTCCCACGCAATACCGAGCTTTACAAGCTGATGACTACCAAATTCGGGGAGGTGTAAAAAAAGAGGGCTTGACGGTGTTCGTGTCGAAAAACCAATCAAACTCAAAAATGTTCGTGTAATTTAGTGTGATAATTTGCGCAAAAGTCATTGATATTTACACGAATATGTGATATACTATGTTCAGCACCTTAAAGGAGGTCTGGCTATGTATCGAAAAATAATGAGCTTTTTAGAAGCGTGGAAAGATAGCGAACACCGTAAGCCCCTGATTTTGCAGGGAGCAAGGCAGGTCGGAAAAACTTATTCCATTTTAGAGTTTGGTCGTACCTGTTATGAAAATGTGGCGTATTTCAATTTTGAAACCAATCCCAAGCTGAATGAAACTTTTGAGGAAAACATCAGCCCCGATTATCTGATACCCATTTTATCGCATATTGCAGGGCAAACGATAGTAAAGGAGAAAACGCTAATTGTATTTGACGAAGTGCAGCTTTGCGAAAGAGCCTTGACAAGTCTGAAATATTTTTGCGAGGACGCACCTGATTATCATATCATCGTAGCAGGAAGCCTGCTCGGTGTTGCGGTGAACAGAGCAAAGTTTTCTTTTCCCGTGGGTAAGGTGGATATGAAAACCCTCTATCCTATGGATATGGAGGAATTTATGATAGCCTGCGGCGAAAGCGCCCTTGTAGAACAGATTAAGAAGTGCTTTGCAGAGGATAAACCTTTGCCCTCTGCTTTGCACGATGCAGCAATGCAGCTTTACCGTCAATATCTTATTGTGGGCGGTATGCCTGAATGTGTGATGCAGTTTGTGGAAACAAAGGACTATATCCTTGTGCGCCACACGCAGGATACGATTTTGGCAAGCTATCTCAATGATATGAGCAAGTATAACAATCTGAATGAAATCAAAAAAACAAGGCTTGCTTATGATAACATCACCGTGCAGCTTTCCAAGAAAAACACCCGTTTCCAATATAAACTGATTAAAAAAGGCGGCAGAGCTTCCGAGTTTGAAAACGCTATCGAATGGCTCTGTCTGTCGGGTATCGTTTCACAGGTGTATAAGGTGGAGCAAATCAAGAAGCCTTTGGAGAATTACCGTGATATTGATGCGTTCAAGATTTATGTTTCCGACTTGGGGCTGCTCTGTGCAAAGAAAGACTTAGCGGCAAACGATGTCCTCTATATGGTCGAGGAGCTGAACGACTTTAAGGGCGGTATGGCTGAAAACTATGTCGATGTGCAGCTTACCATTAACGGATATAAGACCTACTACTGGGAGTCCGAGCGTGGGGCTGAAATAGATTTTGTCATTCAGCGTGACGGTCAGCTTATCCCTATTGAAGTAAAGTCGGCTGACAACACCAGAGCAAAGAGCTTAAAGGTCTATATGGAAACCTATAAGCCTGCTTACGCCATCAAGCTCTCTGCAAAAAACTTCGGCTTTGAGGACAATAAAAAGACCGTTCCCCTCTACGCCGCATTTTGTATCTAAAATTGAAACGAATAACGCAATCGGTAACGCTCTCCTTTACGGGTGGGCGTTATTTTTGTGCCTGAAAATCGAAAGGAGTGTTTTATGTCAGAGATAAGGTTTTGCAGCACAGCACATAGGGATTTCTTTCTGGAAAATATGATGAAATGCAGAGTAAACGACTGCTATCACAGGGCGTTTTTCTATGTGATGGGTATTGCTGCGGAAACAAGAACGAATATCAATCAGATGTTTGATTTTAAGAACGACTGTATTGTGCCAGAGGGTATGCACGGCGACTGGCAGACAAGCGGCACAGTCAAGGTCTGCCGCCTTGCCTTTAACCTATGGAATAACTATGTGGAGGAAGGACGGGAAAAGAGCTTTACACCAGAAGATTTATTCTGCTGTGAGTTTGCCCCCTATTTTATGGAGGGCATTAAGGTGAGGTATCCCGAATATTGCAGAGATTTGCCCACACCGAAGCAACGCATTGATAATGTAAGATAAGAAAGGACAAAAGCCTATGAAAGATTATAAAAAAATCATCTGCCTTACTTCCGCCGTGTGCCTGTTAGGTGCGGCGGCTTTTTGCGGCTATCGCATTTACGACCATTATGCCCACGAAACCGAGCAGACCGAAGCCTTTGAGGAAATTGCCGCAATCGTGGAGCAGGCGCAGACAGAGGACAGTAACACCCCAGAAGTCCCCTTGACTGAGGAAGAAAATGTCCTTGCGGAGTACGGCGAACTGTTTTTGAAAAACACGGATATGGTCGGCTGGCTTTCCATTGCAGGCACAACCGTCAATTACCCCGTGATGCAGACGCCGAATGCGCCGAACTACTATTTGAAGCGCAACTTTGAAAAGGAATACAGCGACTTGGGGACGCCGTATATTCAGGAAAACTGCGACCTTGCAAGCAGCGATAACCTTGTCATTTACGGTCATCACATTAAGGGCGGCAAGATGTTCGGAGCTTTGGAGGATTACAAGTCCCAGAGCTTCTATGAGGAGCACAAGACCATTCAGTTTGATACCCTTACACAGCGTAGCGAATATGAAATTGTCGCTGTTTTTAAGACTGTGGCGTACAGCTCTCAGGGCTTCCGCTACTATGATTTTGTCGATGCGGAAAACGAGGACGAGTTTAACGCCTACATTGAAAAATGCAAGGAGCTTGCATTGTATGAAACAGGCGTAAACGCAGAATACGGCGACAGGCTCATCACACTCTCTACCTGTGAATACTCGGCGCAGAACGGCAGGCTTGTGGTGGTCGCAAAAAAGGCAGCTTGATTTTGACTGCAAATCTTCTGGGGAAGGAGGTTATCTATGGCTGATATAAAAACCAGAGATGCGGTCAAGGGTACGATTAAGACCATTGACAAGGCTGCGGTAGCTTCCGAGCGTATGAAGTCGGCTTATTCCAAAATAAAGGACAAGGCGGAGCAGGGCTATTACGCCGAGGAAGGCTCCGCTACCGAGTATGCCGCCGACAGAGTTTCGGCGGCTTCAGAGCGCATTACAAATGAGGGCGTTCATCAGTTCAACAAGCAGGGGCAAAAAGCGGTCAAGACAACAAAGGACAATATCGTTAAGGCAAAGGATAAACTATCCGATTTCAAGCAGAAACGAGCCGCTAAAGCCGCCGAGAAGCGTATGTCTGGAAACAGCGTACAGACCTACCGCAATACCGTCAGCCGTTCCGCAGATAAGGCGGTCAAGGGCGTAAATCAAGCGGAAAAGACCATAACGCAGACTGCCCGAAGCGGAAAAAAGACAATAAAAACAGCCGCAAAAGGCACGGTAAAAACTACGCAAAAATCCGTGAAAACCGCACAGGCGACCTCAAAGGCGGCGATAAAAACTGCCGAGCATACCGCCAAAGCAACACAGGCGGCGGCAAAGGCTTCCGTAAAAGCGGCTCAAAGAGCTGCACAGGCAGCCAGAGTCACGGCAAGGGCTGCGATTGCTGCTGTAAAAGCGGCGGTCAAAGCGACTGCGGCGGCGGTTAAGGCGATTATCGCAGGAACAAAGGCGCTGATTGCGGCGATTGCGGCGGGCGGTTGGGTTGCGGTTGTTGTCATTTTGGTTATCTGCCTTATCGGTCTGCTCGTAAGCTCGGTATTTGGTATTTTCTTTTCTGGCGAGGACTCAGGAAACGGAATGACAATACAAACCGTGGTTAGAGAAATCAATACCGAATATGACACCCGCCTTGATGAAATCAAAAGCGATACAGCTTACGATGTTCTGGAAATGTCGGGAAGCCGTGCCGTCTGGAAAGAGGTGCTTGCGGTTTACTCGGTCAAGACTACCACAGACCCAGACAACCCGCAGGAAGTAGCGACAATGGACGATAACAAAAAACAGCTCCTGACGGACATCTTCTGGGAAATGAACGAAATCAGCTCCAGAACGGAAAGCAAGACCGAAACCGTGATAACCGAAACCGATGACGGTCACGGGAATATCGTCCAGAGCGAAACTACCCAGACACGGACTTACCTGTATATCGCAGTCAGCCACAAAACCGCCGAGGAAATGGCAGACCAATACGGTTTTGACGATGAGCAACGGCAGATGTTATCCGAACTACTTGCCGATGAAAACAATTCGCTATGGTCGCAGGTGCTTTACGGTATATCCGTAGGCGACGGCGAAATCGTGACCGTGGCTCTGTCGCAGGTCGGCAATGTAGGCGGTCAGCCCTACTGGTCGTGGTACGGCTTCAACTCCCGTGTCGAGTGGTGTGCCTGTTTCGTTTCGTGGTGCGCTAACGAGTGCGGTTATATTGAAAACGGCGTTATCCCAAAGTTTGCAGGCTGCATACAAGGCTCTGAATGGTTTATGGAGAGAGGACAATGGCAGGACGGCAGCTTTACGCCAGAAGCGGGACACATTATCTTCTTTGACTGGGAAGGCGACGGTCTTACAGACCATGTAGGTATTGTAGAGCGTGTGGAAAACGGAACAGTCTATACTGTTGAAGGTAACTCTGGCGATGCCTGTAGGCAGAACAGCTACGCTGTCGGCAGCAGCGTTATCTATGGTTACGGTATCCCCGCTTATTAAAAAAGGGCAAAAGAAAAACCAGAGGTTACTCCTCTGGCTCTTTTGCCTTACATAGACCGTTTACAGTCGCTTCAATTACGGACAGTTCTTTATCGTCTAACTTGTCGAGCTGTGCGTCTAAGCGTCTGCGGACGGAACTCTTTTTGACTTCTTTGTCAGGAAATATATACTCATCAACCGAAACATCAAACATTTGAATAAGTTGGATAAACAGCTCGATGCTTGGATATTTTCCCTCATTTTCAATGGCTTGAATGTGTCTGGGAGCGTAGCCGATTATTTCAGAAAGCTGCTCTCTCGTCATTCCTCTTGCTTCACGGGCTTTCTTAATCGCCTGTCCTATCGGCATAAAATCGAAATCAAAATCGTTGTTTCTCTCGTCCATAAGCTCACCACCTTGCTTCAATATATCTTTCCCTTATATTGTATGGATATGTGGCTTCTTATTAAACGATGTGAAAATGCCGACTATAAGATATTCCACTTCTTATAAACAGAGCTGAAAAATCATAACATCTACTTGGTTTTGAATTTTTCAAAGAACTAAAACAAAAGAGAAAGAGCCGATAAACTTGTGAGCAATCACAGTCATCGGCTCTTTATATGGTTAATTTAACTTCGGATTGATTATAAGGGCAAGCATATTTCGACTTCAAGTCCGCCATATTCGCTGTGTTTTATTTCTACTGTACCTTTGTGAGCAGCAGCAATTTGTTTCACAATCAGCAAGCCTAAGCCGTGGCGTTGCTCTGATGTATTTTCATCACAAACCATATAGTGGGGGGAATTATTCAGTTTGTCAATTTGTTCGTCCGTAGCCCCGACTCCATTATCTGAAACAACTATCTTGCAGGCTTTACCGTGTTCTTCCTTGACAGCAACATAAATAGTGCAACCATTTTCATTATGGTTTATGCTGTTTTGTATCAAATTGCTGACAGCTCTTTTTATCAAGTCTTTATCAGCGTTTATGATAACGGTATTTAAGTCGCTGTCGGTAAGCCACTCAATAGGATATTTACCGCTAATATCCAAGTTGATGAAATCTACCACTACCTGCCGAACAATAGAAATAACATTAACCTGCTCAATATGTGTGGGCTGCATATTATATTCCAATTTTGAAGCAAGGTTGAGGTCGTTTATGAGGTTTTTCATCCGTTGGCTCTGCTTAACAATAACAGCAGCTTTTTGCCGTTCTTCTTCTGGTAATTGTTTGTTGCTTTCTAACTGACTTGCATATCCCATTACCATTGAAAGAGGTGTGCGTATATCGTGGGATACTCCTGCAATCCAATTTGCTCTTGCTGTTTCTTTTTTCTTAAGCT
>ERZ780212.1358-NODE-1358-length-19707-cov-2.582689_pt1 | contig 19707 bp, 12 predicted proteins | sample MGYA00511364_ERZ780212 | MGnify/ENA primary metagenome ERZ780212 (study PRJEB29588, sample SAMEA2147991) | human gut metagenome | biome: human gut; feature: human-associated habitat; material: faeces | place: Denmark | collected 2008/2010 ...
TGCACCAGGAGTCATATTCTCCCAAGTGTATGACATTTCTACATACTTTTTTCCATTCTCTGTAAATGTATGAGCATCTACATAGTCCTTTGTGAAAGCGTATGAATGTCTGTATACACGTCCTATATCGTCCTCTAGTTCAAGAACGAAGATAGGTGTGCCGTGCTGATACCAGATGTTGCCGTCGATCTCGTCAAGTGGTATTCTCTTTGTAAGAGTAATCTTGCAGCGGTCAAAATCTTCACTGAAATTGTGATTGCTGTTTGCGACCATGGCAGAAAGATGATCCTTATCAATTGTTATTGGATAGTATGTATCATCCAAAACATACTTAAAGATATTGCTTCTTGGAGCAACAATTTCCTTTATAAGATACTTGCCAAACTCAAGGCCGGACATTGAATATTTACCGTCGCCAACGCTCTTAAGATGTCCGTCCCTGAAGCCTTTTACTGTGTCATACAGCTTATCAACATCAGCCTCATAAGTACCATTGCCGTTTACATCCTTGTATACTGCAAATACCGCACCATCTATCTTGATGTTTGGTCTTGCCGCATTTACCTTGGTAAGAGATACCTCAGTGTAATAGTTCCAGTAATCGTAGCTCTTAGCGTCAGCCACTTTTCCCTTTTTAACCACAACTTTGTCAATGGTCTTGCCGTCAATGTAGCCTGCAGGGATAGTTGACTTGTCCTCTGTGATAGTATAAGTACCGACAAGGATAGGTCCTGATACAGCCACACCATTCTTATCAGTTGTAACTGTTGTTGAAACCTTTACTCCAGCATCTGATGTACCAGAGATAACAAACTTGATACCGCTAAGTCCCTTGTTTGTGTTGGTCTTCTTCTGAATCTTAACATAGCCATAGTACATATCGTTAATGACTGTACCGCTGTTGGTTTTGATTCCTACAACGTTACCTTCTGCGTCGTAGATGCCCTCATTTTCTGTAGTGATCTTTGCTGTTGCATCACACTTCATAATTGAAGACATATCACTTGAGGACTTCTCGTTTACTGTATACTCGCCTCTTGGAACGTCCTTGATAGTGAACTTTCCGTCTTTGCCGAGCTTGAACTGGCAATCAGCGTCCTCAGTTGCAGATGTACCAGCATATACGCCGTCTACCGCTCTGAGGTATCTGCCTGCGCTGTTCTTTACAGTAAAGATAAGGTCTTCTCTTACTTTTGCGGTTGGAACGCTTGTGTTGCCGTCTATATCCTTTATGATCTTTACGATCTCAAGGTCTCTGACTGTAACTGGGTTATCAAATGTAGCATAAGCTGTTGCACTTCCCTGAGTTGCTGATACGCCGTCGTCTTTCTTTTCAGGGTATGTTACATTTGTATACGAAACGTTCTTTATAGTGTCTGTTATACCAGCGACCCAATCATCAGAAGCAATTGGGGCTGTAGACACTCTTGTAGCCTTTGAATAGATACAATATTCGTTATCTGCAACAATCTCTGTTACATTAAACTTATTTGGGAATGGAAGATTATTTATCTTAACTTCATAAACTCCCGACCTACGTTTGTGAATCTCAAGTTTATCCGTTTCGATAGAACCATTCTTATCATATGTGTATTCACCAGTATTTGAGTTGTAGCTTACCTTAAAGGTCTTATTATGGTTATCTGTTACCTTATACTTAATAAGGCTTGCAATTTCTGCAACATTCTTCTTATATGTTGCAGAGTTGATAGATGAACCATTAACGTACTTCCTTATAATGAGGTTGCCCGACATATTATCGCCTGGCAGATCATTTTGAATAGTACCACCGGACATAGGAGCTCGGCTATGAGCAGGGTTCTTAGCTGAGCTTGAGCCTCTTGTTCCACAGAAGGTGTATATAGCATCAAAGCTTGAACCTTTCCAAGCCATACCGATCCATGCGTCCTGATATGCAGCACCTGATTCAGTTGTTTTATACTGATGATCAAACAATCCAATGTACTTTGGACTGCCGTTTACTGCAAATGTGAATCTTCGAATAAGAAAGTCTTTGGTTGTCTGCTTGCTCTGATCAGTCCATGCGCCAACCTTTTTAATAACATTGCTGCCTTCAAGGAAAGCAACGCCCTGAGAGTTGTCGATATCCTTAAATACGGTCTGTCCCTTTACAGAGATGGGCTGATTTGTACCACTCTTGTAGAAAGTATACTTGATCTTTACCCAGTCTACCCACTCAACGTCAACGCCGACCTTGTTTGATGTGAAACGAAGCAGAGCACCATATTTTGAAGAATAGTAGTCTGACTTTCTTACATAGTCATGACCGTTATATCCATTACCTGGCTTGTCAATTGTGTTAAGCTTTTCCCACAAACCAAGTTCTGTTGCTTTGGTATAATAATACGCTGGAACACCATAAACGCATTTATTTGTGTTTTGGGCATCATAAGCAGGAACAACACTACCATCACTGAGTTCCATTGTCCTATAAACAGGGTCAGAAAGTTTTTTACAAACATTTTTTTGAGCTGACGTAAGAGAGCCATATTCGCTCTCAGTGATCAGTGCAAAATCATGTCTCAATTCTCCGGTCTTTCCACTTTTGTCCTGTGTTCCTGTGAAGATATATGAATTAGACACTCCATAATCCTGAACCTCAAGCAAACAGTCGATGTTGATTTCATTGCCCGTTGGATCAGTGTATGTTCCAACGTTCTCATATTTGCAGCTTACGCCGCCTTTATTGAGAAAATCCGACTTTGAATATTTACCTTTATTATACAAGTTATCTGGAAGTCTGATCGCATATCCACAATCTGAACCATCAGCTCTCTTTGTTGCGAGAGTGCCAATATAATTGGTCTTGCCGTTTCTGCCCTCAGAGCTGAAAGTAGTATCGCCGCCATAGCCGTTTATATTTTGAGTATTAACAACTATACCGTTTCCAAGATCATAGATCGAGCTAGAAGAAACAGGGTTATATCCCGTGCCTCCGGCTATCTTCACTTCCTGCTTATCAAAGTTCTGATCCATAGTGAAGTTGTATCCGTCACTATAAAGCTTTGTGTACTGGCTACGCATATCTCCCTTGGTGAGATAAACATTTGTATCCAGATTTCCACTGTTTCCAGTGTACAATGAATCATAGGTTGTTCCATTATTATTCAGTTCACCAAAGGCGTTCAAGATATTGTATGAGGTCTGTCCCATATGGGCAGGCTTTGTTCCAACATCTCCAAGTGCTGCCTCAGCAGTGAACTGAGGCAAAGTCGGAAGGCTTGAAGCCGCAAGAGCCGCCGCCATCACAAACGAAAGAACTCTTTTTCCACCTTTGTTAAATGCTTTCTTAAACATCACTCAAGCCCCTCCTTTTCTTGATTCCAGTATTCCCAGGCTGAACTGTAATCAGTATAATAAGTATCCCCTTTAGCGTCGTATGCCTGGACCGACTCAGCGTAACAGATCAAATCAAAATCGTATACGTTGCTTATGATGTCAGCAACAGAGTGACCGTCGCCTTCTTCAGATTTAACAGTAACCTTTGTAAACAAAGGCTTTGTAGACTCCCCTGGAGAAAGCTTCTTCTTGTAATAATAGTAGCCGTCGTCCTGCTTTGCAGTCCAATCCGTTGTGTTGAAATCGATATCCGTTATATCTTCGGCTGTGCTGTCTGCATATTCGCAATACATACGAACGTAGCAGTCTACTGCACCGTCTTCTTTCACACATTCTACGGAAGGGTTCTTCATTATTACATCACCGGGCTTGACATCATCTGGAGGAGTAAAGTCTTCGTTGATCTTAATAGTGTTTACTCCCACTGTGATCTTGTTTTCCTGCGAATCTCGATCTGAGAAGTATGCTGTCGCTCCCGCACAAGCAATTGCTACTGCCGAAGCTATTGAAATTACAGCTATTTTAAACTTCCTATTCACGATCGCTCACCCTCCTTTCTTAGTTATGCTGACGCATTACTTGTTCTGGTTAATGTACTTAGTATAAGCTCCCTTCATTGTGCCTGTGTTATCAGACTGAATACCAAATGCCTTAACGTTGATATTCTGGACTGTATTTTCAAGTCCCTGTCCTTCAATTGCATTACAGAACGTAACTGTCTCAAACAGCTTTGAAGTGCTTGCTGTTGGAGCAACTACCTTGTTGTAACCATATACATAAGTATTTACCTTTGCGTCGCTCGTATCTGAAGAAAGGAGTGTCCAGTCAGCGCCGATAGCACCAGGAGTAAAGAGCTGTGTTACAGCCTTTGCATTCTTTGTGCCGTCTGTGTTTGCTGTGTAGATGTTCTCCTTAGGAAATGATACAGATACATAAATGTATGCATCATTGACACCCTTGTTTGTTACCATCGGGTCCTTTGTGATTTCCTGGGTAGGAACAACGTCTTCCACATCATCAGGGATAGTATCTCCGTTGTCATCCGGGGAAGCGTCCCATTCAGGCTCTGTAAGGTCTATCTTTACCTGGCCGATATCGATCTTGTTTACAGCGTCATCACGGTCTGTAAAGTAAGCTACTGTGCCACCAACAGCGAGAAGCGCACAAAGTGCTGATGTTACAACAAGTGTCTTCTTTGAGTTGCTATTCATATAGATTATCCTTTCTACTGTTTTTCATCTTTGTTCTCTTTTTTTCTCTTGACTTTTCCTAACGAGAAAAGACAACCCAGTGAAGCCATAGCAAGCAATCCAGATGATATTTTTCTAGCTACTGAGCCAGTGTGAGGATTGTTTGTGTTGCCGCCAGAGGTAGGCTTGTTAGGAATACCTGTGCCAAGATCATTAAGTCCAAAGTTCCACTGAACCTTTGTTTGTGTCATATTGAAAGCGTTGTCAAGGCTTTCAGGGATGCTCAGAGTAAACTCAAGTTGTCCCTTAAAACCAGCTTCAAATGTGCCAAGCGAAATTGCTTTACTTAGGCTTTCAGACATCAGATCACCTGTGTATACGTTCTTTCTTCCTTCAGAACTTACCACATCAATCTTAAGGCCTATCTGCTTAAGCAGTTCAGCGTCTTCAGGAAGTTCATAATCATTGAAATATCCTGTACTAAAGAATAGCTCAATATCGCTATTTCCACGATTTTCAATGTCAAGCGTATCACTTGACACATCGCCAGGAACCATTGATGCGAAGTTTGAGAACAGGTCCTTGTTGTTAACGATAAGGTCCTTAGTTCCGTCACTATATGACATTACAAACTGATTGTCTGCTCCGTTGCTGAGGTTTCTGAAATCACGAGTTCTCTTACACTCCTGTATCTCAGTGTTGCCCCAAGGATTTGAAGTGTCCATAGCAGGCGTAAAGTGTTCGGACTGTACAGCCTCAACTGTTATGTCAATTTGACATTTGCAATTTTCATTTGGCTTCTCCCAAGAAGACGGGATAGTAACGCTGTTGAAAAGGTCTGCTTTATCGGAAACAGAGAGTATACTATTATAATAGTAGTAACCGTCTTCCTTATATGTCCACTTGCTTGTGTCCATACCGCTGATATCGTCCATAGTGAGAACCTGATAATTGGTCTTCCCTTCTGCCGGAGTAGTAGCAAGTTCTACCTTGGCTCTTACATAGCAGTCGGCACCAAGATTAGTTATTCTTGGAATCTTTGAGATCACAGCACCAGGAGCAAGATCGTCGTACTTATTCTGATACGGAATCTCTTTTCCGTCAGTAATCGAGTACTCTGAAAGTGAAATATCCACGGTATCCATTGACAGGTTGTTTACTACACTTACAGTAGAATCATAAGCAGCCAAAGCTCCTGAAGCAGCCATGCATCCGATACAAGCTACTGACAATGCAGTGAATTTAGTTTTCTGTTTCAAAACGCTTTTCCTCCTTCCTCAAAATTTACACAGCTTTAGCTAAAGATATCTGATATATCCTTTCATTTATTCCAAGCATATATGCAGATATCCCAGTATAAGCTGAACGTATGATTAAGCTTTGTCAGCAGTAGTTGTGCCCTGAGCAGGGCTTACAGGGTTCTGATTCAGGTAAACCTGATAGATCTCAGAAAGTGTTGAAGCAGTATCTTCTGGGATGTTCTCAGACTGGATAGCATAAGCATTGATATTGATCTCATAGTGATTGTTATCAATGAAGCCCTCAACAGCATTCTCCAGCTTAACCTTGTCAAAGAGAGTAGCTGTTGTTTCGCCCTTAGCTACGATAGACTTGTAAGCAAATACATAGTAGTTATACTCTGTGCTTGACTTTGTGTCTGTGTAGTCTGGAAGAAGCTCCCACTTATCCTGGTTGTAACCGTCTGCAAGGCTCTTGAATTCGCCATCACCAGACTTAACGAGGAACAGTTCCTGCAGAACAGCTTCCTTGTCAATCCTTGTACCGTCGGCAGCAGCCTTGATAAATGTATCCTTTGGAGCAGCGACCTTGATAAAAACATAAGCTGAGTTCTTACCTGTGTTCTCAACCTGTGGGTCCTTTTCAACTTCTCCTCCTGGTGGTACGTCCTCCGGTGGTGGTGTTGGGAAGTTTGGCTCATCAAGATCGATCTTTACTTCACCAACCGTAAAGTTGTTGACAGCAGAATCTGTATCTGTAAAATATGCACAGATACCTGATACTGACATTACTGCACAAAGTGCGCAAGTTGCAATGGCAATTTTCTTAGAATTCTTCATAGAACTTCAGAAACAGTATCTTTTACTGTTTCTTTCCTCCTTTCCAGTTTGAAATTATAATTTTTCTTTGAGAAGCTTATGATATTTAACATATTTCTCAATAATGTAAAAATAAAAAACAGGAAAAATGCGAGCCAAGGCAAATTTACAATCTTTTTTTATTTACACACATATGTTAAATTCTTCTCATATTTATATAATACCACATTTTTATATAAAACCAATAGGTGAAAGACAAATATTATGGAAAAATTTTAACCATAAAAAAGCATTTTATTGTGCAAAATGTAGAATATTTCATATATCCGACAAAAACATGAAAAAGCAAGAGTGATATAATGAGAAATAAACTGCATTTGTACAATCTTCTTATTTAATTGTGCTTTTTTGCATCTTAAGATTTGCAATTAAAAAACAAAGTTAAGTATATTTTTTTGGATTATAATTTTAAAATTTGCACTTCATCAATGCTGCAAAAATGGCATGACCTGCATTATGAGAAGTATGACTGTATATAATCAAAAAATAGAATATTAATATCAGAGATATCTTATTATAATTGTAATTTTTGCAATAGCTGCCGTTTATTTTGAATTTAAAATGGAACAAACAGGGCTGTTTTTGTCCCGATTTCATTAATTTTTTTGAATTTAAAATGGAACATTCGTTATTTTTATTGCAAGTATGCACAAAATATTTTGAATTTAAAATGGAACAAAAAGCTGTTTGGAGCAAATAATATTATTAAAAACATTATAGTTCCTTTTAAAAAATAGAGGAAAAGATATCCGTTTAAAAAGCATCGCCTGCTGGTTTAGAGGTTCTTGCTATACGTTTAAACATAGTATTCACCCGCAAAAAGAGAGATCACGCATTGCACATGATCTCTCATTCCCATTTGTTCCATTTTAAATTCAAACTTGTATTTATGAACTGCATATTAATGTTCCATTTTAAATTCAAAATCACATTTATGGATTTTTTGTTAATGTTCCACTTTAAATTCGAATGTTCCATTTTAAATTCCAAATTCCATTTTGCTTTTTTGTTCAATTACAATTCATAATGAGATATTTATATCTTAGACATTATTTTTGTAGAGCAATAATACAATTCATAATGAGATATATTCCGCTCAAAGCAAGTAAGTTATGCACTTTTTTTGATTTAGAAGAAATTATAGGATATTAATGCCAGAGATATCTCATTATAATTGTAATTTCATTTTGTGTACAAATCGTTAATATCTCATTATGAATTGTAATATCTCATTATAAATTGTAATTTTACACGCAAAAAGGAGCGGTCATGCATAATGCATGATCGCTCCTTCACTATTTTCCTAAAAGAAATCCATTTAGATTTTTGAACTTTTGAGTTTTAACGGCTATAATGTTCAAAAATTTTCGAATTTGGCTGAAAAAATTTTTGGGTTTTCATTTTGGTTTTGATTTCTTTTCTCGGTTTTTTTTGGATTTATAATTGTAAATTTATGGGCTTTTTAAATATCATAAAAATATCCAAATCTTACATATCCTGTAAAATTGCAAAGACTCTTATAAATGCAATTTTCGCTCTGCAATCTCCTCAGTGCGCCCAAAATTCCAGAAATTTACACCTATGTAGCCACATGTCCTTCTGGCGATATTTAGGAAGTTCTGGTCTGTGTTCCCGCAATTGGGGCATTTCCATACGTATTTGCCGTCTTCCTTGAAGAGCTTTATCTCTCCATCATAGCCACATTTCTGACAATAATCACTCTTCGTATTGAGTTCAGCATACATTATGTTATCATAGATAAACTGTATAACCTGAATTACCGCCGGAATATTATTCTGCATATTTGGTACTTCCACATAGCTTATAGCTCCTCCAGGGGAAAGTTTCTGGAACTGAGATTCAAACGCAAGCTTTGTAAACGCATCTATCTCTTCTGTCACATGAACGTGATAAGAGTTTGTTATATACGCCTTATCTGTTACACCTTTTATAATACCAAACCTTTTCTGGAGACACTTTGCAAACTTATACGTTGTGCTTTCAAGTGGTGTACCATACAAAGAGAAGTCGATATTCTCTTCTTCCTTCCATTTTGCACAAGCGTCATTCATATGTTTCATAACTTCAAGTGCAAACGGCGTTGCAGAAGGGTCAGTATGCGATTTTCCTGTCATATATCGTGTGCATTCGCAAAGTCCTGCATAGCCAAGAGAAATAGTAGAATAACCGCCATACAACAGTTTATCTATTGCTTCACCCTTCTTAAGCCTTGCCAAAGCACCGTGCTGCCAAAGGATAGGGGCAACATCCGAAGGTGTGCCCTTGAGTCTCTTATGTCTGCACATCAAAGCCCTATGACAAAGTTCCAGACGTTCGTCAAAGATCTCCCAGAACTTATTTATATCCTTATGAGAAGAACAAGCTACATCTACAAGATTTATGGTTACAACGCCCTGATTAAATCTTCCGTAATATTTAGGCTTGCCATTTTTATCAAGATATGGAGTCAGGAAGCTTCTGCAACCCATACAAGTATAACAATGTCCCTCTCCGTTCTTATCTTTCTTAAGTTCCAGCATTATCTTTTCAGATATATAGTCTGGAACCATTCTCTTTGCTGTGCATTTAGCAGCAAGCTCTGTAAGATAGAAATACGGTGCGTCCTCTGTTATATTCTGTTCTTCAAGAACGTATATAAGTTTTGGAAACGCCGGTGTTATCCAAGCTCCCTTTTCGTTTTTTACGCCTTGTATTCTTTGTCTGAGTACTTCTTCGATTATAAGAGCGAGATCTGCTTTTTCTCTTTCGTTCTTAGCTTCGCCAAGATACATAAACACAGTAACAAAAGGAGTTTGTCCATTGGTGGTCATTAGTGTAACAACCTGATACTGTATAGTTTGGACTCCCCTGTTTATCTCTTCTTTTACCTCTTTTTCGACAAGTTCGCTGAGCTTATCTTCTGTAACGTTGATACCAAGCTCTTCAAAGTTTTTTCTGAACTTATTATATATCTTTTTACGAGAAATGTCAACGAAAGGTGCAAGATGAGCTAACGAAATGCTCTGTCCGCCGTACTGAGCAGAGGCTACCTGTGCTACTATCTGTGTTGCAACATTACAAGCAGTATGGAAGCTATGTGGTTTCTCAATGAGCGTGCCGCTTATAACTGTGCCATTTTGAAGCATATCCTCAAGATTAACAAGGTCACAGTTGTGCATATGCTGAGCAAAATAGTCTGAGTCGTGGAAATGTATAATTCCCTTTTCGTGTGCTTCTACTATATCCTTAGGAAGAAGTATCCTATTTGTAAGATCTCTTGATACCTCTCCTGCCATATAGTCTCTTTGTGTACTGTTTATAGTCGGATTTTTATTGGAATTTTCCTGTTTTACCTCTTCATTCTGAAGTTCGATCAAAGAGAGTATCTTTTCATCCGTAGTATTGGATTTGCGAACCAGCTGACGATTGTATCTATACTTAACATATTCCTTTGCAAGTGCAAATTCGCCATGAGCCATAAGCTGATCTTCGACCATATCCTGTATATCTTCCACACTTACGGAATGGTCCAGCTTTTTGCACTTATATGTGATGTAGTCAGCTATATCGGCTATATTTTCATCTGACAGATTTGAAGATGTGCAAGCATTTCTTGCTTTCTTTATCGCCGCCTCTATCTTTGTTGAATCAAATTCAACTTCCTTCTTGTCTCTTTTAATGACTTTCATTTTAAAAACTCCTTTCACAATTTATTTCCAGGGAAATAAAAAAAGTGTTCGGAGCTTGCCACTCACGAACACTTAACTTATCTAATTATTCCTATACATATAATATATCACTTATATAATGGTTTGTCAAGTACTTTTTAAAAAAAGCGACGTCCTCTTTTCAGAGGATGCCGCTTCTTATCTTATTTCTCATCTTTCTCGTCCCAGTATATTTTCAGATAGCTTTCAGCCTCGTCGTCATTAAGGTTCAAACGCTGCTTCAACTTTGCTTTGGTTTCTTCATACGTGTAGTTGATATCCTTAGCAAAGCAGATTATCCCACGAGCCTCACCACGGGCCTCACCACGAGCCTCATCTTCTGCTCTGTATCTGTCACTCAAATCACACATTTCTAACAGCCTCCATTCTGTTTCTTCTTGAGAAATATTAAATTCCTTTTGAAGTATTTCAGCTCTCTTTTTGAGCCATTCCCTTTTTTCTTCTGCTGTGAGCTGTATCGTTTTGCCTGCAGCGTCTTTTAGCTCTTCTGTAAGCAAAAGGTCAAGCATACGAATTATCTTGCAGTTGCTATCATAGTTATCGTTTAGCCCCACTATGATATATTCAGAAGTATCATATGCAGTTTTTTTGGCTCTGACTCTGCCGTACAGCTTCTTTGCCGTTCTCGGAAACACCGTTATAGTATTTCTGTACTTTGCGATCGGATCGGTACATATCCAAATAGAATACACTTTCTTTATCTTTTCAAAGTTATCATTGGCAAAGATGGTATTATTCTGTCCGGATATCAACCTGCTCAGATAATATTCAGCTCTTTTGTGAATATAGTCTTCCGATTTGAATTTTGTCTGCGCCTCAATATTAATAATGAGAGATATTGAGTCTTCAGACTTTTTAGGGTCTTTGGTATAGAATTTCACATCGAAATATCTTGACCCGTCATTCAATGAAGAACTTTCCGTGCCTGCCATTGGTATCTGTGGCGGTGCTTCGTCGTCAGATGTATCGCTGCCTATAGCGGGGTTAAATACCCATTTTTCAACCTCAGAGAGATCCATACGTTTGAACTCATCTGTAGTTGATTTCAAGATCCACGCTAAAACCGTGCGGAGCTTCAGTAGTGATTTCGCTATCTGATCGTGTTGGATTTTTTGTTTGCTCTTTTTAGGCTCAGATTGCTCGTCTGTTTGTACGATACCAGCTTTTTCACCAGTGCTCATATTGAACACTTCCTTTCTGTTATTATACCTCTTTGCAGAGGTTTCTGTCAAGTTTATTTTCCCTCTGTTGCTGACCTCAACAAAAGAAAAAGGTCAACAAAAAAAGAGAGCATCTTATATTTAAGACACTCTCTATACTGAAGACATATTAACTTGTACTTATGTTATATCACTCCAGCTTAGCTTTGTCAATTCTCATATGAAAGAGATTTCCACATTAGGGGAAGACGCAAAAGCACTAGCTTCAATATTTTTTACCTTATCAGAGATAAATATTTCTTTTATATTTTTGCACCCTTCGAAAATTTTTCCTTCGATATTTTGACCTGATAACCATTCGATTTTTTTCAAGCCGTTGCATTGAGCAAAACAGCTTTGACCAAATGCAGTTCCTTTGCTTAATGTTACAGAGGTTAGACCGCTGTCCCTAAAAGCACGTACTTCAATTCTTTTGATGTTCGAAAAATCGAATTGCGTTAAATCCGAGCATCTAGCAAAACAATCTACAGGAATTACATTGCATTTGCAATTCCATATGACAGAGCTTAGTTTTTTACATTCGAAAAAAGCCCACCCTGAAACAACTTCTATATTTTCTGGCAAGCAAACCTCTTTTAAACCGCTTTCATAAAATGCAGCACGGTCAACTTTTTTGATGTCCGAAAAATCGAATTGCGTTAAATTCGAACATCCAGCAAAACAATAGGCGGGAATCACATCACATTTGCGGTTCCATGTGACTGAACTAAGTTTTTTACACAAGTAAAAGGCATCGTTCCCTATTACCCTTATATTTTCACCTATTTTAATGTCTGCAATAGAAGTATATTCAAAAGCCCGTGGCCTTATCTCAACCACAGGCATGCCATCTATTGTTTCAGGTATAACAATTGACGTATCTGATACGCCTTTTTTCAAGCCTGTTATTATAATTTCTCCGCCATGCTCTGAATATTTGAAAATTTTATCCGTAGTTTTCCCTCCTTTTTTGCTTTTAACAACAAAAAAAGAGTCCAAAGCACTTAACGCACTCTGAACTCTTTTTGGGTTGTCTATTGCGCACAATTATATTACACCGGCCGTGATAAGTCAACACCATTATTGCAATATATCACATTTACTGATAATATAATCGCAATCAGCTTTTTCCCCTTCTTTTGACAGTGTGATCTTTGGTTCTTTATCCTCGAATCCAGAGTCCAAGCCATATTCCCTCGCAATCTCAAGAGCTTCTTCTTCCGAATTTGCCCAAACGAAAACCTTGAAATTCTCGCTTTCAAAGGAAGCGGTATATGTTTTGGCTTTTTCAATGAATGCCATCTGTTCCATATTCATGTCCCAAATGGCGTCAGCAAGTTGGTCTCGCATTGCTTGCCAATGGTCCTCTTCGTGCCAGATACAGCTACAGCTCTGCTGACCGTACTGGTATATTCCGAGATTAAATCCTCGGTCTTCATCTGCATAATACACCTTAAAAGACATGTTTGGGTTATCATGACATAATTTTTTAAAGATTTGGAAAGGGGCTGACCACGCTGTAAAGAAGCTTATCACGCTTTTATCAAACTCATATCTCGAGTAGCCATATGAGTTCCATTTTGTTCCCCAGTTATGAATACACCACATATACCATGTGTCATAACCGTATTTTTCAAGATTTGAGATATATTTTTCTCCCTCCTGTACTGACTTTATATCGGGAGCTTCGTTACTGTCCCAACGTACCTCCCTAAAAAAAGCATTTTTCTCCAGCTCAGACCGTATGTGCTGAAATCTCTCTGAATCCCATTTTTCATACCCCTCAACAGTAATTGCAGAATGTGGATTCACGGCGGCCAAATACGCTGCCATCCAGTCATTCTTTTCCGAAGTTTCTTTTATGTCCATTTCATTTGGCATTGGGACTAACATATTAAAATCAAAAATTGTTTTCCCATTTTCGCTTTTTAAATATTTCTTTTCGAAGAGATCAGCCATCTCCTCATTTTCAAATTTTATTATACTTATTATGTGATTAGGCATAATAATTTTCCTCCTTTTTTTTAGTTTTGCAACAAAAAAAGAGTCCAAAGCACTTAATGTACTCTGAACTCTTATGTAGCTTTTGTTACGTCCTTAGTATATCACATATCAAATAAATTGTCAAGAACTATAGAGAACTTTTTTTGAAGGAAAATAGTAGAATTATAGATTGTTCCATGACTTAAATCACGAACGTGCGGCGGCTGGGCGTCAACAGCTAGACGAAGGTGAACTCCACATTGGTGCAACCCTCAAACGCATCTGTTGCTATATTTTTCACCTTATCTGATATATTGACCTCTTTAAGGTTTCTGCAATTCTTAAAAGCTTTGTCAACTATTGAATAGTCAGATAGCCATTCAACTCTGAGCAAACGTTGACAATCACCAAACGCATTTTCCTCTATTTTGTTTGATCTTTGTGTCAAGCGAACTTCCCTTAGCCCACTTGACGTAAACGCATATTCACCAATCGATTCAATGTTCTCAAAATTAAACGTTGAAAGAGATGCGCAAAAGATAAAACAATGAGAAGGGATATTTGGGGTTTGTGCATCCCAATTGATCTCCTTTAAAAAATTACATTTTCTGAAAGCCCCTTCTCCAACTTTCTGTATATTATGAGGCAGATTTACCTTTAGAAGACCACTGTCTCTAAACGCCTCTTTGCCTATAGTGTTTACACCAGAAAAATCGAACTTTGAAAGTTCCGAGCAACCAAAGAAGCAATGTGCTGGAATACTTTTGCATTTAGAGTGCCAATCCACCTTCTCCATATCTCGGCAAAAAGAAAAAGCCTCGTTTCCCACTTCCTTGACGTTTGATGATAATGAAACCGACTTTAACCCACTTTCTGAAAAAGCCGCATTACAAACAATTTCGATGTTTTCAAAATTAAAAGCTGAAAGTTTTTCACAGCTTTTAAAACATTTCTGTTCTACGATTGAATATTTGGCATCCCAAATTACCTTTTCGAGTTTATGGCAGCAATTAAAAGTTCCTTTTCCTATCTTTTTTATATTGGAAGTCAAATGCACTTCTTTGAATCCACATCCCTTAAACGAACAATGACCAATTACTTCCACATTCGTAAAATTGAAGTTCAAAAGGTTTGAACAACCCATAAAGCAATTTGTCGGAACAATTTTAGTTTGTGCATTCCAAACAACTTTCTCCAACTTTTCACACTTCCAAAAGGCACAGGGTTCAATTTCCTCCACATTATTTGGCAAGATTATTGTTCTTAGCCCACTTTCGCAAAACGCCTGCTTGCTGATTACTTTTATTTTGGTAAAATCAAACGAAGATAATATAAAACAAAATTGAAAACATTCCTCAGGGATTATTCCGCATTGTGCGTTCCAAGTAACAGATTTGAGATTATGGCAACTTGAGAACGCTGCATAACCCACTCGCTTTATATTCTTTCCAATTTTCACATCTGTAATGGGACTTTCCAAAAAAGCTTGCTCTGCTATTTCTGTTACAGGCATACTTTCTATTTTTTCAGGTATCACAATAGCGGTTTTGCCTACACCTTCTTGCAATCCAGTGATTATGACCTCACCGTTATTTTTTGTGTATTTAAAAATTTCATTCAAAGTTTTTCCTCCTTTTTTAGTTTTGCGGCAAATAAAAGAGTCCAAAGCACTTAACGCACTCTGAACTCTTTTTTGTTTGTCTATGCGTTTATTATATCACATCCGCCTAGCTTTGTCAACTGTTAGACAAATGTGAACTCCGCATTTGGGCATGCATCAAATGCATGACATTCTATATTTTTTATTTGGTCTGATAGAATTACTGCCTTGAGGTTCTTACAATTAAAGAAGCATCTGAAGGGAATGTCATGTTCGTTGCTCCAGAAAACCATTGTAAGTTCCTCACAACATTTGAAAGCATATGTTTTTACATCTTTCACGCTGGAAGGGATAATTACTTTTTTAACCCACTCTCAGCAAATGCAGAGCTATTAACTGTCTCAACATTTGTAAAATCAAAATACGAAAGTGATGTGCATTCTGCAAAACAGCGAAATGCTATATCTGTGAGTTTCGAATAGCTGACATTATTGAGATTTGTACATCCCCAAAAAAGCACCGCTGCCCAAAAAATCTCACATTTTTCCAATATTAACGCTTTAATCGTTTCATTGTCCGTAAAAGCATTAGCGTCGATATGGGTTACGGGTTGTCTGTCTATATTATCTGGTATTTCGAGGTGGGATACCCTCTCGTTTCTCTTCAACCCCGTAATTATTATTCCACCGGCTGGCGATTCTTTATACTCAAAAATGTTCTTGCTCAATTCTTTTTTCCTCTCTTTTATTTTTTGTCAAGCAAAGCATATTCACGCCGCTTGAATCAGGATCATATAGATATAGCTGCTGATTTTTGCACACCTTGCTATATTCTTTTTCTCCCTGAAAGTCATCGACAACTCTCTTTTCCTCTGCGTCCATATTATTATATGCTTTCTTACCATACTCAGGCGGCAGCCAGCTGCGTTTTTTTCCAACATATATATTCAAGGCATCTACAAGATATTTGTATTCGTCCTTGAATTTTATATGAGCTGTTCCCTTTTTATATACGGTCAGATAAAAATATTTGAATTCTATATTTCTTGTGGCTCCGGCCATATTAGCATAACGCACAATGCCCATTATATTTGAAAGATCTGTTGCACGACCGTCCAAATAGTTAAAGACCTTTTCAATATCTCCTATTGCGGCTTGTACCCCATATTCATTTAAAGTATTTCCACAAAATCCACCAAAGACGTTATATACGGGAATGATACACTTATAGTTTACTTTATGCGCCTTGTTTGTTTTCCATCCGTTATAATAATGAATGTTATTTTTGCATTCATCATAATAGGCGTGTTCAACAGAAAGCTTATCAAATATATTTTCAACTTCATTCTTAACACCGTCTATGAGTTCTACATTCATTCTGGCAATGACTCGTTTAACGTTGTATTCATTGAAATCATACTCGCTCATTTCGGTTATCATTGAGCTAAAGTCGGATCTCATTTGTTCTGTAAACTTTGATATCAGTTCTTCGTGATGCAGAAGTTTATACCAATACTTGTACCTTATGCTGTTCATCAATGCATTAATATCATCAGTTTCTCCCCTGCCGTTTATCTTTAATTCAATAATTGGATGAGAATAAGGCTGTTGGTCATATTTATCCAAAATATATGGCTTTATTGCGTTGTATTCTTCTACAAACCTTTTGCATAGACTGCATTCAAAATTATATTCCGATATAAAGCGTTCTATGTAATTCCCTGACGCTACAGCCGTAGGCTCTCCTTTTGCTGTTTGTTCTTCTCTCTCCGCCTTTTTCAGGTCGTCTATAATCTTGGACTTTTCCATTTTATGCGGAATGTCTACCCACACCACGGCAACCTCAACATCTGTTGCTCTTTCGGCGTGTGTGAAAGCATTAGAAACAAATTTTATAGAAGCGTTATACTGCTTCAATTTTTTCAAAAGCTCTTTTCGCTCTGCCGAATATGGGTTTTTGATTGTTTCGGCATTTAAAAGGCAGCAAATCTGCCCGCCGTTTTGTTGCAATCTTATCGCTTCCAATAAATGAAAAGAGCCTCCAAAAAATGGTGGGTTCATAAGCAACAGATCATAACTTGATTGAGTTTGAAATGCCAGAAAATCATTGTAAACGACCTTATATCCTTTGCCCAGCAGCACACTTATCAAAGTCGGATCCTTTTCTATACATTCTATATTCAGCCGGTTGTGATTTCTTATCAGACGACAATGTTTGAGATTATCAAGCAGATCTCCCTTACCTGCGCTAGGCTCAAGCACTGTATTTACATTTTTCCAATCAATCCCCGCAAACATAATGCCAGCAAGTTTTGAAGGCGTTGGATAAAAGTCATCATTTTCTCCATTGGTCAACATTTTACATGAAATATGCCTTTCCTTCTTTTGGGAAGCCTTATATGAGCACCCTTTTTTCTTTACCTTGTCTTCCAAAGCTTTTCGACAAGCCGTTAAAGTTGAAAAGTTCTCATATTCAACAGAAGTTCTGTCATAATCAAGAATTGGATCGTGTTCAATGAGAACTCCGAAACTATATGGTTTCTCTTTTGAGGGTTCATATGTTATCACCCCCACTGGATCGGCTCCTGAATAAGCATAAAACTTTTGGGCTGCATATGTTCCTTTTCCTTTTATAAGTTCAAACATTATTGTTTTTTCCTCCTTTTTTTAGTTTTGCAACAAAAAAAGAGTCCAAAGCACGTAACGTACTCTGAACTCTTATATATTTGTTTGCTATGTGATCATTATAACACATACACCTAGCTTTGTCAAGTGCTAGACAAAGCTGATTTCTGCATTAGGAGATGCCGCAAAGGCACCTACGGCTATGTTCATGACCTTATCAGAGATAAGTATTTCTTTTATATTTTTGCATTCCGCAAAAATATTTTTTTCAATACTTTCATCTGAAAGCCATTCAACTTTTTCCAAATCGTTGCAACAAGCAAAACAGCCATGACCAACAGCAGTTCCTGTGCTTAATGTCACAGAGGTTAGACCGCTGTAAATAAAAGCACGTTCTTCAATTTTTCTTACGTTTGAAAGATCGAATTCTTTTAAACTTGAACATCTTGCAAAGCAAGTATCAGGAATCACATCCCGTTGGCAATTCCATTCGACAAATTGTAATTTTCTGCATTCGTAAAATGCACTGTCATATACGTTTTTTATGTTTTTCGCTAAGCGAACCTCTTGCAGTCCGCTATTGCGAAATGCAGATTGCCCAATTCTTTTGGCATTTGCAAAGTTAAATTTTGTTAATTTCAAACAGCCCTCAAAACAATTTGACGGAATTAGTTCGCACTTATGGGACCATGTGGCAGATTGAAGTTCTCCACATCTTTCAAATGCTCCCACTAAAACTACATTTATATTTTCCGGTAAATTAACCTCTTGCAAACCGCTTCCCTCAAAAGCGTGTTTGCCGATTTTTTCGATACCTGAAAAATCAAACTGCTTTAAATTTGTACATTCGTAAAAACAATCGGCGGGGATCACATCACATTTGCAGTTCCATGTGACGGATCGTAGTCCGTTACATGTGCTAAATGCCCATTCAGAAATTGATTCTACCGTTGCTGGTAAATCAACTTTTTCTAAATCGGTTAACTCGAAGGCATGTGATCCAATTTTTTTTATGCCTGCAAAGTTAAAACTTTTTAGCTTTCTGCACACTGCAAAGCACGAGTCAGGGATTTCATCGCATTTACAATTCCATGTAGCGAATTGTAAATTTCTGCATTCGTGAAAAGCCCTTTCATATACTTTTTCTACAGTTGCTGGTAAATCAATCCTTTGCAAACCGCCTTGGTTAAAAGCGTCTTTGCCTATTGATTTAATGCTCGAAAAATTGAAGGCTTTTAAATTTGAACACTTAAAAAAGCAATCGGAAGGAATGACATTACATTTGCAATGCCATATAACGGAATGCAGTTCGCTACATCCGTCAAAAGCCCCCTCTGATACAACTTCAATATTTTCAGGCAAGCAAGCCTCTTGTAGCCCGCTGGCTCTAAAGGCATATCGTCCGACCTTTTTTATGGCCGAAAAGTCAAAGGTTTTTAAATTTTCGCAAAAAAAGAAACACCCATCGGGGATTTCATCACATGTGCCATTCCATGTGATGAAATGGAGTTTGCGACAGTAGCCAAAGGCTTCTTCACCTATTTTTCTTATATTTGCACCGATTTTTATATCGGTAATATTAGAAAGTTTAAAAGCCCTTGGGCCTATCTCAACCACAGGCATATTGTCTATTGTTTCAGGTATAATAATTGACGTATTTGATACGTCTTCTTGCAAGCCAGTTATTATTACCTCATTTTTGTTTTTTTTGTATTTAAAAATGTTCATAATTTTTTCTCCTCTTTTTTAGTTTTTTGTAACAAAAAGAGTCCAAAGTACTTAACGCACTCTGAACTCTTATATGTTGGTTTATGTGTTTATTATATCACATCCGCCTAGCTTTGTCAAGTGCTAGACAAAGCTGATTTCTGCGTTAGGTGAGCTTGCAAAGGCATCTACGGCTATG
>ERZ780212.1367-NODE-1367-length-19620-cov-3.730130_pt1 | contig 19620 bp, 9 predicted proteins | sample MGYA00511364_ERZ780212 | MGnify/ENA primary metagenome ERZ780212 (study PRJEB29588, sample SAMEA2147991) | human gut metagenome | biome: human gut; feature: human-associated habitat; material: faeces | place: Denmark | collected 2008/2010 ...
GCGAAAGGTGGCCTTTCATCGTGCAAAAGACGGCCTTTTGGAAGGCGAAAGACGGTATATTGGAATTCATCCGCCGTTCGGGTGTACGCCCGCAACAACCATTCCTGACGACGGCAGCTTAATATATAATGTGGTATAGGCCGTCACCGCACTGTTTATAAGATGTTGACAATGCCATATTACATTTTTTATAAAATATAGATAAAAATCCTTTAATCGTCGATGTTATATAAACGAAAATGAATTTTATTGTAAGAAAAATTCATTTTTATTCTTTATTTGTGTTTTATTTTTGTATATTTGCTGGCAAATTTTTTAATTATTAAAAGATTGAAACTCAATTTTATTTGAGATGATAAGATAAATAATAGAAATTAACTATAAAACATTTAATTATGAAGAAACATTTACTGACATTGCTGTTGGCGGTCTTTGCCGTCACGGTTATGGCGCAGACAACACCCGAAACTGCGCTGGAGCTGAAGGGGGGGGCAAATGAATATGAGCCTACCGCAACGGGTGAGACGTATTGGAAATACACGGCTGAAGAAAATGTGCTGGTGAAGCTCACTGGATTTTACGGTTTCTCCGCTTTCAAACTTGATGACAGCGGCACGAGGGTGACGCTCAAGGGCGCTTCAAGCTATAGCAACCCATACCCGTTCTACCTGCCGGTTGGCGCGGGCGAGACTGTGTATCTTATGGCTAACGTGTACTCAACTACGACATTCGAGGCCGAAATCACCCCTTACGCCAACTACGGCAAGGGCCTTTCCGAGGACAATCCGGCTGTGATAACGGTAGGTGACGACCTTTTCTTAGGCGACGTAAACAGCACAAGCAGCGGTTACGTACAAAACACTTATGCCACATATACGGCAACTGAAGACGGAGTGCTGGAACTTACGTCGTTTGCTTATGTAAGCGGTGCGACGGTCAACGGTGCGACGGTTACGTCCAGTTATGACGAAAATTATAATAATGTGTTTAAACAGCCTGTAACCAAAGGCGAGACATACAAATTTGTATTCACCGCTTACGACAACATAGTGTTCACCTCGGAGATTACCCATCCCGAGCCCGGCACGCTTGATAATCCTTTCAAGATAGTTGATGGTGAAAACACACTTCCCATAGCCTTGGGCGATTATTACTACGTATTCACCAATACCAAGACGGGATACGGAGTGATAAGCAGCACGGCCTCGCTGCCGGGCGGGCAGGTTAAGGTGTACAGGGGCAAGCAGAACATCACGTACCAGTCGCCTTGCGCGTTCTCATCGACAGGCAGTTTCGACGTTCGTTTTGAGATGCCTACGGTAGGAGAAACATATTATATATGTGTAAGCAAACTTGAAGCTACGGTAGAAGCGGACATATTCACTTTCACGGAAGAAGCGTATGCGCCCGGCGACAAGGAGGATAACCCGATAAAACTCGACGTTCCCTCTACCGGCAACGTTACCAAGGCGGGCGTTACCGACTATTATTATTCGGTTACGGTGCCGGCCGGCGTGCACCAGTTCCTGTGTGTCGAGGCAACTTCTGAAGTAACCAATCCTAACACGATAGTAACTGTTTATCCCAAGGGCGGCAGCCGTTATTCGGGCACTTCGGGCAACGGCTCGGTGCGTGCCGTGGTAGACGGCGGCGAGAACGGCCAGGATTATATGGTAGTATGGACGTCATACGAGACGGGCAGCGTCACCTTCGACGTTTCTTATGAGGACATCAAGCAGGGCGACGTGATAACCGATCCTATCCCTGCGGTCGTAGGCGAAAACACAATCAGCGGCGACGGAACAAAGTATTACACTTACACCGCTACACTGACGGGCAAGATGGTCATCAAGGGAGTTCCCGGCATGACGGTTTCTTTCCCGCGCGGCACAGGCCAGTATGACGGTAATTACACTCCGATAGTTGTTGGCACCGACTATACTTTGGACATAACCGAAGGCACGGCTTACCTTATCAAGATTGACGGAGACAACGACGGAAAGAGCTTTACGCTGGAAGAATCAGAATATGAGGTCGGCGAAAGCAGCTCCAATCCGATAATAGTTGAAAACGGACAGTTTACCCTCGAAGACAAGGTTTACAGCAACTTGTGGCTCAAGTACACTGCGGAAAGGAGTGGAGTGCTCGTCATCAGCAGCGACGTTACCGTAAACTCGGGCGACAATATGTTCTATGGCACCGACCCGGTTTACGGTATGCAGTCGATGATCACTTCTGCCATAGGCACTGAAGGTTCAACCCAAAGCTATGAGGCGACGACTCCTGTTGCTGAGGGTGACGTATATTTTGTGAACCTTAAGCTCACAAACGCCTATGAAGGCAGCGTAGTCACCTTTACCATAAGGGATGCCGAGCCGGGTGAAACGGTTGACAACCCTATAGAATTGGTAGCCGGACAGGAAGTGTCAATACCCGCTCCGTCTTACGACAAGCCCGTTTGGTGCAAGGCAAAGCTTACGGAAGGCAGTGTCGAAATCAAGTCGGACAATTATCTTGGAGGCTATTATTACGAGAGCAAGGAAAGCGCTGAGGCTGGTGGATATGGCAACTACTTCTACTTCTCCAATTATGACAGTAACTATAACACGCTTGATTATTACTTATGGACAGGCAACATAACCGTAGCGGGCGACTATTACTTTAAGTTCGAGCAGGGTACAGCGGCTACGTTGACGCTCGGCGGCACCGCGACATCAATCAAAGACGCTACCGTTGACAACTCTACTGTAAGCGTAAGCGGCGGCAACATCAACGTGAACGCCGACAATGCCGATGTAAAAGTGTACACGGTTTCGGGCGCGATGGTTGTTAACGAGAAGGTTTCAGGCAGCGCCTCGTTCAGCCTTGAACCGGGAATTTACATTGTGAAGATTAACGACACGGTGAAGAAAGTGTCTGTAAGATAACCCTATAATCCGTTGGCGTTTGCCGTTCCGGTGTTTTCAAGGAACGGCAAACGCCGTTAATTTTTTTATAAATACACAAGAAATGATACATCTGAAACAACTTCTGGCGGCTTTTGCCGTCGCGTTGTGCGTGCCCCAAGCGGCCGAAGCCGTCAAGGCTTATCCGCGTCCGATTACCGTGACGCAGCCCGACGGCACAACGGTTACGGTGAGGATACACGGCGACGAGAGTTTCCATTATGTTACGACGATTGACGGTTTCCTGCTTGATAAGGACAAGGCAGGATATTTTTGTTATGTCGATTACGACTTTACGACGGGCCGCAAGACGATAACCAAGCAGCGCGCCCACAACGTAGGAGAGCGTAACTCCGCCGAAAAGACGCTCGTTGCCGGGCTGAAAGCCGCCAAGCTGGTAAACGCCGACATAAAGGCGAGGCGGCCGGTAACGGTGAAACAGCATAAAAGAGTGTTGAAGACGGGGCGCAAGGCCAATGGGGCGATGAAGGCGAAGGCCGCCAATCAGGCCGAGTCGCAGTATCTTGTGATACTCGTCAACTTCAAGGATTGCGCGTTCAAATACGGCCAAAGCGACTTTGAGACGTGGCTTAACGAGCCGGGTTACAGCACCAACGGCGGCACGGGCAGCGTGAAAGACTACTGGCGCGACAACTCGATGGGCCAGTTTGTGCCCAACTTCCAAGTGGTGGGTCCTTACACTTTGTCGCAGAACCAAGTGTATTACGCAGGCAACTCGGAAGATACCGGCGAGGACGCGAACCCCCGCGACATGGTGAAAGAGGCTTGCCAGTTGGCCAAGGCGGCCAATCCCGGGCTTGACTTCAGCCAGTTTGACAACGACGGCGACGGCGTTGTTGACAACTGTTACATAATATACGCAGGCTACAGCGAGGCCAGTACGGCCAACGCCGACGACATGTGGCCCCACAGCTGGACTATGGGCGACGACGTGTTCGAAATCGACGGGGTGCAAATAGACGAATATTCGTGCTCCGCCGAGCTTGTAGGTATGCCCGGATACCCCGAAACTCCGACTATGGACGGCATCGGAACGTTCACCCATGAGTTCGGACACATACTCGGGTTGAAGGACATGTATGACACCGACGACTACACCAACGGCTACGGAGTGGATCCCGGTGCTTACAGCCTTTACGCCTCGGGCAGCTACAATAACGACAGCCGCACGCCCCCTTACTTGATGGCGTTCGAGCGTTTGCAGATGGGCTGGGCCGTTGAAGGCACCGACATAGTGGAGCTTAAAGACCCCGAGGACGTAACGCTCGACAACGTGTCGACCAACAAGGCGCGCTATATCAACGCCCAGCCGGGCCGCGAGGAGGGCACGGGCTACGAGTGGTTCGTGCTTGAGAACAGGCAGCAGACAGGCTGGGACCGCTACATTCCCGCACACGGACTGCTCATTTACCACTATGACTACACCGACGAGATGAGGGAGGAATACTGGGACGTGAACGGCCCTAACAACAACGCGAAGCACCGCTGCATGTACATCAAGGCGGCCGACGGCGTTGACGACGAGAACTCACGCGCCGGAGACACCTATCCCGGGACAAGCGCGAACACCGAGTTCACCGACACTTCCACGCCGAACTCGCTCAACTGGAACAACGAACCGACAGGAGTGCCGGTGACGAACATCACCGAGCAGGACGGAATGATACGCTTCCAAGTGAGTGGTGGAACGTCAACGTGGGATTTCGTTAAGACAAACGTGCCGAGCGACGTGCGCGACGTGACGGCGACTTTCGTAGGAGAGATGACCGGCAACACGCAAGCCGTGAAGGAGGCGGGCTTCTGCTGGTCGTTGGAGGAGAACCCTACTATCGACGACGAGCACAAGACGGCCACTATGGAGGACGGCAAGTTCACCGCATCGGTTGACGGCCTGCAGCCCGGAAGCAACTATAACGTGAGGGCGTACGTAAAGACCGCCGACGGAGCTTACATCTACGGCTCGTCGGTATTGTTCGCTACGGAGTGCCGGACGGCCACCGCCCCGTTCATTGGCGACTTCACATCATGGACTAACGGACAGCCCGACTGCTGGCAGATAGTTGACCGCAACGGCGACGGCACCACGTGGATACTCGACGAAAGCACGGGCGGACTGGTTTACCAGTTTGACTATTGGAACAACGCCGACGACTGGCTGATAAGCAAGCGGCGCGTACACGTGCCCGAGAACGGCACGCTGATCTTCTTACGCGGTGTTACCGAGACCACTACCGTGGAAGACCTTGAGATATACGTATCGACCAAGACGAGCGACATTGACGACTTCTTCCTGATTGAAAGGCTGTCGTTCGCCGACTATTTCGGCGAGCAGCACATCGAGGAAGTAGACCTCAGCCGCTTCGCCGGGCAGGATATTTACATCGCTTTCAGGTGTTGTTCGGAGAAGTTGCAGACCAACTTGTGGATTTGGCAGGTTGCAGTGACCGAGAAACTGGGTACGCCTAAGATAACGAAGTTTGAGCGTACGGGCGACGACCAGCTGACAGCTGAATGGACACCGGTGGACAAGGCTGCTTACTATTATTTCTATCTGGGCAAGGAAACCGACGAACCTAACGAGGTGCTGGTGTTCGCTCCGATGTCGTTCTTCGAGAAAGCTGAGGGCGACGTGCAACTGAGCACAGGCTCTATGCTGTTCACCGGCGACGCCACCGTTGAGCTTATCGACATACCCGAGGGTATAGACGACCTGAAGTTCATGGTCACAACGTCAGGCCCTATGGGCAGTTCAGAGCTGGTTGTAGAGGGAACGAAAGACGGCTCTACGTGGACGAGCGTTGGCTCGAAGGTTACCTTGGCCGAGTATGACAACGAAGGGCAAGAGTGCGACTGGAAGACTTACGTAGAAGGGCAGGGCTTCCGCAAGCTGCGTTTCAAGTTCACGCACGGCGGAAGGAACGGGCGCGTGAAGTACCTGACGCTCGGCTACAACGACGGAATGATAATAGAAGACCTTGCCGGAGGCGCGTCTTATGGCACGTCGCAGGTCATCAACGCCGTAACTCCCGGCGAGTTCAACAACGGGAAGTATGTAGCGTGGGTAGCCGCTGGCGACGGAATCTTCTTCTACGACCAGTCGGAGAACGCCTATTACGAGTATGACGGCACGTCGTCGATAACCGAAGTCATAAGCGGGTCGGGCATAAGCGTCACCGCCGGGGCCGGCACTCTCGGCCTTGACGGCCTGAAGCCGGGCAGCCGCATCACTTGTACGTCGCCATCGGGCGCGCTGCTTTACAGCGGAGAGGCCAAGGGCACGCAGGCCGAAATAAGCCTGCCGGGCGGCCCGGGCATCGTGATTGTGGCTATTGAAAGCGACGGCCGGACGTATAATACCAAAGTGATAATAAGATAATACACATACAGTAATGTCACCGCTTACGGCGGCCTGCGCGGCTGTATCAAAAATCCGGGTTTGCAAAAGGCGGCCTTTTGCCGCGCGAAAGACCGCCTTTTACAGCCTGAAACATGGCCTTTCGTATGACAAAACACGGCCTTTCGCACGGCTGAAGGCAACTTGCTGGCAATCAGCTGTTTGCGGTTTTAGCAAAAAACAAAGGCCGGACGTAACGGAATGACATGCCACATATAAACAAAAAACATACGTAACAATGAAATTGCAGAAATACATTTTGTCGTTGCTGGCGGTTGCCGGGTGCGCTGCAGGCGTGGCCGCGATAACCGACGGCCGCACAGACGGCAAGCAGGAGAAAGTGAAGCCTGCGGCTACGCTGCCCGCCAAGGTCGACACTCAGCGGTCGCCCTATTCGCGGATAAGCCTTGAAGGCCATGAGGACGGCATACCCTACGGGCTCCGCCTGATGGGAGTCAGCGACAGGGAGGTGGCCATAAGCTGGAACACTCCTGAGAAGACAGACGGCTACTGGGAGGATTTCGAGACCCACGACGACTTCGTGATAAACTCTACGGGAAGCATAGGCTGGCAGTATATCGACGCTGACAATGCATGGACGTACACATGGCAGGCGTGCACCTTTCCCAACCAAGGGCAGAGGATGGCGTTCATAGTGATGAATCCGTCGCAGACCTCGCCCGCCACTGACACCAACCCTAACTATACTCCTTATTCGGGCAAGAAGATGCTGGTGGACTTTTGCGCGGCCGACGTGCCCAACAACGACTATATCATATCGCCCGCGCTGAGCTTCACGAGCGACTTCAAGCTCAGTTTCATGGCGCGCAGCTATACCGATTCGTACAGTCTTGAGCGTGTGCGCGTGGGCTATTCGACAACAGGCACCAGCCCGTCGAGCTTCAAGTGGGTGCAGGGCGGCGACTATATAGAGCTGCCCGCCGCGTGGAACTTGTACGAGTTCGACATTCCGAAGGAAGCCAAGTACGTTACGATAAACTGCGTGTCGGACGACGCCTTCATGCTGATGATTGACGACATCTTCGTCGGCACCAACGAGGTGCGTCCCGGCGTGATGCCCAATAAGGCTCCGGCTGCAGGCGCAAGGCTCACCGGCTTCAACGTGTACAGGGACGGCGAAAAGGTAAACGGCGCGCCTTTGACACAGGTGAGATATACCGACACGGTTGGCGACTACGGCACATTCGTTTACACGGTGACCGCCGTTTATTCAGACGGCAGCGAGTCAGGGCAGTCGGAACAGTTGCAGGTAGAGGTGCCCGACATCAGGCTCCTGCCCTTCGAGGACGACTTCGAGACGTGGACTTTGGCCGCCGACAAGTGGAGCACAGTGAACCACGATGCCAACACCGAAAACCATTGGAGCATCGACTATTACGCCAAAGGGCTGGTAGACCCCTGCGCCACCTTCAGGTATTCAAGCCAGACGCAGTACAGCCAGTCGCTCGTGACGCGCGAGCTGAACACACGCAACATAAAGAACACTTACCTGCGCTTCAACCTGAAACTGCAGAACTACGAGCGGCGCAACAAAGACTACCTTGCCGTTGAAGTGACCGGCGACGGCGGCAAGACATGGACAACTGTTGACGAGTTTGACAACACGCAGGGAGAATTTGACTGGAAAGTATGCCAGTACAACATCGGCCAGTACCTTGACGGCAACCTTTTCCGCGTGCGTTTCCGCGCCCACGGAGCGGTGGCCACCTACATCGATTATTGGTTTGTTGACGACGTGAAGATATGGAATCCCGACTGGGCTACGGCAACGGTCACGGTTGCTTCGGCCGACGGCCCGGTGGCCGATTGTCCGGTGACGCTTACGGGCAACGCCGGAGGCGTATACAACGCCACTACCGACGCTGATGGAAAGATAGTTTTCGATGAAATCGAGGACGACACTTACACCGTGTCGATAGTTTACGGCGGCTATAACGTGTACAGCGGTACGCTGACTGTTGACAAGGACGGCGAAAACGCCTTCACCGCACAGCTTACAAGGCCCGTCATGCAGTTGTCCGAGACCGAGGTGACGGCCGACATGGCCGCCGAAAGCAGCCTGCAGAAGACTGTCACTTTGGAAAACACCGGCGACGGCCCGATGACGTGGTACTTGAATACACAGCCCGAAACAGGCAAAGGCGACGTGACGAACCAATGGAAGATACAGGGCGCTTTCACCGCGTCGGGCGACCTTCAGTCGTGCGTCGCGTTTGATGGCGAGAACTATTATACCAGTTCTTACACCGAGCTTGGCGAGTTCTGGAAGTATGACAAGAACGGAAAGCTAGTCGAGCGCTTCCGTCTGCCAGACATGTATTACCCTGTTTACGACCTTACTTTTGACGGACGCTACTTCTACGGAGGCGATGGCTCAAACCGTGTGTTCCAGTTTGACTTCTACAACAAGCGCGTGGCAGGCATCATTACAGTGGCAAGCCAGCCTGACTTGGAGATAACCCACTGCTGCTACGACCCGCGTAACGACCAGTTCTGGGTAGGAAATTATAATACGATAGCGCGCATTAACCGTGCCGGGGGAATAATGCGAAGCCTCACAAACTTTGATAGCTCGGCGACACTATCCGTCATCGGTACGGCGTTTGACGGCACAACGCCCGGCGGTCCGTATATTTGGCTTGCCGACGGAGCGTCGTCAATGGAGATGCTTGACGGCGTCACGATACGCCAGTGGAGCGTGAACACCGGGCGTCTTACCGGCGTAAATCATGTGGCTACCGACATTCCGGGTTATAAGATAGGCGATGCCACCACCGGCGTGAACCGTATAGGCGGCTTGTCTACATCGTTCGACATCAAGGATGGTACGCTAACGCTCACCGGAGTGCTGCAACAGTCGCCGGGATTGATATTCAACTACACCCTTTGCGAGGCCGACAAGTGGCTCGCGATGTCGCCTAGGCACGGCACGGTGCAGCCCGGCGCGGGGCAGGAAATAACGTTCAGCTTCAATTCGGCTGACGCCAAGAACGGCGATAAGTTATCTACGTCGGCTGAAATGCTTACCCTTCCAGAGTTAGGCGGTCTGTCGTTGACGGTCAATATGAACGTAAACGCCGACGCTGCGGCTCCTAAACCTGTTGACTTTAAGGCCGAACCGGGCGTTGCTTCAGTAAAACTAAGCTGGCGGTCGGGTGATGCCGACCGTGCGCCTCAGGGTTATAATGTTTACCGTGACGGGCGTAAGGTAAATGCGGAGACAGTCACCGAGACAACGTATACTGACGACAAACTGGTTTACGGAGAGTATAGTTATAAGGTGACGGCCGTTTACGGCGGCGATGTAGAGTCTATTCCGTCAGACTCAGTGTCGGCGTTCGTAAAGCAAGGAGCGCAGTATTATGCTCCGCTTGAGGCCGCCGCCACCGTAGAAATGAACAAGAACGTCAGCCTTGCGTGGAAGTCTCCGCTAGCGGAAGCAGGCGAACAGGCCACTGTGTCATGGTCAACCGGCGTTCATGCAGACCAGCTCGGAATAACCGAGGGCGGCTATTTCTATGCAGCGTCGGTATGGGATGCCGACGACCTTGTGCCTTACCGTAACAAGCGGATATCGTCAGTTGCCGTGCAGCTTGTCAATCCCTGCACTTACCTTGGGCTTCTGATATACAAGGACGGAGAAGAAATTTATAATAAAAGGTATAACGGCAACATATTGTATGACGGCACTTATACCGATGTTCCGGTTGAAGACGAGCTGTATATAGAGCCCGGTTCGACATACCGTTTTGCCTTCCAGCTGATGAATGCCAGCAACATCATGCCTTTGGCTATGGACGACAGCCCGGCGGTCAACGGCAAGGGCAACGTCTTGTCAATGGATGGCGAGACATGGTTCCCTGCCTCTTATCAGGGCGTGGCCGGCAACTTTAATATCAATATCAACTTTGTCGCTCCTGAAACTATGACAGAACAGGAACCGTCAGGCTACAACATATACCGTGACGGCCAAAAGGTGAACGGAGACTTGGTGCAAGGAACAAGCTATATGGATGTTGTCGAGGAGGCCGGAGTACATGAGTACGCCATATCTTCGGTGTATGCTGACGGCGGAGAGTCGGCCAAGACATCTCCTGTTAGAGTTGAAATAATCGGCATCGACGGACGATACGTACCGTCGGCGGTAAATTCCGATGTCCACGTCAACCGCGAAGTGACCTTGCGATGGGATTATCCTACGGCTGAAGTGTCAGACTTCAAGGCCGACATAACCACCCGTCCCGTGACCGCTGACGAAGACTTGCCGGAGTATTTCAATTCTTTCACCGGTCATGACGAAGGAGTTGAGATGGGTATAGCCTCGGACAACAACTTCATTTACACCTCAACGTATTCTAAAGACGGGCGTGTGAACAAGTACTCAATGGCCGGAGAATTCATCGAGAGTTTCGACATTGACGGCGTAGAGGGAATAAGGAACATTGTTTATGACGGCGAGAACTTCTATGTAGGCGACTACAGCACCAGCATTTACAAGGTTGACATGGACTCGCATACGGTGCTTGAGACATTGTCTATTTCCGAATATTCGCGCCACTTGGCCTATATCCCCGACCTTGACGGCGGCAACGGCGGTTTCGAGGTAGGCGACTGGGAGACCAGTATATATGTGACCAAGGACGGAAGCAAGATTGGCACTGGCCCGACCCTTCTCGGAGCGAGCGGCACGGCATATCATAACGGCCTGCTGTACGCCTTCGAACAGGGCGGCGAAAACATCCATACGATAGGCGTCTACGATTTTGCCACATCGCAAAGGGTGGGCAGTATCGACATGGGTGCTTACTCGGAGCTGGCCGACATATCAACCGCGTCGGCCGGAGGAATGTCTGTCGTGACACGTCCCGACGGCTCCACGTTCCTCGCAATGGCGTTGCAACGTCAAAACGCCAACACCAAGTTTGTGTTCATCGAACTTGAAAGCATTAGCGGAGTGGCCGGCTACAACGTTTACCGTGACAACGAGAAGCTGAACGAAGAACCTTTAACGCGCCGTTATTTTGCCGAAAATCTTGACGTGGAAGGCATGCATCTGTATGGCATAGAGACTGTCTATATCGACGGAACGGTGTCACCCGCCCGCGCTAGCGCCTATGTGGAGATACTGCCTAAGGGTGAGGCCAAAGTGCCTGAGGACGTTAAGGCCGTGCAGTCAACTTACGGATACAACGTGCTCTTGTCGTTCGTCGACCCGGACATGAACGTCGGCGCAGACAAGACCGAGAGCTTCGAGGCCGCCGCGGCGCAAACTCCAGTCGACGTGGATGGCTGGATTAACGGCGGCAACGCTTGGACCGTGACCGCCGACTATGCTTACGAAGGCGTGAAAGCCATGACCGCAGCCAAGGGCGGCGAGGCTACGATGATAATTCCTACGGGCGGAATGTCATACTTGAAGATGGCCGTGCGCAATGCCGACGACCATAACGGACACGGGTCGTTGACGCTGTTGCGCTCGATAGGAGGCACCGACGAGCAGGACTTCATCGCAATGGAAACATTCCAGACCAACGAGGCTTGGACCGAGATTGAGGCAGACATACCAGAGGGAACGGAATATATAGCGATAAGGAAACCGGCTGACGTGGCCGCGCAAATTGTCGACGCGGTGCGTATGTACGCCCAGAAAACGCAGTCGAACGTCTACGCTTACGACATATTCCGCAACGGCGAACAGATCAATGACGAGCCGGTTACGGGCGTAAGTTACATCGACCGTAACCTCGTGCCCGGCCATTATGACTACCAAGTGCGCCTGACTACGGTGCTTTCGGCCGTCAGCGACTTGTCTGAAGCGGTCGGAATCGACCTCGACTACGACAACGGCGGCCTCGCCCCGACCGGTCTTACGGCCGGATACGAGGCTGACGGCAGCGTGAAGCTCGACTGGCAGTTCCCGGCTTTGGGCGAACCGATATACCTGCGCTGGCACGACGGCAACAGTTATGACGCGGGCGGCGTGTCGAACGGCGGCTCGTTCTTCGCGGGAGCGCGCTGGACGGCGTCCGACCTGAAGGATTATGAGGAACTGACGCTTACCGACGTAGAGTTTTACATCAACCAGATACCCGACGCGCTGTTCGTCCTCGTTTACGAGGGCAACACCCTTGTGCGCCAGCAATACGTGCCCACGATGCGCCAGTATGCGTTCAACAACGTGAAACTTGACGAGCCGCTAGACCTCGACACGTCGAAAGACCTGCTCGTGGCAGTCTACATCGAGCACAACGAGATAACCGCTCCGCTCGGCTATGACAAAGGCCCTGCCAACAGCGGGCGCGGTAACCTGTACTCGAACGACGGCAAGACATGGAGCCTGCTGAACGACTCAGAGACCGGCATCGACGCCAACTGGAACATTTCAATAGGACTAAGCCCTTACTCAAACGCTCCGCTCGAGCCTAACACCGTAAGGAAAGCCCCGCGCAAGCCGTTCTCTCCGAAGCTAGCGCCTGTAGGTGCCAAACTTGTATCAGCGCCTGCCGGAAGCAGCGTTTCGTCGCAGAAGAACGCCTTTATGGGCTACAACGTTTACCGCAACCGTGAACGTCTTAACACCGAGACGGTGAAGGAAACGACATACACCGACACCAAACCGGCCGACAACAAGTATCTTGAATATCAGGTATCGGCCATTTACTCGGTTTCAGGCGAGAAGTATTCGTCACCCGTGACGCTTACCGCCACCGGTGTCGACGGCGTTGAGACCGAAGGAGGTATGCGCGTGGCGGTTGAAGGCGGCGACATTCTTGTTTACGGCGTTGAGGCCGGAACGTCGGTTGTTCTTTATGACATTAACGGAGCTGTAATCTATCGTGGCAAGGCCGCTGACAATTACGTGCATGTGATTCCGGGTTCGGGCATAGCCGACGGAACATACATCGTGAAGGCCGGAAGCGGTGCGGCGAAGTTCATAAAGAGCGACAGCAGACGGTAAAAACGCACTGCTGTGTAACTTGCTGATAGTCAGCACTGTTGTGAAAGGCCGTCTTTTGCGTCGCAAAAGACGGCCTTTCATCTTCCAAAAGGTGGCCTTTCGCACGCTAAAAGGCCACCTTTCATATTGCGAAAGGTGGCCTTTTGTAAACCCGCCGGTTGCCGGAGGGTTACGGATTAGTCAAATCATCCGTTTCATTCATCATTATTTAATGCAACTATCACTCGTTGTCAGTCAATGTCTATCACTTCAAAATCACGGTTGAATGTCACTTCCACATAGTTGGACAGCTTCACTTCATACTCGTCGTCGTCGCGTTCAATCTCGAGTATGCGGCAGTCAGGGTAGTTTTCCCGTATGTAGCTGCTTATCCGCGACGGCACAAGCGATGCCGGAACGGCAGAACGTTTGCATTTTATCTCAGTCCAGCGTCCGCGCCCGTCGAACTCTATTTTCTCGCCGTTGGTGAATATCACGGTGTAGCTTTTGCTGAACAGTTCGCTCTCCACCTTGGCTATGGCTATCTTGCGGTTTGGCAGATGGGTCCTTATTGTCAGCAAGGCGGCTTTCGGCAGACGGTCTGGCGAGATAGCCTTGTCGCCTCCGGTCTCGGCGCAGGCCGCCGCCGGCATCATCGTTGTTACGGCAAGGAGCAGCGATGTGATGATTGTTTTCATTGTAAGAAAGAAGTTAGAGGACGTAAAAGGAGTAACCGTTCGCTAGGTTTACATGGAAGTTAAAGCCGAAAGCCTTGGCGGCCGTCTGCCGCAAAGCTAACGGTTTTAACTTCCTTGGCTTCTATAAGTCCTTTTAAATCCTAGTTTCAGTCGTCGATGTCGACTACTTGGAAGTTCCTGTTGAATGTCACCTCGAGCATGTTTGACAGTTTCACTTCATACTGGCTGTCGTCTTTCTCGATTTCAAGTATTTTTGCTCCGGGATAGGTTGATTTCACATACTGTGTGATTTTCGCCGGAACGAGTCCCGTCGGCACGGACGACAGTTTGCAGTTTATCTCGGTCCAGTTGCCCTTGCGGTCGAACTCAACCTTTTCGCCGTTGTTGAACACTACGTCGTAGCTCTTTTCGAACAGTCCCGACTCTTGCTTTGCTAGGGCCACTTTCTTCTTTCCGAAGTGCTTCTTGATTACCTGCTGTGCCGTGGCCGGCAGCTGGCTTATGCTTATCGGTTTGTCGTTGTCGGCTATTGCGGCTGTCTGGAACGCTACGAGGCAAACTAACGCGGCTACTGTTGTCTTGATGATTCTTTTCATAATCTTACGTTTTTTAGGGTTATTATTCATCTTTGTTTCTTTTTCTGATGCAAAGATGACCGTTCATTCTGAAAAGAATCTGAAAAAGGAAGGCATCCCCGGCCTTTTAACTTATTTTTAGTATTCAGGCTTTATGCCCTAGGCTGAATGTTATCTGGAATGTGTGCATTCCGTTATCAAACGTGTACTTTATGTCGAAACCGTAAAGGTCGCATATCGCCTTTACGAGGGCTAGGCCGAGTCCGGTCGACGATTTCTTGCCGGCCGAGTGGTAAAAGCGCTCGAATATCTTGTTTTCGTCGAGCTTCGTCGGTTCTCCCGTGTTGGCAACTGTCAGCGTCCGTGCGTCGGTTGCAACGTAAATGCGGCCTCCGGCGGTATTGTGGATGAATGCGTTTTTCAGTAGGTTGCCCGTCATGATGTCGGCCAGTTGCGCGTCCATTTCGGCTTGAGGCGCTTCGTCAAGACTTGCGCTTACTGCTATTCCCTTGTGGCTGTAAACGCTTTCGAGGTCGGCAAGCAGGCGCGTTGTCGTCTCTTTGAAATCTATCATCACGCCTTTGCCCACCTGCCTGTTGTCTATCTTGCAGAGCAGCAGCAGCGAGCGGTTGGTGGCCGAGAGGCTTTTCAGCGTGCGCATGGTCTTTATTATCTCGGCCATCTGGCTTTCGGTAAGAGTCTCGTCGTCGAGTAACATCTCAAGGCGGTTGGTGCATACGGCCAGCGGAGTCTGCATTTCGTGCGATGCGTTGGCTATGAACAGCTTCTGTTGTTCGTATTGCAGCTCGCTTCTTTCTATGCTCCTGGCCACCGTCTCGTTAAGCCTCTTGAATTCGGTAATGCCTGTAGGGTTGTCAAGCGGCTTGTAGCCTTGCCCCAGCTTGTATGAGTCGAGCCAGTTGAAAAGCCTGTCGAGCGGTTTCATGCTGTGTCGCACGGTCCACCGGTTTACTACTATTATGCCTGCGAGTATCACCACGTAGAGTGCTATGAGCCAGTAAAGAATGACCTGTTTCAGCTCGGTCTTGTCGATAGTGGCGGTAAAGGCCGTAAGCTCGCGCCACTGTCCGCTGTCCGTTTTGAATATGTATGTCACAACGCGGGCCGGCTCGTAATCATAGCTTGAACTGAAATACATTTCGGAATCCTTGTATCTTATGTGGCGGTGGCGGGCGGCATAGTCGGCCGTAACGTTGCGTATGGCGTACTGGTCGCCGGGCGCTGCGCTGCTGTCAGGCAATTCCTCGCCTGCGAGATAGTCGGTAATGAGGGTTTCCGCGTATGTAGTCAGGGCCTCGTCAGTCTCGTTGTTAATCTCTTTTATTATCGCGAAATAAAAGCATACGGCCCATAAGGCAATGCTTATGGCCTTTAATATCGACAGACGGAAGGTTATGACGTTTTGCAGTTTCATGCTTTATGGCTTGTTGTATGGCTTTTTTTTCGCAGGCGTTTCAGCCTGTTATGAGTTTATATCCGAATCCGTAGACGGTCTTTATCTCGATGTCGGCACCAGCGGCTTTGAGCCTTTTGCGCAGGTTTTTCATCTGGGCGTATATGAAATCGAAGTTGTCGGCTTGGTCGATGGCGTCGCCCCATACGGCTTCGGCCAGTGTCTCTTTCTCTACAAGGCGGTTGGGGCGGTTGACGAAGTAATGCAGTATGTCGTATTCCTTGCGCCCTAAGTCGATGTCCTTGCCGCCGACCTCCACCTTGAACGTGTCGGGATGTATCGTCACGTTGCCTATTTTTATCGAGCGTTCACCGCCTTGTGCGTTGCGTCGCATCACGCTCCGTATCCTCGCGTGCAGTTCCGCGAGGTGGAAAGGCTTTGCCAGATAGTCGTCGGCACCCAGCTCCAGTCCGTTGACTTTGTCCTCGATGGAGTCTTTAGCCGATATTATTATAACGTTGTTGCGTTTTCCGCGGTCGGCAAGCTCACGTAGCAGGTTAAGCCCGTTGCCGTCTGGCAGCATGATGTCGAGCAGTATGCAGTCATATTCATATATGAAAACCTTAGTCCGCGCGGTGCTGTAGTCGGCCGCAGTCTCCACCACATACCGCTCTTTTTCAAGCGAGCGGGTAATCACTTCGCGCAGGTCGGCGTTGTCTTCTATTACGAGTATCTTCATATTTGGCTGAAATTTATTCAATTAAGAGTTAAGAATTAAGAGTTAAGAAAATATGCTTTGTTGTTGAATTTAAGCAACATAACATATTTTCTTAACTATTAATTCTTAACTCTTAATTATTATTCTTCTCAATTCTTATCCTCGCGTCAACGGCCACAACATCGTTCTCGTCGGCCAAGAGCGGGTTGATGTCCATTTCCTTTATTTCCGTTGCGAAGCGCAGTAGCGTTGACAGGCGCACTATTATCTCGGCGTATTTCTTTTCGTTGATGCCTTTCTGGCCTCTCGTACCTTTTATTATCTTGTACGCCCTGAGTGAACGTATCATGGAATAAGCCTCGTCGTAAGAGAGCGGGGCAAGTCCGCTTGACACGTCTTTCAGCGTTTCGACGAATATTCCGCCAAGTCCGCATAGCACGATGTGCCCGAAACGCGGCTCGTATTTCGCCCCGATGAACAGCTCGCGGCCCTTTATCATTTTCTGTACCATTATCGCCGTGGCACCTTCTATCTGCATCATTCGGTCAAACTCGATGCCTAAGTGCTCGGCGCTACGTATGTTGAGGGCCACTCCGCCAACGTCACTCTTATGCACTGGACCTACAACCTTGGCCACGACAGGGTAGCCTACGTTTTCGGCGAAGGCCGTAAGCTCGGTCTTGTCGGCGCTTACTTTCTCGGGCACCATTGGTATGCCGGCACATTCGAGCAACTCGTGAACATGCTGCGGAGAGATGTATCCGTTGCCGTCAATACGGCTGATGACCTCGCGTATGCGTGGAACGTCGACGCCGAACAGCTCTATCTCGGGCGAAGCTGGCCGCGGAGTCTTCATTACTTGGGTAAGAGCTGTGGCAAGAGTCACCTCGTCGCTGAAGTTGACATGCCCTTTCTTGAGGAACTCGGCCACCTCGGGACCGGCCGTGTGAAGGCACGGCAGAATGGGGAATATTGGCTTTTTACATTCGAGAATCTTCTTGTGGAGCACGTCGTAAGCCTCGTATAACTGAACAAGTCCCGGTGTTCCGAAGATTACGAAAATTGCGTCGATGCCATTAAACTTATTCTCGCAGTAGTCTATTGCAAGCGCGAGATGCTCCGGGGTGCCTGTGGCGAGTATGTCGATAGGGTTGGATACCGACGATCCGGGGAACAGTTTGCTTTTCAGTTCGTCGGCGTCAGGCCCTTCAATCTTGGGCACGTTGAGCCCTCCTTTCGACAAAGCGTCGGTCAGCATCACGCCCGGGCCGCCGGCATGGGTTACTATTGCGAAGTTGCGGCCTGCCAGCGGAGGCAGCGTGAAGATGCAGCCTACGGTGGTAAGTTCCTCGCGCGAGAAGCAGCGTACTATCCCGGCTTTGCGGAAAAGAGCCTCCACTGCCGAGTCGCTGCTGGCTATCGCTCCCGTATGCGATGACGCGGCGCGGCTTCCGCTCTCGCTGCTGCCTGCCTTGATTGCCGCTATACGGCAGCCTTTGCGTATCAGCGAGCCGGCGTGGAACAGCAGTTTGTCAGGGTCGTTGATGTTTTCGATGTAAAGTAACTTGATGTGCGAGTCGCGCGCGGGGTCGAAGTTTTCGTCCATGTATTGCAGAACGTCCTCAATGCCTATCTGCCTGCTGTTGCCAACACTCCATACAGAGTTGAACGGCAATCCCTTGATTACGGCTGATTCGAGTATGAACACCGCAGTGGCTCCCGACCCGCTGATGAAGTCTACGCCCTTTTCGTGAAGCGTAGGTATGGGTTTCGTGAACACGCTGTGGTGCCATGAGTTCATCAGTCCGATGCAGTTTGGCCCGATGAGCGCCGCTCCGTACTTTCCGCATGATGCCACGATGCGTTTCTCAAGTTCGGCTCCGGCTTTCGTCTCCTCGCCGAATCCGGCCGATATTATTATGAAAGCCTTTACCCCTTTTTGGCTTGCCAGCAGCTCTACGGTGTCAGGGCAGGCCGGGGCTGGTATCACGAGCACGGCCAGTTCGGTAGGAGGAATGTCGGCGCAGTCGTGGAACACCTTGATGCCCTGCACCTCGTCTTCTTTCGGATTGACAACCCTCAGCGTGCCTTTATAGCCTCCGCTTATAAGGTTTCTTACCAACGCGCCGCCGGGTTTGTGCACGTTGTTGGAGCCTCCCACGACCACGATGCTTTCGGGATGTAACAGTTGTCGGTTTATCATAGTTCTATCGGTTTAAGGTTTTGTTATGTTTTTAAGCAATATCATTTCAATATCTGCGCGGCGTGTTCCTTCACTTTTATCTCCTTTGGCGTTATCACGCGCTCTATCACTCCGTCTTCATTGATAATGAACGTTGTGCGCATCGTGCCCATGTACGTGCGTCCGTACATCTTTTTCTCACCCCATACGCCGAACTTCTCAACAAGCTGTTTCTCCGTATCGGCTATCAGGTGGAATGGCAACTCGTTCTTGGCTATGAACTTCTGGTGCTTCTTTTCGTCGTCGACGCTTACTCCTACCACTTCATACCCCTGAGCCTTCAGTTCCTGATAGTTGTCGCGCAGGTTGCAGGCTTCCATTGTACAGCCTGAAGTAAGGTCTTTAGGATAAAAATATAATACCAGCTTCTTGCCTTTAAAGTCAGTCAGCTTTATTTCGTTGCCGTTTTCGTCGCGCCCCAAGGTTTCGGGGGCTTTGTCTCCGATGTTCATAATATGCCTTGTTAGTAAGTTATTTTCGGCAAAGATACTGTAAAAAATTGAGTAAGCGAAACTAAACAGTAAAGAAATTAGGCTTTGCCGTCAGTACGGCATTTGGCAGGTTGAAATGCAAGAGGTGGCCTTTTGGCTTGCGAAAGGCGGTTCATCCGCAAATCTGTTGGATGTTCATTTGCAAAAAGAGGAAGTTGCCGTAA
>ERZ780212.1370-NODE-1370-length-19595-cov-3.852815_pt1 | contig 19595 bp, 17 predicted proteins | sample MGYA00511364_ERZ780212 | MGnify/ENA primary metagenome ERZ780212 (study PRJEB29588, sample SAMEA2147991) | human gut metagenome | biome: human gut; feature: human-associated habitat; material: faeces | place: Denmark | collected 2008/2010 ...
GAGTAATTTTATCTTACATCAGTTTGGAGGTTTACACAAACTTTGGGATACTCCCGATTAATCGTTCGATCCTCCTCTTTTGCTATTTCTAACAGCCACTTTGCGCAGTTGTCGCCGCAGGTAGACGCATTGAACACCTTATCTTTTTCGAATTTAACAAGAATCAAAGTCTTTACCCCACCCGATAATCCAACCGGCGGTATCTTTCCAGAAACGGGACTGTCTATTACCCCGCTGTCCATTACGGTCGATTTGTCCACGTCTAGAATTATTTTCTTTACAAAAGGATCTACAATCCATTCATCTTCATAATCATATTTAAAATAACCTGCCGTATTGTAAACAGCTTCTTTCATATCTCCATAAAAAATGTTCAGCATTTCTTGTCCTCTCTTTTTACCATACTAGATTTTTGATATCCCGTAGAGCCTTTGATGTAAAATTTTAAAATATTGCTTTTTATTTAAATATGATACCTCAAAATACTGGAGGATTTCAATACATCTCATGTTTCTATTAATCCCGGAATCAGAAACACACCTAACGCTAGGCTGCTCATTTCAATACATCTCATGTTTCTATTAATCGTGGCTGGCAATCCAAATGTTCTTCACTACTACACCAGTTTCAATACATCTTATGTTTCTATTACCCCCCGTATATCGTGCATCCGGCAGCCATCAGACCATATTTCAATACATCTCATGTTTCTATTAATCAAAACTGGAAGCGTCTGAAAAATATCAGACTAAGAAATTTCAATACATCTCATATTTCTATTAATCGTGAACGTGCAACAGGTGTTAAGAAGGAAACCTTTATTTCAATACATCTCATGTTTCTATTAATCCAGCATGTACTTCTTGCCAAAAGAAAACTCTGGCTAATTTCAATACATCCCATGTTTCTATTAATCGTGGTAGGTGCTGATGCAGTCCGAAAAAAATTGGGATTTCAATACATCTCATGTTTCTATTAATCGATGTTCTGACATGTACATTTTCTGTTTGCTCTGATTTCAATACATCTCATGTTTCTATTAATCATAGAGCATATAATAAACGATCTTTACAGCGTTTAATTTCAATACATCTCATGTTTCTATTAATCGGAACAGCAAAGACAGCGACATTCACTGGATATGATTTCAATACATCTCATGTTTCTATTAATCTCTGTCAAGGAAGCAAAAATGGTCACGGCGATGAATTTCAATACATCTCATGTTTCTATTAATCTTTGTCAGCTTCTGTACGGTTCGGACGTCCCTTCCGAATTTCAATACATCTCATGTTTCTATTAATCTAGAGTTCGGGCTTTTTGATACATACGTTTTATTACATTTCAATACATCTCATGTTTCTATTAATCAAAACTTGATCTCTTTTTAATGATGGGTAGGATCAGATTTCAATACATCTCATGTTTCTATTAATCCATAACCGGAGAACCGGTTGAGCTGAACGGAAAAGCATTTCAATACATCTCATGTTTCTATTAATCAAGCAACGCCTCCAATAGTTCCACCGGTTTTTCGGTCATTTCAATACATCTCATGTTTCTATTAATCGAAACGCAGAAAATACAGTATGCGCGCATTGCAGAGCATTTCAATACATCTCATGTTTCTATTAATCAGACGCAGGAACCGCAGCTGCCGCGCCGACCTATACGCATTTCAATACATCTCATGTTTCTATTAATCTTTACCACGATAATAAATATCTGATGTTTCCAGCCATATTTCAATACATCTCATGTTTCTATTAATCAAAGACGATGGCAGATATGGAGGTGGCAACAAATCATTTCAATACATCTCATGTTTCTATTAATCTGACTACCGTCCGCAGGATGCTGCAGGGAACAGCTATTTCAATACATCTCATGTTTCTATTAATCTTATCCCCCCCCATGTTAAAGCCCCAGCGAATAGACATTTCAATACATCTCATGTTTCTATTAATCCAGTTTTCTGTTTTGTGCTTTCCGCAGTAACCGCTTATTTCAATACATCTCATGTTTCTATTAATCTAAACCGGCCAGTGATCGGGCTTGTGTTGGCGATCCATTTCAATACATCTCATGTTTCTATTAATCATAAACAGAGAAAGCAATATGCCCGCATTACGGAGCATTTCAATACATCTCATGTTTCTGTTAATCTTGCAGTGACCGGAGAGAAAGCATCGAAGGAATCTATATTTCAATACATCTCATGTTTCTATTAATCAAGAAAGAGATTGATATTTATTTCAGGGATGAACATTTCAATACATCTCATGTTTCTATTAATCAGATTGTTACCTTGGCAACCCAAGGGCGTGACCTAATTTCAATACATCTCATGTTTCTATTAATCTGCATCGCAGAAGATTGCGCGAACATGTATGATATATTTCAATACATCTCATGTTTCTATTAATCTATCCGAATAACAAGTGCAATTGGCAAGCAGGATAATTTCAATACATCTCATGTTTCTATTAATCTGCTTGCGCAGGGATGAGCGTTGGTTACAGAAGAAAATTTCAATACATCTCATGTTTCTATTAATCGCTTATCATTTCACCGAAGGACTGTCCCATTTCTTCATTTCAATACATCTCATGTTTCTATTAATCCGTGTGCGTGAGATTATGGACGCTGAGTATAAAAATTTCAATACATCTCATGTTTCTATTAATCTGGATGGAGGTTTAAGCGCTTCTGATGTTGCTCTCAATTTCAATACATCTCATGTTTCTATTAATCATAAAGCCGGAGAAAGCATTGTCCTGGAGCAGGGTACATTTCAATACATCTCATGTTTCTATTAATCCTTCCTGTCCGGCGAACTTTCGGAAACTGTGTGTATTTCAATACATCTCATGTTTCTATTAATCGATCTCCTTTCTTAGTGGTTCATGCCTTCGATTTATTTCAATACATCTCATGTTTCTATTAATCCACTTTTGCCAAGTACACAAGATATTTTAAAAAAATTTCAATACATCTCATGTTTCTATTAATCTCAAAGAAAATCATCGCCAACACCCCCGCAAAACCATTTCAATACATCTCATGTTTCTATTAATCCGATTAACGATAAAAACGGCGGGAATTGTGCAGAGATTTCAATACATCTCATGTTTCTATTAATCATGGAAGGCGGATATAGCCAGAATGGAGAGTACAGATTTCAATACATCTCATGTTTCTATTAATCAATGCAGAAGGATTTGTCTGATTGGAAGAAAAAGGCATTTCAATACATCTCATGTTTCTATTAATCACATCACGATCCAGAATCAGTTCGGCTTCCAGTATCATTTCAATACATCTCATGTTTCTATTAATCATTTAAGACGGCTGTAGATAAAGCGTTTGATAGCCATTTCAATACATCTCATGTTTCTATTAATCTTCTGTGCCGCTTGCCATTTTTTACCCCTTTCCTAATTTCAATACATCTCATGTTTCTATTAATCAAAACAGCAGCTTTCGGACACGGATTATAAAGCCAATTTCAATACATCTCATGTTTCTATTAATCAATGGAGAAAACAGTCTTTGAACATTCAGGAAAAGCATTTCAATACATCTCATGTTTCTATTAATCATGGTGTCTGAGCTATATGGCAAACTTGCAAACTTATTTCAATACATCTCATGTTTCTATTAATCTTTGGGTTTAAATAATAAACACGCGTTTGGTATCGGAATTTCAATACATCTCATGTTTCTATTAATCCTGTCGCCTTTGTCGCCTTTCGCACCGGTTTCACCATTTCAATACATCTCATGTTTCTATTAATCATCAGATAATGTCGGAAAATAATACCGATATGACATTTCAATACATCTCATGTTTCTATTAATCTCGCTGACATCCGCGCTTATCTGGGTATTACTGCATTTCAATACATCTCATGTTTCTATTAATCTATAAGGGACTGCGACATCAGCAGAGAACATGTTGATTTCAATACATCTCATGTTTCTATTAATCATAGAGTCTATAACTCTATCCACGAAATTTCCAAGCTTTCAATACATCTCATGTTTCTATTAATCAAAGCGGAGCTTTTGAAAACTCTCGCTCAAACTGTATTTCAATACATCTCATGTTTCTATTAATCGCCAGCTAAACCGGGAAGATGTAAGCTGGCAAGCATTTCAATACATCTCATGTTTCTATTAATCGCAGCAGGGCGGCATCCATGTAGACCCGCTCTACACATTTCAATACATCTCATGTTTCTATTAATCTGAGAAACCGTATTGATTACGGTTGCGAAACTCGTATTTCAATACATCTCATGTTTCTATTAATCAGGATTTACCTGCGAGGAACTGGATCCAGAGGAGCATTTCAATACATCTCATGTTTCTATTAATCTATTTGCCAACATTTTCTGTTGACGTTTTGCCACTTATTTCAATACATCTCATGTTTCTATTAATCTATCGCAGGTAGTCCTCCGTCTCCGGTAAAAAGTGGAATTTCAATACATCTCATGTTTCTATTAATCTTCATCCGCTTTTGCCCGATCCGGGCCCATCAGGCAGATTTCAATACATCTCATGTTTCTATTAATCACATGTTCACTTTTATCACCTCGCTTTGTATCTTAATTTCAATACATCTCATGTTTCTATTAATCTTCACGAGCTGATTCATAAACCTGTTCATGATCGGTATTTCAATACATCTCATGTTTCTATTAATCAGAAAGCGCTGGACAGGATCGAAGCGGAATATAAATATTTCAATACATCTCATGTTTCTATTAATCTGTAGAACTGGCTGCGGGTGCTGTCTGCGGTCTCGTATTTCAATACATCTCATGTTTCTATTAATCGTTCATAAATCGGTTCATGATCGGCTGATACTGCATCAATTTCAATACATCTCATGTTTCTATTAATCGGCAATGGCAGCACGCGGACTTCGCCAGCTGACCAGATTTCAATACATCTCATGTTTCTATTAATCAAGGCGTTTTCTACCACACAGAGGACGGAGAAACACATTTCAATACATCTCATGTTTCTATTAATCGAAACGTGGTGCAATCTGTATTTACAGGTGACCCGCATTTCAATACATCTCATGTTTCTATTAATCAGATATTGCACCTGTTAGGCAAGTATTTTCGTCGATTTCAATACATCTCATGTTTCTATTAATCCTGCAGTTTGGCATCCGCGCTGCTAGTTGCAGTATTTCAATACATCTCATGTTTCTATTAATCTAAATGCGGGTACTATGCAAACAGGGATTATTTATATTTCAATACATCTCATGTTTCTATTAATCATAGGATGTCACAGCATAAATTGCCAGTATACTCATTTCAATACATCTCATGTTTCTATTAATCCAGCATCCCCCTTTTTGCGAACGCAAACGGGCTAGATTTCAATACATCTCATGTTTCTATTAATCATGAATCCCCAATGCAACAAAGTACGGGTTCAAAAGATTTCAATACATCTCATGTTTCTATTAATCTATAGTTTGTTGTACACAGGCAGCCAGCGCGAAAATTTCAATACATCTCATGTTTCTATTAATCGGTCTGAACACGGGCAATCTAGAGACCGCATACAAATATTTCAATACATCTCATGTTTCTATTAATCGATTACGTGGACTATTGCAATCACTTAATATCATTATTTCAATACATCTCATGTTTCTATTAATCTCCTCAAAGGCTTTAACCTGTCCGTCAATCAAGGATTTCAATACATCTCATGTTTCTATTAATCGGACGGTGAGCGCATAAAAGAAAATACGTTTTATACGCATTTCAATACATCTCATGTTTCTATTAATCCAACGCTTTTATCAGCTTTTCCGTTTTTACTATATCTCAAATTCCTTGAAAATACCAGCTTTTTCAAATTTTTCCCAAGTGTAAGTCAAACTTAATAATCATTCCTAATATGCTCATTTTTCCTTATTTCTAAGGAGTTTATAACGGAATACACAAAAAAACACCTGGTAAATCAATTCCCCTATTTTACTTTCAACGATTCTGCTTCTCCTACAGGATCAGAGTTTCGCCCGTTACAATATCCTTTTTTCCCAAAGTCTCCTCCCCAAAGACATCGTCATTCATCACTTTGATAATACAAATAAAATCTTCATTTTTATCAATTACACGGTTTAACTCAGTTTTCAACTCGATGAGTTTCGATGGTGTTATTTCTCCTCTAAACACAGAAAACTGAAAATGTGACAAATATTTTTTACAGATTTTAAAAACTTTCTGCACCCGTTTTTCATTTACATCATAGAAAACAAAAGCGTAGTTGTACGAAATTTTTCTCATTCTATTTCCCCTCCTCAAGCAAAAACGGGATAAACTCTTTTCCTTCCAAAATAAACTTAATTAACTTATAACAATCCAGTTTTATTGTCGTTCGGTAACTGACTTTTCGCTTTAAAACCGGATGCATAAATACCGATTCCATTCTGCTTTCAAATGCTTCAATAAATATCCTGCGCCCTTCTTCGTTTAGCAGGCAATAATTTACCTTTTTGTCAAAATGTTTTTCTACCTGAATCTTCCGATTATTGATCAGATCAAAAATCGTCCGATATACAATCACCGGTTTAAAAACCTCACTCAAATCAAGACTGAGTGAAAATCTTCCTTCTGATGGTTCATGTAAAAAACTGATTCTCTGATCTAAATGTGTCCGATAGATTGCTGAAATAGTTTTTGTATACAACAATGTGTTTCCGAAGGAAATCAACGCATTGATCGGATTATCCGGTGGACGTTTTACCCGTTTATTCATCATAAAATCTTCTGGAAGAAAATACTGAAACGACCCATAAAATTGAATCCATGCCTCCCCTTCATAAGCCATCAGTTCCGGTATGGTTTCGGCTCTTTCAATTTTTTCAGGAAGTTCCTTTTTCAACCAGTCAATCGCAGGTTTTACCTCTTTTTTATCATGCTTATAATAATGATATAACACATAACTGAGATTTTTCCCGATTCCTGTTACAATTGCTTTTGCAATTTGCATCCGCTGCTCTTCGTATGCACGAACCTGTCTAATCAGCAACCGTCCACTGTTATATTGATCCTTGGGATAAAAAGTCCCGGAATATCCGTTATAATAATTAAAAAAATGAATAACAACATGATTTTGGCTCAAAAAATCCAAAAGTTTTGTATTTACTGTCACTTCATTCAGACAATAAATTTCTTTTGTATTCTCAACTGGAATATAAACATTTTGTCCATTTTTCCGAAAACAAAGTGAATTATCTTTCCGATATAATTCGCCCATTGACATAATATATTTTGTCGTCCCCATATTCTCCCCCTAAATATAACAATATTCATAATATGCGCACTTCTTACATTGTTTTCCATTGATTGGCGGCGGCACCTCTTTTTGCTGCACCAGCATTTCAATCTCGACAATATACTTTTCTAACTGTTCCTCTTCACTTTCTCCTAATTCTACAATCAAATTTTTCTTGCTTTCCTTATTTTTCTCAATAAACTCCAATTTTCCTTTTCTGATAATCCCCTTTTCCTTTAACTTCTTCAAATAATATAAAAGCTGCCATTTACTTGCTTCCGGGTCAGCATCCGATTTTTTGATTTCTGTCAAATATTCTTTTGTCAGTCTGTCCAGGCGAATATTTTCCAGCTGAATTTCCGTATTTTCATTCTGCGTTTTTTCTTCATGAAGTGCTTTTCCGATCTGAACCTCTTCGCTGTTATCTTCCAGATTAAGACGATTTCCATGCAAATAGCATTGCCGTTTACAATGAAAATAATAATTCATCAATGTACCGTTTACTCGCATATATATCCCCCTTTCTATAAATCTATAAAGTACATATGGTCTCCTTCCAGCTTCTCACGGTCTATTTTCTCATCCTGAAAATATTGCTCTCCATCATAAACGCAGTATAATTCTCCTATCATCTCATTATAAGGAATCTGAATATTCCGTTTAATCTGATACCGGAACAGATTCAGATCACTCTGGCATTCCGATAACTTTACTTTTTTCTCCGAATAATCCATTTGATAATCAGAAAGCAACTCTTTATAATGCTCCCAGATTTTCCTGCCATCTTTTTCCGTTCCATCTTCCATCACCAGTTTCCGGCACAAAATAATATCTACATGCCAGCAGTCTTCCTCGATCAGTTCCATTCGCTTTTGTATTTTGAGAAAGTCCAGTTTTTTTAGGGATTCTGAAAAGAAATATTCCAAACCCTCTTCCGATGTTTTACGATTTTTCATTTCTTTCAAATAATGCATCACCTGTTCATAATAAGTTTGAAATCGCTTTTCTTTTAATACGGTCCGCATCTCTTCATTTCCCAGTGTAAGGGACTTTTCCATCCGATAATCGTCTCTGTAAATTTTCTCCGCCTGATCAAAGTTGAAAAAATACACAATTCCAGGAATTCCGTTTTTGATTCCAGATCTTGCAATTCTTCCAAGAAACTGCTCTTCGCTGTCCAGTTTCGAAATATCCTTATATCCGATATCCATATCAATATCAACGCCGGCTTCAACTATCTGTGTAGAAATCAAAATTACCTTTTTCCATACATTTTCCCGAATTGGTTTCAAAATCGATTCTCTTTCATAAATCGAATCATCTCCCGTCAACAATTTTAACTGCCATTCTGATTGTTCTCCCAGAGCCTCTTTCATTCTATGAAAAAAATCATAAGCTGTCTGTTTTTTGATAAATGTGATCAGTATTTTAGCCCCGCTCTTCTCCCTTAACTGCATATTTTCCAAAACATGCCGCCACAGCCGATCCAACGTAATTTCTTCCTGCAGCAGTTCATAATTACAGATTACTCTGTTCGCAAATGTCGGGTGAAGCGTATATTTTTCAGGATTACGAATCAGTTTCACTACGTTACATTTTCCATCCACCAGCTGAGATAAATCCGGAAGTGTCGCAGACATAATAATAATTTTCATATTCATCAGCCCTGCACAGCTGTTTAAAAATATCATAATTTCTGTCCATATCGCATTCCGGTAACTCTGTATTTCATCCAGTACAACGACGCTGTTCAATAACTGAAAAAAACTCATAATATCTTCTTTTCCAGTTCCGAAAAGTGTACGAAAAAAGGTAACATGGCTGGAAAGAATGAACGGATAATTTAGAAATTGACGATCCAGAAGCGCTTCTTTATAATATTTTTCCGGATCTTCTTCTACGTTTCCCCTTCCTCTGATCGGCGTCAGCGAGTTCACAACTGCAATATCATTTATCGCCTCTGTTTTTCCAAAAATAGTTTCGAGCGTATGTCTGTTTTGTTCCGCCAGCGTATTAAACGGATAGATTTCGAATACTTTATCCGCATGCTCCAAAAATTTCAGACTCAGATTCAATGCCAGATTGCTTTTTCCGCTTCCAGTCGGCGCCTCTACAAAATAAATACTGTCTTCTTCTGCAGCCTTCAGATTTTCTTCTGCTTCCAAAAAGAGCTCATTTCTGAGGATATTGATCTTCTCTTTACCATCCCATTTCTTTCTCGGATAACTTTCTTTTCCATACTTCCGAATCGATTCCATCAGATGCGAACGCTCATAAATCTCCCTGAATTTGGAAGCGTCAGCCTTTCCAAAACAATCCATCTCAAATCCACTGTTAAATTCTGTCGTCGCATAGTAGTCACAGGCTACCAGAATCGAATATTCCAAACGGATAAAAAAATAGTGTACAATATCGTTTTCTGTTCTCCCAAACGCTTTTCTGCACATAAAGTATTGATTTATACTTTTCGCTATCGGGATCTCGTAAAAATAACGCAATTGGGAAAATCCCGGAACCGGTTCTTCTTTCCACTTTCTCTGCAGTTCCTCTGCTTTCAACTGAAAGTTTTTCAGATATGCTTCCATAGATTCGAAATTGCTGTGATGTTTTGCGATTACATAAGACAGTTCCCAAGCAAGTGCAATCAACGCTTTCTTCTGCTCTTTTTCCACTTTATTGAAACCATTTTTAATTTCATATAAATAAAAATCCAGATACAAAAACGCGGATAAAAAAGAATGACTGCTGTCGTCTCCCCAATATTTGGTCGGTATCGTGTTTGGATTCCCCATCTTATTCTTTTGAAAAGCCGGTGTTCCTTTCCCCAAATCATGAAATAAAATCACAGCATCTATCATTTCTTTTACAAGTTTTCCTGCAAAATCATCTTTGTCAAGACCTAACTTAGTTAAAAAATTTTCTTCTATTTTCAGCAGCTTTCTTTCCTGACTTATCCTGATCCGATACTTCTCACAGCGCGCGATATGTTCCTGTAATAATTCTCTTTTCCCGGAAACAGGATCTCTGTGTGCATAAACCTCCCAATCTCCGTGAAAAATTACACTTAAATTCATCTTTTCCGCTCATTTCTGCGCACGCTTTTTGTGCATATCGAGTTTGTGTCAAGTGCGCGCAGACACAAATCTCACGATCGAAAAATTTTATTTTTCAATCTTTCCCCTCTTTAGGAAATAAGGCTGCAGTAAAAATTTTCTTTTTTCCTGCAGCCTTATTTTCAGTAAAATATGATATTTTTCCCCTGTACCTGAAAGACTGTTTGTTTCGCTTCTTCTACAATTTCATCTGAAAAAGCAAACTTCCGATACTCGTATTGATTCGTTTCTTCTTTCAGCCCTACAGGAAGTGTTTCCCGGTACTTAAAACTGTACGCCTCCAACTCATCCATCAGAAAACTCTCCTCCGGAAATAAGCTGTCGATCCGCTGACCTGCAGGATCTGTTGTTTCCACTTCCACTCTTTCAACCTCCAGAATGTCAGCAGAATGATCATTTTTTCCCAGATAAGGAATATAAATGCTCTGCTTTTTTTCCAGCATTTCGGCCAGTTTTTCGCTTTCTTCACAGTCGAGCAAAACATAAATCAGCCACTCCGGTTTTTCCAGCCACTGCTCCTGAACAATCAGGTTCCCGCCCTGTTCAAGGGAGCCAATCGAATTGTTGAACGTCTGCACTTTTTTCAGAAAAATCCCATTTTTTACACATGGAATTACTGACACCTTTAACGCTTGCAACCGCTCATAAAATTCCGGAAATCGATCCTCTTTCTGCATCTGCTGATAGCCGTCATACCCCAATATCGCTCCAAATATACCGAGCAATGCAACTTTATGAATCTGAGCATAAGTAAAATAATAATAACTGTTTACTGCCGGTATTTTAAAAAAAGCATGTTTCCCTTTCAGCCGGAATTTCAATGCCTGCATCAAACCACCTCTTTTCCGGTAACGATATGAAAGAGCTGACTCTGTTCCGGGATTCCCTCCAGTTTGGTTGTTGCAGGATTATAATAAATTTCAATTTTTTGAATTTTGTCCATAACGTCTCTCAGGATTTTTTCACACTCTGAAAGATTGATTTTATTTTTATCCTCTTCTTTTTCGAATTTGATATATTCTGTTAAATTGGGCAGATATAGGGTTTTGTCCGTTTCAACAAATAAACCAAATTCATTTTCACATCCCTCTTTCGCGTTCGTGGAATAAGCCGTCGCTGCAGTCAGTGCGGTCTGCTTAAACAACGTATAATCCTCCTCCGAATAGCCTGTCGTTGCGCCCAGTTCTTCATATCCCCGATATGCCAGCGGATTGATCACAAACGGATAAAAATAATGCGCTTCCTCACAGCAGATCTTCGTTCCGATCGTAGAATTTTTCTTTTCTTCCTCTGTTTTTGAAGCGGTTCGAAACGGAGATAAGATCGGCTGTTCTACAATTCTTGCATCCTCATAAACATTCATTCCCTGCCCAAACTGAACTGCTCCGGTAATAGAAATATTGTTATCTGCTTCTGCAAATGTCGCGCCAAAATTTTTGACATCGACTGCTTGAAATAACTTTTGCAATACTTCCGGCGTTTTCTCATTTTTCAAATCTTTTACCTGAAAAATATATTCATATCGTTCTTTTAATGTTCTCGGAAGCAGCTCCTGCTTCTTTCCATCCAGTTTCATGGATTTTATATACAAAACCGGATATCCCTGTTCTTCCCACACCTTTTTCATCGGATACTTAAACGCTTTATCGCTCCCGAAAATCTCATTTCCTGCTGTCCGTTTCGGATATCCGGAAAAATCTGCATTCCAGTTCGCCATCAATGCTGCAACACCCAATACACCATAAACTCTTTTCTTCATTTCTTTTCTCCCCCGTTTTCCTGCGCAACTGCTTTTTCACTCTTCTCATAAATCAGACTGGAATCCATAAATCCAGCCACCACCATTTCCTGATGGATCACAAACTTGTCCGTCACTCCCATAATATGCCCAATCAGCTGAACTGCCTTTCCATACTTTGGATCGAAACGTTCCACCTTGTAATTGTACTTTCGGAAAAGATCATACAATCTCGATTTTACAATGTCCGACGTTTTCACTTCCAAAATACTATTGAGCCACGAACACGGCTTCGAATTTCCCTGCGATAAATCCAGCAGATATGCCGCCATCTGCCCTGCCGCATAACAAAATTCGTCCTTTGAAGAAAAATCCCATTCTTCCTTTGTTGTTAAATGTTGTTTCAATTCTTTCCTGACCTGATTCATACGTTCTTCCATCCCCCTGTCTTCATGAAAATAATCCAAAAGCGACCATCTGACATTCAGCTGTCTTTTTACAGTTTTTCTAACATTCTCACTATTTTGCTGAAGCGCATTTCGAATCAACTGCCATGTCATCCGCTCCAAAAACGTTTCCACACCATTTTTTTGTCCTAACCAGAACCAGGCGAATAACCATCGTCTGTTTTCCAGAAAAATCTGTTCGATTCCGATGTGCCCCATGTCTAAATCTTTGGCAGCGGTAAAAAAATTTACAGTCATTCTTCCCTGAAAAAAACTTTGATCTATAATTCCACGAATTTCCCATAATCTGGTATAACTTTTTTCATAGCTGCTCAGTCCTTTTTCTTCATCAGTCGCCACATGAATTAAATTTTTCAATTGAAATATCCGTTCAAGCTCCGGTTCATAATTGCAGACAATGTCCCAATCATGTATTTCCACTTCTTTTCCTTTTTTCAGTCTCAGGTAATATCCTCCCGAAACTGCCGGAGGCTCTTCTGTATTTCTGAACGCTTTTATTCTGATCGCATCATCCGGACAAACATAAACATTTACCTTATCTTTTGCTGCAAAACCGGACAAATAATCAAACAGCTGCATCTGCAACAACGTCTCATCCTGATCCAAAAGATACGGTACTGTTACTTTTCTGGAATAATGATGCAGATATGGTTTTTTGGAATTCATCCCCATATTGTTATTGGGAAGTCCCAGAATTTTTCCATCCTGCTTTCTGTTAAAATCATTGCTGTTATACAGATTGGGAAGCAGATATCGAAGCCCTTCCTGTTGATAAACAGCTCTCGTTTTATCTTCATTTTCCCAGACAAAAAACAACTTACAGTAATCTTTTTTAGAAAAATCAATCCCGTCAAAAACCTGTTTTTCCAACACAATTTTCCGGATTCTTTCCAACAATTCTGAATCGACTTCCCCCAGTTTTTCTTTTACGCTTCCATACAATTCCCGCGTTTTTCCCTTTTTATATTTTTTCTCCGGACTTTTCAAAACATCAAAATATCCGTTTATCACCTCGTCCGTCAGTTTTTCTCCTGAAATACTGTCTTTTTTTACAAAAAAGGATAAATACTGATTGGAATGGATCACCTTTTTGGAATCCACTGGCTTATTCATATCGATCAGTTTGCTCCAATAATCCAGATAACAGATCAGATCATAATACTTCGACTCACTGCCTGCGATTTTTCCCTCTTTCCGATCGTATTGAATCTCCAGCGTATCCCCAATCCAATACCCACTTTCCGTCAGAAAAAGAAGTCTGTATGTTCCATTTTTCGGCAGATATTCATCCAGAATCAACCGCTCCCCTTTTTCTTCCAACATCGCCTGAAAAGACTCCCGAAGTTCTTCCAGCATCCTTCTCCCCCTTTACAGATATCTGTAATTCATAAAACCGCTTCCACGGCTGCATCGTTCTCCCGCTCCCGTCCCCAACGCCATATACAAAAGCTGCTGACTTCTCGGGTCCTGTGTTGCCGTCAGACTGATTTTATCGCCCAACAATGTAATTCCTTTATACGGGACTTTTACCGGCTTCGTGTTTGAAAACTCCAGCATCTGATATAACTCAAAATCCTCGTCCAGTTTTTCCCCCGTCAGGCTGTAATACTTTTTCAGCAAATTCTCTTTCAGCTGTCTTTCAAACGCATCTACGGAATGATTCCACCGCCAGTACTCCCCTTCTGTCCGTATAATCACCGGCGTCAAACTGTAGATCCTTTCTAACATTTTCTGGACAACTACACGGATCTCACCGTTTAAAATATGCAGTTTATCCGTCCTGCTTCCCGGAAGCTGATTCAAAAAATACTCCGCCAACTCCGGTTTCACCGTCCTGATCCGTATCGTGTAAAGCTTTCCCGGCAGATAACTTTTATCCGGTTCCGGCTGATACGGTCGATCGAACACATAGAACTTAAATTCCTGCTTTTCATGGAAAACCGCATATTTCTCAGTTTTGCACAGTGCCCGATCGATTACCTGAGCAATCATTTCGGAACTCTTTTCATATGCAGTCTTTTCAAAAAACTGCATTTTGAATGCCAATTCAAATACCAGCATCGCATTCCCCCCATTTCATTTTTAAATCCGGATTTTACACCTTGTGTTTATGTTCATTGCACAGAATTAAACTCTGTCTATATTTCAAGACTCTTGACGATCCGTCATTGCAATCGCCTGGTTTTTGTTCATCATCTTTTATGATATATATTATAATCTTTTATTTTCCTGTGTCAATATTTTTATACCTTTTCTATTGATATGTCTATCCATATTATCTTATATTTCTTACACGATTTCTAATACTGTTCCAAATATCGCTTCAGCTCCGCAAAATCTTCCTTCGATCAACTCCTGCTTATCTTTTGTGAAAAAAACCGACATTTTCTTTCTCCTCTTTTCCTTATTCCTTTCCCATCTTCTGCTCTTCCAACCGATAAAACGTTCCCGTTTTTTCATCATCCATTTCTCGTTTTATAATAACCGCAATATCAATATCACTCTCCGGCGTACTTTCATTTCTGGCAACTGAACCATAAAGTATAATTGCCTCAATATCTCCAGAAAAAATATCCAGCAGCCCTTTGATCAAATCTTCTTTCATAAGATCACTCAACATGAACTCGCCCCTCCCGCAGCAATTTTCCCATTACTGCAGAAGAGGCGGTCTGTTCTGTTTCTTTTTATTCATGACAATAGAATGCTCGCAGAGCGTGCATTCTATTGTTTGATATACGGCATTTCCGTCATACGCAGGTTCGTACATCCGTAGGGCTGCAGCAGCACGTCTTTCGCTTCGCTGAGCGCCTTGCGCTTAGTCGGGGAAATAGCGCAAATGCCGCCTTTTTCTTCCCACGGAACCGGAACCATCTTCGCTTTGATCCTAATGGGCGGGTTCTCAACAGAAAACGGAGTGTCTGTGACAGGCTCAAACATCACTTCAAACTCTTCACTGTAAAAGCCATAATTCCACTCAGAATCCGGGAACATCTCATAATCACAGTACGGGAACCTGCGCTCTACGCCGTCGCGCACATACTCGATACGCTTCTCCTTTGCCTTTACGGGCAGGGAGAATAGGAGCGGTCCTCGAACCAGCACCTTTGCATCGTAAGGGCGGTCCTGTAAAATAGCTTCAAAGGTCAGCTCCACCGTAACGCATGTTACGCCGTCAACCAAAATGTTCTGCTCGAAATAAGTGCCGGGGCAGGCTTCTTTTCCGTTGACTGTCGCTTTCTTTGCAAAGCCGGGAATACGGATCTGCAGACAGGTTTCGGCAGGCTTGTCCGAGCTCAGTTCAATCACTGCATTGTCACGGAACGGGTACTTAGAAACAATATGTACCTGAACAGTTCCGTTGGGTGTTTCCACCTGTGCACAGCAGGGCACAAGGCTCTGTACAACCGGACCGCGTTCATTTTTCATCACTGCGGAAATTGCAAATTTCGGCCATGCCTGATTGAAGTTTGCGGTACAGCAGCCAAAGTGAGGCTCCAGCCCGAACATGTTCGCTTCGTTATTATTGGAATTATACGGATTCTCTGCATCCGGGATTCGCGCTGCCGAGATCTGGTTTGTCATCTGAAGGTACTGATGCGCCCACATATCCGGCGTCGTCGTTGCAGGCATGGAATTGAATGCCTCTCGCTCCAGTAAATCCCCCCAGAAGGGATTTCCTCCAATGGAAAGCAGGGTTTCACAGGAATACATCATCTCTGCAACGCTGCAGCACTCGCTGCCCTGGATCGGCGCATCACCGGACAGGCACTCGTCACCGGTAAAATGTCCGGTCGCCATACTGTTGTATTTCATCACCTTTTGATACATGGAAAGAGCGAACTCATCCGGATCTTCCTCTGTCAGACAGGACATCAGTGCGCGGCACTTAAATGCCATGGCGGTATTTACCACATGATTTGTCTGCGTCCAGTATTTCTTCGAAGCAGGCTTTTGGAAATCAAAATAGGTATAAAGCTTTTCGTAATCGATACCATCTGCATCCAGCAGCTCCATCAGCTGCAAAAGCCAGGGCTCCGGTCTGCGCTCATACATCCACAGTATCGGGATCAGACATTCATACCACCGTGCTGCCGACCAGTTAAACAGCGTATTTCTTGCAATATGAGGAAGAAGCTGCTTTAACGCGCGGTATACCGCTTCCTCAATCCTTTCATCCCCACTGCAGTCCTGGTACAGCACCAGAACCTTACAGATCAAAAATGCCGCCCAGAGGTCGTAGCGATCGCGCTCTTCCGGCTCACAGGGGCAGATCCAACCGTCTTCCTTCTGGGCTGCCAGAATCGCATCGATATATCTTTTTGCACGCTTTTTCAGATCTTCATCGTCCAGCAGATATGCCAGCGGGATAAAACCGTCCAGCCAGTACGGTACGCGCTCCCAGCCTTCCTTGTCTCCGCCGATCCATTTACTCTCCCGTATATCCGGCCATACCAGATCCAGATGTCCGCTCAGCCCCTCCGCCTGAATTTCCAGCTGCCGCAAAAGCCAGCCCTCCGGTTTGATCTGCTGCGCAGTAAGCGCACGATATTTTGCACCTCTCATTTTCTTTTCCTCCCTTTGTATTCTTTTATTTTTCCTCCGTTATGCTATACTGTCAGTAGAATTCTACCCCTAACTAGCATGCGCCGTTTTTGTATTTTTGAATTGGCAGGCTGCCTGCGCAATCTTTCGCTTCGGAGGATTTCCTTGATGAATACGGATTACATTTTTCTAAATCCTGCTCCCATGCCTTATCTGACTGACTGCGACTATAAAAAATTTGAACCGAACGAATATCACATCTCCCGGATCGTGGACTTTTTCGTTCTGATTTTTATGCTCCGGGGCAGTCTGCATTTTATCGAAGACGACGTTTCAGTCAGTGTCCAGGAAGGCGAGTGGTATATTCAACGTAAAAATCTGCTGCAGGATGCGGATCGTCCCAGTACCGGAAAGAACATCGCTTCCGCAATTAAAATGCAGCTGCAGGATTTATGCTTTTATTATATAAGATTCCTCTTCATTTCTAAAGTTCAAAATCAGCCTTATACATTGCAAAATTGAAACATGCACAACAATAGTGTTCCGAAAAACAAAAACAGACGGACTGCATCGCTACATTTCTATAGCTGTGCAATTCGCCTGCTTTCCATTTTGTCTATAAAAAACGATACCGCTCTTTATTCGTAACTCTGTCCGCCCATTTCTGTGCCGCAGCTACTGCAGTCCGCTTACTCCTGTGCCGCTGCCGCGCTGTCCAGATCCTTCTGTGCAAGCTCCAGATCCCTGCGGATGGAGAGATGCTGAGGACAGACTTTTTCACACTTGCCGCACTTCACGCAGCATTTCGCCTTTTCTTCGTCCTTCAAATCCTTTTCCCATGCATTTTTTACATGGTCGTAGGTTCCGTAAATGTGGTATTTGTTCCACAGTGCGAAGTTCTGCGGAATGTTTACGCCAGCCGGGCACGGCATACAATACCGACAGCCGGTACAGCCATTCTGTACTCTGCCCTGCAGATCTGATACGATTTCAGAAATCATCTTTTCTTCTGCTTCATTCAGCGGCTTAAAGTTCGAGAAGGTCTTCAGGTTATCCTCAACCTGCTCTTCACTCGACATACCGCTCAGGATCACCTTTGCATTGGAATGGCTGCCAACCCAGCGAAATGCCCAGGATGCGATGCTGGCATCTTTATCCATCGCTTTGAACTTTGCATTGATATCATCAGAGAAGTTTGCAAGGCTGCCACCCTTTACAGGCTCCATGATCACCATCGGAATTCCAAGCTCTTCTGCCAAAGCGTAGCCTTTATCCCCTGCCTGCTCCTCGGTGTCCATGTAGTTATACTGAATCTGGCAGAAATCCCAGTCACGGCCGCGCAGCACTTCTTCAAATGCCTCGTAGGTATCGTGGAAGGAAAAGCCCAGATAACGGATTTTGCCCTCTGCCTTTAACTGCTCGCAGAACTCCACAATTCCGAGTTCTTTCACTTTATCCCATCTCTCTTTGCTCATTGCGTGCATCAGATAAAAATCGATATGATCTGTGCGCAGGCGCTCCAGCTGTTCTGCAAAAATGCGTTTTGCATCGTCTACACTCTCAATTGCCCAGACAGGCAGCTTTGTTGCCAGATAAAAGGAATTGCGGTCATATTTCTGCAGCACTTTACCAACAAACGGTTCACTGTCACCATTATGGTACGGATACGCGGTGTCGATGTAATTAACGCCTGCCGCGATGGCACGATCCAAAAGCTTCTCTGCTCTCGGCTCATCAATTTTACCGTCCGGTGTGGCCGGAAAACGCATACAGCCAAAGCCAAGCAGTGATGTTTCGATTCCAAGCTTTTCAAATTTTCTCTTTTCCATGTCTGTTCTCCTTTTCGTTATGAAATGATTGGACTGTCCGTATTCTCCGGCTTTGCCATATCTTTTTCCATCTTCTCCGGTTCTTTTAATTTACCGATCTCATTATGACTCTCGAAGCTCTTTTCGATCTCCTGCAGCTGGTTTGCGTAGCCTAACAGCTCTGTTGTCAGCTCCTCCTTATCCGCCCGTTCTTTTTTATAAGAAATGCGGTGTTCCATACTTGCCCAGAAATCCATCGATAATGTCCGCAGCTGTACTTCTACCGGAAAATATTCCATCCCATCCATGCAATAGACCGGAACGCCGACAATCAGATGATAGCTGCGATATCCATTTGGTTTCGGCGCTTTGATGTAGTCCTGTTCGCGGATCACGATCAGGTCAGCCTGCCGCTTTAAGCTTTTGGCAAGGTTATAAATATCGTCCACAAAGTAACAAATAATACGGACACCGGCGATATCCTGCAGATAGTCCTTAGCGTTGTCTACGGTCGGTTCTTTTCCGCGCCGGATCAACTTTTCTTCCAGGCTCTTTTTCTTCTTGATCCGGTTCTGGATGTAATGAATCGGGCAGCTGTCTGACTTACCGTAAA